>ERZ1673695.1912-NODE-1912-length-18349-cov-6.236471_pt1 | contig 18349 bp, 20 predicted proteins | sample MGYA00580225_ERZ1673695 | MGnify/ENA primary metagenome ERZ1673695 (study PRJEB41218, sample SAMN15661739) | gut metagenome | host: Homo sapiens | place: Canada: London | collected 2015-08-20/2019-03-30 | study: EMG produced TPA metagenomics assembly of... | reverse complement strand
GGGACATGATCACATGGCCGTCGGAAAAGCCGATGCCTTCCTGTTCAAGGAACTGGATTTGAATCTGAGCACCGCCGAAGGCAAAGCCCGGTGCCACGCGTCCATCCTTTGTCACGACCCGGTGGCAGGGAATCGTGTCCGGATTCGGGTTTCGGTGCAGGGCATAGCCTACCACACGTGCCCACCGGGGATTTCCCGCCAGCCATGCCACTTGCCCATAGCTTGCGACTTTGCCTGCCGGGATCCGGCGCACCACGGCGTAGATCCGTTCAAAGACTGTTTGCTGTTCCATATGCTCCTCCCGTTTGCCGACGCATCTGCCCCGGCGTCATACCGTATTTTTTCTTGAAGGCACGGTCAAAATAGCTGCAATTGTCAAAGCCAACCTGAAAGGCGATTTCTGTGACCGGCTCCAGGGTGGTTAGCAGAAGGCTCCTTGCCCGTTCCAGCCGTACTGCCACTACATATTGTATGGGTGCGCAGTGCATGCCTACCCGGAAACAGCGCAGTGCTTCGCTTTTGCTGATGCATGCGGCATCAGCGATTCTCTGCAGAGTGATGCTTCCGGCATATTCCCGGTCAATAAACTGCACCATCTGTTGGAGGCTCACCTGTGCCTGCATGGTAAACCCGGTCTGGCGATCAGAGATCATTTCCGCCCGATGCTCCGCCAGCAGCATCCAGATCTGGCAGATCCGGATGTGTATCTCCAGTTCATTCCGTTTTTCCTCTCTGTCACAAAGGAAATAGATTTCCTCCAGCATATCCAGCATCTGCGCCTGCCATGGGACGCTGCGATGCAGTACCAGATGCGAGATCCCCGACTGGAGAAATGGTGCCACAAAATGCTCATAAATATCCGTCTGCTCCGGGGCAATCATCCGGGCATCAAAAAGAATGTTGGGCAGAATGGTTGTTTCCTGGGACTGAAAGGCATGCATCACACCGGTATTGACGAAAATTCCATCTCCTTGCTGCACCGGAAACGTCATAGTGCCGATACTGATCTGGGCCTGTCCTTGCCGCACGGTGGCGAACTCAAATTCCTTGTGCCAATGGCTGGATACCAGTCCGTTCTCAAATTGCTGAATATCTTCTATATAATATCCGAAGGGGAACCGGGCGGTGCCGTGGGAGACTACCTCTCGCAGGTTTCGATCCGTGAGAATCTTTGGCTTTGGCATGGTTTTCACCTCAATCTGGCGATATTGTGTTAATGTGTGATGATTTACAGCAAGCATTTCGCTTTGCCTGGGTATATAATATTATAAGTCGGAATCAGTACACTGTCAAGGATGGGCTGTATGAAACCAAATTACCAGCATACTATGTACGCCTGTTTTCTGGGCTTTATCGTGCAGGCGGTGGTAAATAATTTTGTCCCCCTGCTGTTTGTCATGTTTCAGAATCATTACGGAATCCCCCTGTCCCGGATCACGTTTCTGGTGACCTTCAACTTTGGGCTGCAGTTTTTGATTGATCTTTGCAGTGCCGGATTTGTGGAGCGGATCGGATGCCGTTGGTCGGCGGTGGCAGCCCATTTCTTTGCAGCAACCGGATTGCTTTTGCTGCTGATTCTGCCGGATGTGATGCCGGATCCTTTTATAGGTCTGCTGCTTGCGGTCATGGTCTACGCCATCGGCGGCGGGCTGATCGAGGTGCTCATCAGTCCCATTGTGGAGGCATGCCCCAGTCCCAACAAAGCAGCTGCCATGAGCTTGCTCCACTCTTTTTATTGTTGGGGGCATGTGGCAGTGGTGTTGCTGTCCACAGCATTTTTCGCCTGCTTCGGCATTGAGCACTGGAAGTGGCTTGCGGCATGCTGGGCGATCCTGCCTCTGGCGAATGGGCTGCTCTTTACCCGGGTGCCCATTGCACCTCTGCTACAGGAGGACGAAACCGGGCTGTCCGTCAAGCAGTTGCTTTGCAGTCGGCTGTTCTGGATTATGATGCTGCTGATGGTGTGTGCCGGTGCCAGTGAGCAGTCGGTCAGTCAGTGGGCGTCTGCCTTTGCGGAACAGGGTCTGGGGGTATCCAAAACTCTGGGAGATCTGGCAGGCCCCATGCTGTTCGCTGTTTGTATGGGTACGTCCCGTATGCTGTACAGCCGGTATGCCGGGAAGCTCGCTCCCGATACTGCCATGTTAGCAAGCGGCATGCTGTGCGGTGTCAGCTACCTGCTGATTGCCCTGTCCCCATACCCGATCCTGGCGCTTGCCAGCTGCGGCATCTGCGGCTTTTCTGTGGGGTTGCTCTGGCCGTGTACCTTCAGCATTGCATCCAAAACCATCCGGGGCGGAGGCACTGCGTTGTTTGCCCTGCTTGCTCTGGCAGGGGATCTGGGCTGCGCCGGAGGGCCGACTCTGGTGGGAAAGATTGCCGGGTTCTGGGAGGAGCGGATTCAGGCGGGTATCCTCGCTGCGCTTTGTTTCCCGGTTTTGCTGCTGGTGGGATTGCTCCTGTACCGACACAGCATGAAAGGTCATACAAAAGAGCATGCATCCGGATGAAAACGGATGTAATATAGAATGGAGGTTTTTATGATGGAACGTTATCTGGACCCTTCTCTCACGCCGGATGAACGGGCGGAGGATCTGGCAGATCGACTCACAGTAGAGGAACAGGCTTCTCAGCTGCGGTATGACGCTCTGCCCATTCCCCGGCTGGGAATCCCGGCATACAATTGGTGGAACGAAGGACTGCACGGAGTAGCCCGGGCAGGTACCGCTACTATGTTCTCGCAGGCCATCGGCATGGCGGCAACCTTTGATACGGCTCTTCTGCATCAGATCGGGGAGATCACTGCAACAGAGGCACGTGCCAAGCACATGGCAGCCCGGGAACACGGCGATTTTGATATCTATAAAGGATTGACCCTTTGGGCGCCCAACATCAACCTGTTCCGGGATCCCCGGTGGGGGAGAGGACACGAGACCTACGGGGAGGATCCTTTTCTGACAGCCAGGCTGGGTGTTGCCTTTGTCAAGGGCATGCAGGGAGAAGGAAAGGTACTGAAGGCGGCGGCATGCGCCAAGCATTTTGCTGTCCACAGCGGTCCGGAAGCGCTCCGGCATTCCTTTGATGCGCAGGTATCCCCGAAGGATCTGGAGGAAAGCTATCTGCCGGCATTTCATGCGCTTGTGACAGAAGCAAAGGTGGAAGGGGTCATGGGTGCCTATAACCGGGTGAACGGAGAGCCCTCCTGCGCAAATCCCATGCTGATGGACAAGCTGCACCAGTGGGGCTTTGCCGGCTATTTTGTATCCGACTGCTGGGCGATCCAGGACTTTCACAAACATCACGGAGTCACGAAAAATGTGACGGAATCTGCGGCGCTGGCATTGCGTACCGGATGTGATCTGAACTGTGGCAATACCTATTTGTATGTGCTGGCTGCCCTGGAGGAAGGGCTGATCGATGCAGCGGATATTCGCCGTGCCTGCATCCGTGTGCTGCGTACCCGGATCCGGCTGGGACTGTTTGATCCGGAGCCTCATTTCGCTGCATGCACCTATGATACCATTGCCTCTCCGGCACACAAAGCAGTTTCCCTGTCCTGTGCGGAAAAATCCATGGTATTGCTGAAAAACGACGGCATCCTGCCTCTGGATCCTTCTAAGCTGCATGCCATTGCGGTGATCGGCCCCAATGCAGACAGCCGTGCCGCTCTGGAGGGAAACTACTGCGGCACCGCAGACCGGTATGTCACCTTCCTGGAGGGCATACAGGACGCATTCCCCGGCAGAGTGCACTATGCACAGGGCTGCCATTTGTATAAGGATCGTACCTCCAACCTGGCGATGGCGGATGATCGGTACGCAGAAGCATTGGCTGCCGCAGAGGCATCAGATGTGGTGATCCTGTGCCTGGGTCTGGATGCTACCCTGGAAGGGGAAGAAGGGGACACCGGCAACGAGTTTTCTTCCGGGGATAAAGCGGATCTGCGCCTGCCTCCGCCCCAGCGCAAGCTGCTGGAAAAGCTGCATGCTGTGGGCAAGCCCGTGATCCTGGTACTGGCAGCCGGCAGTGCGCTGAATCCTGAGATTTCCTGCAATGCGGTATTGCAGGCATGGTATCCGGGGCAGTGCGGGGGACAGGCTCTGGCGCATATTCTGTTCGGCAAGGTATCCCCCTCCGGCAAGCTGCCTGTGACCTTCTATGAAACAGCAGAACAGCTGCCGGATTTTACGGATTACAGCATGCAGAATCGCACCTACCGCTATGCCCGGAACAATGTGCTGTATCCCTTTGGCTATGGTCTGACCTATGGGAAGATCGTCTGCACGGAGTTGTCTTACGAAAACGGATGCGCCCGAATGACCGTGACCAATCAGGGCATCCGCTTTACCGAGGATGTGGTGCAGCTATATATCAAAGACAATTCACCCTGGGCAGTGCCCAATCACAGCCTCTGCGGCTTTGCACGGATCGGGCTGGAGCCTGGCGAAACCCGGCGGCTGGAAATCCCGGTGCCGGATAGCGCATTTGAATCCGTGGATGAGCAGGGCGTCCGGGCAGTGACCGGTACGGCATTTACCCTGTCTGCCGGAACCTGTCAGCCGGATCCTCTCAGCGAAAAGCTGTCCGGCACCATGTGTGTACAGGTGTGCATCCAAAAATAAAAGCAACCCGTTCTGCATGCTTTGTGCAGAACGGGTTATTCTTATGTACTCATTCTTTGGATGCATCCGGAAGTGGTTCAGCCGCATGCTTGCGGAGAAATGCCACAGCTCCATAGGCAAGAGGCGTTGCGAAAATGGCTTCAATACCAAGCTTTGCAAAATACTGCACCAGAATCATGCTGACCAGATCCTTCGCCGGACATGTGCCGGCGAATGCCAGAATGACGAATAAACCGGTGTCGAATACATATCCTACAGCTGAGCTGGAGATCGTCCGCAGGAACAGCAGCCTCTGTCCGGTGCGTTCCTTGACCCAGACCATCACCTTGGAGTTGGACAGCTCCCCCAGCAGGAACGCCACCAGGGACGCACCCAGGATCCGGGGCGCAAAGGTAAATACGTTTGCATAGGATTGATTCATCTCCGCATTGTAGTCCGGAGCAGGCAGATACACGCCGATGAATGTACACATAACAAAGAGCAGATTACACGCAAATGTAAGCAAAATGACCTTGCGGGCAGTCTTATAGCCCCATATTTCTGTCAGAACATCCCCCAGCATATACGCAAGCGGAAATGTGATCGTTCCTGCGTCAAACCAAGTGATGCCCCGAACCTGGATCAGCTTGACTGCCATGACATTGGACGTGATGTAACACGTGACCATCAATGCAGCTACGATCACCAAGTAGTTGAAGGGGCTCGCCTGGTTTTTTGCAGGGTTTTCCAGTACCTGTTTGTTCAATTGTAAGCCATCCTTTCTGTACGTTTTGTACATGCTTATTATAGCACAGCCTGCGACAGAAAGCAAGGGCAATACCGCCTTGACAAAAACCTTCATGCATGTTAAACTGAAAGCAGTACTGTACAGCTTCTGTGCGGTGCTGTCTGAAGAAACAGAACTGCTGGAGGACGTACATTATGGAACGGAAAAGACCATTTCGGCTGGAGACTTGCTTCAAGCTGGGATTGTTTGGAAACATATGCTTTGTGGCATTCATTATTATCTGCCTGATCTATTACTACACCTTCTCTCCCTCCGGTACCTTCCGGCTTGGCTTTGACATTGCTGCATATATCGTGGAGTTTGCCGGATTCGGACTGATGGCGCTTGCCATTGCCGGGATCTGCTGCATCGTGCGGCAGCGGGGACTGATGAAAACCCTGCTGTCCGTATATGTGTGTGTGGAAGTGTTCCTGATGTTGCTGGACTTTGACTTTATCCATCTGGATGTTTACAACGGAAGATCTAATCTGCTGATTATTCTTCATGCCATCTTTTCGGCCCTGGTGGGATTCTCCTTGTTGTCCCTGGATCCCAAGCGCACCAGACTGGAAATGCTGGTGGGCATTGCGGTCAGCATGATTCTGGCAGGCATGTTCTCGGCGGTGCTGAACCTGCGGGTATACGGCAGTATTCTGATGAACGCATTTGCGTATATTTTCTTCTTTGCATCGCTTCGGTATTACTACAACCGGGAGGAGATCGAGATCGACTGCTACGGAGACCGTGCCAAGGTGCAGGAATACAAGAGTACGTTTTTTAAGGATGAATGATGAACGAACGAATTCCCTATCTGCGTGAAAAAACGGCTGCACTGACCGGTTCACCCGGCGTATACATCATGAAGCAGCAGTCCGGGCAGATCATTTATATCGGCAAGGCAAAGAATCTGAAAAAGCGGGTCACCAGCTATTTCTGCCGGACACCCAATCATACCCCCAAGGTGGCAAAAATGGTGTCCCAGGTCTATGATTATGACTACATCGTCACCGACTCCGAATATGAGGCGCTGGTGCTGGAATGCAGTCTCATTAAGCAGCATAAGCCAAAGTACAACATTCTGCTGAAGGATGACAAGGGGTACTTTTATATCAAGATCTCCGATCCGCCCTATCCAAAGATCACGGCTGAAAAGCAGAACACCCGGAAAGACGGGGTTTATCTGGGTCCCTATACCAGTTCCTTTGTGACCCGGGAAACGGTGGATGAGGTGAACCGGGTGTTCAAGCTTCCCACCTGTCACCGGCGGTTTCCCCAGGATTTCCGGAAGCAGCGTCCCTGTCTGAATTATCACATCAACCAGTGCATGGGTCTGTGTCGGGGAAAGGTGGATGCTCAGACCTATCGTGCGCTGATTGACGAAGCGGTGGCATATATCCGCTCCGGCAGTGAGCAATCCGTAGAGCGGCTCACTGCCCAGATGGAGGAGGCAGCGGAGCAGCTTCAGTTTGAGCGGGCGGCACAGCTTCGTGACCGGATCAAAGCCATCCGGAAGGCAGGGGATTCCCAGAAGATCATTGATCCGGATCTGGCGGACTGTGACTTGATCGCTGCTGTATCCGGAGGACAGGAATCAGCGGTGTCTGTGCTCATGTACCGGAACGGCAGACTGGCGGACAAGGCATCCTTCACCTTTCATGATGCGGAAAATACCGTGCAGCTGCTGGAGGAATTTGTGCCACAGTTTTATCGGGAACGTACAGATATTCCCCGGCATGTACTATTGGAACAGGAAATCACAGATCAGGAACTGCTGGCGCAGCTGTTGACCGAGCAGGCGGGGCATCCGGTACACCTGGAGACCCGACAGCGTGGGGATGCTTATAAGCGGCTGAAAATGGCAAAGAACAATGCGGCAGAGGCAATTTCTTTGGGCAGTGACCGAACGGCAAAGGAACTGCTGGCACTGGAGGAGCTTGCCCGGCTGCTGGGCATGGAAAAGCCTCCCCTGTATATCGAAGCCTATGATATCTCCAACCTGTCCTCCACTGCTATGGTAGCCGGTATGGTGGTATTTGAAAACGGCAGGCCCTTGAAAAAAGCATACAAGCGATTTTCCGTCCGGGAAAGCCAGATCCAGAACGATTATGCCTGCATGCACGAGGTGCTGGAGCGTCGGTTCCGGGAATACAAGGCTGCAACGGATGAAGGCTTTGCCCGGCTGCCGGATCTGATCCTGCTGGACGGAGGCAAGGGGCAGGTGAACGCCGTGACACCAGTGCTGCGGGAGCTGGGGATTCATGTACCCGTCTACGGCATGGTGAAGGACAATAAGCACCGAACCCGTGCCATTGCCTACGGTGGCGGCGAGATCTCCATGAACAGCCGGCAGGCTGCCTTTCAACTGCTGACCCGGATCCAGGATGAGGTACACCGGTTTTCTGTTGCCTATATGCACAGCCGGCATAAGCATACCTTTGGACTGAGCCTGACCCAGGTTCGGGGTATCGGAGAAAAGAAGGCACAGAAGCTGATTTTAACGTATAAAACCAAGGAGGCGCTGAAAGCAGCGTCCCGGGATGCGCTGGCGAAAACCGCCGGCGTTACCGGCGAGACAGCGGATGCCCTCTATCAATTCATTCAGGAAATGTAAAGGAGTAACCATATGCGAGTAATCACCGGTTCTGCCCGGGGCAGACGTCTGCGCACCCTGGAGGGAATGGATGTACGACCTACCACCGATAAGGTCAAAGAGGCCATGTTTTCAGCGATTCAATTTCAGTTGCCCGGAGCGCAGGTGCTGGATCTGTTTGCAGGCAGCGGTCAGTTAGGGATCGAGGCACTGAGCCGTGGAGCAGCCCATGGGGTATTTGTGGATCAATCCTCCAGATCCATTGCTGTGGTGCGTGAGAATCTGGAGACTACCGGCTTTACAGATGTATCCGCAGTGGTGCTAAAATCCCAGATGGACTTTCTGCGCACCACCGATCAGCGCTTTGATATTGCCTTTCTGGATCCCCCATACGGAAAGGGAATTCTGGAGGAAACCCTGCCGGTTTTGTCAGAATATATGAATCCGGGTGGGATCGTGATTTGCGAAATGGAGACAGAATTGAATCTTCCCGAAAAAATTGGCCATTTGGACTTGAAAAAAACATATAAGTATGGTAAAATAAAAGTTGTAATGTATTCTGTCAACAATTTTTAAAAAGGGGATGGCAAGCATGCGCAGAATCGCTGTTTGTCCCGGCAGCTTTGATCCTGTCACGCTCGGACATCTGGATATTATTCAGCGTGCTTCAAAGTTATTTGACAAGGTGATCGTTCTGATCTCCGTTAATGCCGCAAAAACACCGAGCTTTTCCTCCACGGAGCGTGTGATGATGATCCAGGAGGTCACAAAGGATCTGGACAATGTTGTGATTGATATTCTGGACGGTCTGCTGGCGGATTATGTGCGGGATGTTGGCGCCATTGCCATTGTCAAGGGACTGCGGGCGGTCAGTGACTTTGAATATGAATTTCAGATGGCGCTGGCAAACAAAAAGCTGTACGCCGGTGCGGAAACGGTATTTCTGACAACCACCGCTGAGAATATGTACCTCAGCTCCAGTGTGGTCAAGCAGATTGCCTATTTTGGCGGAGACATCAGCCACTTTGTGCCGATGGAGATTCTCAGCGACATTCAGGATCGGCTGATGCAGGAAAAAGGAGTTAAACATGAATATTGATGAAATTTTGGATGAAATGGACGAACTGCTGGACAAGGCACATGCTGTGCCCTTTGCAGCTCATAAGGCTATGATCGATGGTGAGCGTATGCGGGAGCTGATCAGCGATGTGCGGCTGAACATTCCCCAGGAAATCAAGCGTGCAAAGCTCATTGACTATGACTGTAAGCGTATCATGAAGGAAGCAGAAGCAAAGGCAGAGGGCGTTGTGCGCCGGGCTGAGGAGCGTGCAAAGGCACTCGTATCCCAGGAGGCTATTGTAAAGGAAGCCAGAAAAAGCGCAGAGGATATGCTGCTGAAGGCAAAGAGCAAGTCCAATGAGATCAAAAAGGCGGTTAATGGCTATGTGGACAGCCGCATGACCGAGCTGGAATCCTACTACGCAGATGGATTGCAGGAGGTCAAGCGCAAAAAGGCGCAGTTGAATCTGAACAAAAAGTAAGGATCCGCTGCCGATAGAGATAACAGATAATCCGTATGCAGGTGCATGCGGATTTTTTCTATTTTCTACAAAAATAAATGTTGAAATCGATGTAATATTATGTTATAATAGGGAATAGGAGGCGAATCAAATGCTGTTTATTTATATGGCAATGCTGGATTCAGAAGATGAGAAAGAAACGTTTGCGCAGATTTACAACACATACAGCCAGCCTATGTACCAGATCGCATACGCTGTGCTGCAGGATGTGCAGGAGGCGGAGGATGCAGTGCAGATCTCCTTTGAAAAGATCATTCTGCACATTGATAAATTTTTGGATACACCTTGCAGTAAAATGCGTAGTCTGATCGTAATTATAGTGCGGAATACCGCAGTGGATCTTATGCGGAAACGGCGCAGTATTCCCATGGATTTCGAGGACGAGGCTGTTCAGACGGCACTGGATCTGACTGCCTGTGACGAAGACCGTATGAACCGGGAAATGCTTGTGCATGCCATTGGGCAGTTGAAAGAAAAGTATGCGTCCGCATTGGAACTGAAATATTGGCATGGCTTTACCGAACGGGAAATTGCCGCTTTTCTGAATATCTCAGCAAAGGCAGCCAACTCCCGACTGGTGCGGGGACGGGTTATGCTTCGCAAATTGCTGGAACAGGAGGCGAACCAATTTGACAAATGAATCCTTGGAATCCATGCTGTATGATGCATTTGCTGAATATGCCGCACAGCAGGATGAAGTTCTGTTTGCACAGCAGGGGGACACACATGTTTTTTCCAGACGGTTTCAGAAGAACATGAAGCGGATGCTCCGGAAGCACCATATAGGAACATCCGTTCTACAGTCGGAATGCACCAGTCGGCGCAGATGGCTGTCTGGGCTTATCGTATTGCTGATTGCGCTGGCGGCTGGTGCCTGCACTTTGCCGAAGGTGCAGGCAGAGATCATAGACCCATGCATCCAATGGTTCCGTACCCATGTGACTTTTTCCTTTACGGAGCATGCATCCACAGAATCTACGAGTTTTGATTCCGGACTTCGCCCCGGTTATCTGCCGGAAGGATATACGCTTTACAATTCTGTGGAGGGTGAAGAATTTGTTCACCTGGAATATGCAGATGGGGAAAATCAGCTTTATGTGAACTATGGATTGCACGAGGAAATTATGTTGGATATCGAACATCGACATGCACATCCAGAATTCATCGACTCATTTCAGGGGTGTTTCTGGATGCAAGTGGATTCGGAACATGACAACGCATTACAGTGGGAGGATGACCAATATGTATTTGTTATCCTCGGAAACCTGGATGAGCAGGAATTGGTGAAAATTGCAGAAAGTTTTTATCACTAAGTGCATATTTTGCAGTTTTTTCTCCTTTTGAAACGTATTTATAATAGGTAGGTTGCCTGAGGTCTATTTTAGCAGAAAGGAGGGAAAACGATGAACAAGCAAAAAAAGCTGGTTATTCTGCTGACACTGGTGCTTTGTATCTTTATCATGCCCTTACAGGCATTTGCGGCTACAGGCGGCAATCACATAGTTGCGCCCCAGTGGGACAATACGTCTATGGTTACCATGTCATTGAGATGCGCTAACTATAATGCACACTGTGATGTTCAAGTTATAGGATACTCCGGTACAACAAAAATCACAGGCACAGTCAAGTTGCAGATGAGAATCGCAGGTATTTATTGTACACAGAAAACCTGGAATGTCAGTGCCAGTGGGCAGTCCCTGGTGTTTGAAGAAGACCAGCCACTTGCCATGAAGGGTATGTATCGGTTGGTTCTGGATGTGGATGTTACACGGAAGGGTACAACGGAGAATATCTGGCTCGATAAGGTTACCAGGTATAGTTAAGGCGATCCCGCACAAAGCATGTCTGAGGGCTTGACCTTCAGACAGAATCACAGGAAAAAGGCAGTATGCTTGTACGCATACTGCCTTTTGATCTATATGAAGGCGAAGGCAATGCCCGGAATGGGATCACCTTCAGTGCGTCACCGCACTCCACACCTGGCGAATGGACGGCTGACGCTTGGACAGATCAGCAGGAGGGAATGCCCATGCTGATGATTTCTGATTTTGTTCTTTTGCATCGTTCTGTTCCTTTCTGCTGATCCGCAGCGGTCTGCCTCTTTCTTTTGTTCACAGCTGTACGATGTGTCCCGTACTATCCTGTGCTTTTATCATAGCATAGAATTTTGGAAAAGGGAAGGGGTTCTTTTTGCATATTTCTGTCTTGTACTGTCGAATACCCCGGCTTTGTGTCTATGGCTTCTGTTTTTTTAAAAAGCAAAGGTGAAAGCAGCATCCCCGGTCGGAATTTGGCTCTAGGATCAGCTCACCACCCTGATCCTCCGTGATCCGCTTGGCAATGGAAAGCCCGATGCCTGTGCTGGCTTCGCTGAGGGCGCTGCTGTGCCGGTTGAATCGCTCAAACAGCGCCGCCCGCTCTGCCGGACTGATACCGGAGCCGTTATCCCGGATGGTCAGCTGCACGGTCATCGGTGTTTCTTCTCCGGTGATCTCCACTCGTCCGCCCTTGGTGTGCTCCAGCGCATTCTTTACCAGATTGGTCAAGGCTTCGGACAGCCAGGCAGGATCGTGCCACAGCAGTATTTCCTTTGGCACATTGCAAAAAAGCTCCGTATCCTGTTGGGCAGCCGTTTGCCGGAACCGCATCCACACCGTGCGGCAGGTGTCTCCCACAGGCAGCAGGCGCAGGTTGTATTCCACCACGCCGGCTTCCAGTCGTGCCAGCTTCAGCTGATTGCTGATGAGCCATTCCATATGACTGAGTTCCTTGAGATTGGTTTGCACAAAGCCGGTTTTCTTGTGCAGCGGCATGTCCGGATGCTCCAGCAGTAGTTCCAGATTCAGCTTGATGACGGATAGGGGTGTTTTCATCTGATGGGAGATGTCCTGCATGCGCTGCCGCAGCTGTTCCTTTTCCCGCTGCATTATCTGTTTGAAGTGCATGCAGGCATCATAGAGCCGCTGCAGCTCCAGTCCACACACCAGGAGATCCCCGTCCGGGATGCGCTTGCTCATCAAAGGTGCTTTCCCGGCGGATATGCCACGGCAGGCAGCAGTCAACGCCTGCACCCCGAGCAGAATCCTGCTTTGTGCAAACATGGCAAGCAAGAAAAGCAGCAGGGGCGCAGTCATGCCGTAAAGCAGCAGATCTGTAAGAAGCTGTTTCCGGATAATCTGATATGTCTGATTGGTCTTAGGAGACGTATCCGTGATTCGCAACCCGTATGCGCCCAGCAGAGCTTCCCCTCGTGCCAGGTCTTCCGCTGTACGCTCCTCTAACATGGCAGAGCGGATCTGTTCCCTGGCTTCCGGCATGCTGCTTTCCAGTTTCCCGGCAATCTGTAATTGCTGCGTCTGCAGCAGGCGGACATTTTGCCTAGCCTGCTTTTCGGCAAGTGCCCATCCACCCAATGTACACAGCAGCATGCAAAGCAGACTGGCAGCTGTGAAGCGGCGGACTGACCGGTTGGAAAACATATTCAAGATTCGATCCATTGATATCCGATTCCTCTCACTGTTCGTATATGCCGTACTCCGTCTGCATCCAGCTTTTCCCGCAGCCGCCGGATATGCACGGAAAGGGTGTTGTCATCCACATATTCTCCGTGCTGATCCCAGAGACAATTCAAAATCTGTTCCCGGGTCATCACTCTGCCGCTGTTGATTTGCAGGTACTGTACCAGCTTGTGTTCCGTGGCGGTGAGGGTATCCGGCAGCGGCGTATTGCCCTTGGCACGACGGATCTGCACCCGAATTCGGGCAATCAGCTCCCGGAGCCGGAAGGGCTTTGTAATGTAATCATCCGCCCCAAGCTCCAGCCCATGTACAATGTCTGCTCGTCATCACGGGCAGTAAGAAACACCACCGGGCAGTTCTCTTTTTGGCGGATCCTTTTGCAAAAATCATAGCCGCAGCCGTCCGGCAAGGATACATCCAGCAAAATCAGATCCACTCCCTGGCAGTTTTCCTCCGCTTGATCCAGGGTACGAGCATGCCGTACTGCGAACTGCTCCGCCTCCAGGGCGTAAACCAGGCTTTCCGCCATTGCCGTATCATCCTCCACCAGCAGAATTTGATCCATATCGACGCCTCTCTTCTGTTTCGTTTGTTTCATTATATAATATTCAGAAAGATTTGTAAAGATGTCATGATTCGAGGGATTTCCTCTTGACAAAGCCACAGAAAGAGAGTAAAATTGAAAATGATTCTTAATTTGATTTTGGAGGGATCCTTTTGGAACGGAATGCAGGCTATCATACCCGGCAAAAGGCTATGATCTATCAATATATTCTGGACAACCGGCAGCGGCACATCACCGCTACGGATATTGCCAGTTTTCTTGCGACTGAGGGCACACCTGTCGGTATTGCCACCATTTATCGCTATCTGGACAAGCTGGTGGAACAGGGGGAGATCCGGAAGTACATTATGGACGAAAAAAGCAGTGCCTGCTATCAATATGTGGAGGAGCATGCGACTTGTCCGCTGCATTTTCACTTAAAATGCGTGCGATGCGGAAGGCTGATCCACACGGATTGCAGCTACCTGCAACAGATCGATCAACACATCCTGGAGCATCACGGCTTTCATGTGGATCATTCCAAAACCGTATTTTATGGGGTGTGTCAGGCGTGCAGTCAGACAGAGGAGGATAAGAAGTGAAAAAATGGACGCTATGGCTTATGACCCTTTGTCTGGGCGTGAGCATGTTGAGCGGATGCACCTGGCCGGGGGAGCCGTCCGATGGCACTCTGCGGGTAGTGACCACTGTTTTCCCCAGCTATGATTTTACCCGACAGATCGCAGGGGATCATGCCCAGGTTACCATGCTGCTGACTCCCGGCGCAGAAAGCCATTCCTATGAGCCAACTCCGGCGGATGTGCTGCGGATCCAGCAGTGCGACCTGTTTGTGTATATCGGCGGAGAGTCCGAGGTCTGGGTGGAGGAGATCCTCAAGAGTCTGGAAGGGAAGAATATCCGGACTTTGCGGCTCTTTGACTGTGTTGCCCCATTGGAGGAGGAAGAGATCGAGGGGGCTGACCACGGGCACGAACATGAACATGCCCATGAGGAAGAAGTGGAATATGACGAGCATATCTGGACAGCACCTCAGAATGCCCTTGCCATGTCGAAGGCAATTGCGGATTCCCTGGAAGCTGCGGATCCGGCGCATGCAGATGCATACCGGCAGAAGCTGGACGCATACAGCAAGGAACTGACGGAACTGGATGCCGACTTTTCCAAGACGGTTTCAGAGGGAAAGCGGCGGGAAATCGTATTCGGTGACCGGTTCCCGTTCCGGTATTTTGCCCACGCCTACGGCTTGGAATACTATGCGGCATTTTCCGGATGCAGCAGCGAAACGGAAGCCAGCCCTGCTACCATGTCCTTTCTGATCCGACAGGTCAAGGAGGACAGGATCCCTCTGGTGTTCTACACGGAGTCTTCTAACCATAAGATTGCTGATCGGCTGGCAGAAGCTACCGGCGCACAGACGGCGCTGTTTCATTCCTGCAACAATGTAAGCAAGGAAGAATTGGAGTCCGGTGCAACCTATGTATCTTTGATGCGGCAGAATCTTGATGCACTGGAACATGCGCTGAATGACGAGTTAGGAGCATAACCATGAACGATTTTTACAGTATGCTGACACCGGAATTTCTCACGGTGATCCTGCTGCCGGCACTGATCGGCGGCATTGCAGTGACCCTTTGCTCCAGCCTGCTGGGGGTGAGTCTGGTACTCAAGCGGTATTCCATGATCGGGGACGGGCTGTCCCATGTGGGCTTCGGTGCCCTGTCCGTAGCGGCAGTCATGAATCTGGCACCTCTGAAGGTTGCGATTCCTGTGGTGATCCTGGCAGCGGTATTTCTTCTGCGGCTGTCGGAGCACTCCCAGCTGAAAGGGGATTCCGCCATTGCGATTTTCTCCACCTCCGCCCTTGCCATCGGCGTGCTGGTATCCTCCAAAGCCGGGCTGACCAATGACGTAAGCCACTATATGTTCGGCAGTATTCTTGCCATGAGCCGGGAGGATGTGCTGCTGAGCGTGGTGCTGTCTCTGCTGGTGATTGCCGCATACATGCTGCTGTATCACAAGATCTACGCCATTACCTTTGACGAGGATTTTGCAAAAGCCACCGGCACCAATGTACGGTTTTACAATCTGCTGCTGGCGGTGCTGACCGCTGTTACTGTGGTGCTTGGCATGATGATGATGGGGGCGCTGCTGATCTCCAGTCTGATTATTTTTCCTTCTGTTACCGCTATGCGAGTCTGCCGCAGCTTCCGGAGCGTGGTGATCTGTGCCGCTTTGGTATCGGTGGTCTGCTTCCTGTTCGGCTTTTTCCTGTCCCTGACCTTTGATACCGCACCGGGCGCAAGCGTTGTAGTGGCGAACCTGGTGGTATTCCTGCTCTTTACACTGATCGGCAGACTGCGCAGCGGCGGCAAAGCTACTGCTTGATCTGCTGTCTGCTGCCGTTCCAGATGCGGATCTGTTCCGTGTCGGGGACGGCAGTGCTTTGCGTTGGGGGCGTTTTGATGGGTCTGGGGGTATAGATCTTCATTGCAACCTCTTGTTCCTGCTTTTCATCCATGGTTATGCACTCCTTTTTATAAAAATGGCTTCAGCTCATTGACAAATGCCTGTTCATGCTCCAGGATCTTCTGTCCCTGGATCTGTAACTGTGCAGGCACCTTTTCACTGTGGTTCAGATGCTGTACCAGCTGGATGATGCCCATCTGGCTGCCCTGCATCATCATCTTTGCCAGCTTTTCGTCTGTCACATGGCATGCTGTCTTCCACCGGATCATCAGATCCATCCACAGTTTCAGCATGCAGCCCGGCTCAGTTGGCACATCATACAGTCCCTGGATCTGCTGGGTCAGTTGATCTTTCTGCTGCTGGTAATATTGCAGCTGTCTGTAAAGTGTCAGCTTAAAATGTTCATTTTTCGCCTTGGAGAGGATCCCACGAATCGCATCGGCGCCCAGTGCCGCATTGTAATAAAAGGCATTGAGCAGGGAAAGCATTTGCTTTTTCATAAAATTCCACATTCCTTCCGGTGTTGCCCTTGCTTTTTTGCTGTGCATTTGTTATACTAATAGTGTATCATGTTTTGCGCCGTTTAAACATGGCGTTTCAAAGATCGGAGTCGGTTTTATGACCAATCAGAAAACCAGTTTATCCAAAGCCATGCTGCTGGGCATCGGCAGTATGCTTTTGTCTGAAATTCTCTGCCTATTTGTGGCATTCAGCTGTGCCATGCTTGCAGTTTCCGTGCCTGCCGCCAAGTGGTTCAGTCTCCTTTGCACCACTGGAATCCATTTGGGACTGATGGCAGATTATGCTGTAAAAATCGCAAAGCGGGATCGGGTGGAGGAACGCCGCTTTCAGCAGCCCCATCGGCAAAGCCGTCCCTTCTGGATGGCTCTTGCATCCATTTCACCTTTGCTTTTGCTGTGGGTTCTGCTTCTTCTGTGCCGGATCGGCAGCTGGGGGGATTTCTTGCCGGCGTACCGGCTGCTCAATGCCCATTACTTTCAGCTTTTGAATTTGCTGACCGGATCCGGTACCCTGGCGGATGTGAGTCTGGGGCGTTTGTGCGTGATTCCTCTGTGCTTTCTGGTGACGTTTTTATGCATTGTGGCAGCCTACTGGGTGGGCTATTCTGGAAAATCCACAACGGACATGCAGTACGAGAGCTGATTGCTCAAAAAGATTGGAGAAGGCTTATGAAATTCCGGTTTAATTCTCATTATAATACCATTGCTGCCTATGTGGTACTGGTGTTTGCGGTCTGTCTGGCACTGGTGGCGGTGGTGTTTCGCTTCAGCACGCTGATGGAATATGTACACCGTCTGTTCAAGGTGATTGCGCCCATTACCTGGGGCATTGTGATCGCCTATCTGAGCACGCCGTTGCTGACCTTTTTTGAAAAATATCTGAAGAAGTGGATCAACCGGAAAAAGGAACATAATAAGCTGATCCGTGTGATTTCCATCTTCCTGTGTATGTCCATTCTGATCCTGTCCATCGTGGGCATCGTGTACGCTGTAATCCCGGAGATCATCAGCAGTATGAAAAACATCTTTACTTTGCTGCCGGATTATCTGAACAACCTACAGCAGTATCTGACCAATCGGTTCAATTCCTTCATTCAGGATAATCCAGAGCTGGGGGAGAAGCTGACCAACAGCTTCTCCAGTATGCAGGATATGCTGTTGGGACTGGCGGATGAATACAGTCCCAAGCTGGACAGTCTGCTGGACAAGGACGGCGTGGTGGCAAATGTAACCAGCAGTGCCTATGCATTTCTCATTACGCTGAAGGATTTTTGCCTGGGTCTGTTTGTTTCGGTGTATCTGCTGTACAGCAAGGAATTGTTCCTGGCGCAGATCAAAAAAGTGGTGCATGCGCTCTTTTCCAAGCGGCACTGTGAGTTCATTTTCCGCATCGCTTCCCGCACCAATTATACCTTCATGCATTTCTTCTCCGGTAAGGCAGTGGATTCCCTGATTATCGGCATGCTGTGCTTCATCATTCTCACCATCATGAAAATGCCTTATGTGCTGTTGATCTCCATTCTCGTAGGCGTTACCAATATGCTGCCCTTTTTCGGCCCCATTATCGGTGCCGTGCCCAGTGGTCTGCTGATCCTGCTGTCCGAGCCGGATCGAACGCTGGCGTTTGTAATTTTCATCATTCTGCTGCAACAGTTTGACGGTAACATTCTCGGTCCAAAGATCCTGGGCAATTCTCTGGGCTTGTCACCCTTCTGGATTAT
>ERZ1673695.1907-NODE-1907-length-18393-cov-3.554859_pt1 | contig 18393 bp, 34 predicted proteins | sample MGYA00580225_ERZ1673695 | MGnify/ENA primary metagenome ERZ1673695 (study PRJEB41218, sample SAMN15661739) | gut metagenome | host: Homo sapiens | place: Canada: London | collected 2015-08-20/2019-03-30 | study: EMG produced TPA metagenomics assembly of... | reverse complement strand
AATAATAATTTTTAAAGGCGCAAAGTTCAAAACCACCGATTGAACCGGGGGCTAGCCAAAAAAAACACCCAACCCTCCGCATCGCGGAGGGTTGGGTTCCGTTTTTCTTTGGAAATTCTTTGGTAAAAACTCTGAAAGCTCCCGGAATCAGTCTACCAGAGCCAGAATGACCATCTCGGCGGTGTCGCCCGGGCGGGGACCCTTCTTGATGATCCTGGTATAGCCGCCGCGGTTGCCCTTCTCGTCAGCGCGCTGCGCATACTTGGGCGCAAGCTCGTTGAAGATCTTTTCGATCAGGGGATGATTGATCTCGGCGGTTCTGGCGGCATAGGCAGAGCGGCTCTCCTTCTCGAGGCGAGGCTCCTGAAGATCATAGGTATTGGCCATGATCTTTCTTCTGGCGACCAGCTTCTTGGGGCCGTCGTTGACAAATTCCTTTTCCACCACGTTGTAGGTCTTTTCGAGCTTCTTGGTCTCCTTGTTCTTGACCATCTTGACTTCCTTGACCTGCTTGGTGACTTTTACGGTATCCTCATAGGTGTTCATGGCGAGCGTGATCAGCTTTTCGGCAAGGCGTCTGACCTCCTTCGCCTTCTCCTGCGTGGTCTCGATCTTGCCATACCACAGGAGATTGGAGACCTGGTTGCGCAGCAGAGCCTTTCTCTGGTCGGTCGGTCTCCCCAGTTTTCTGTAATCAGCCATTTGTATTCTCCTTATTCGTCCTTATTTCTTAAATTCAGGCCGTAACTGATGAGTTTGTTGATGACCTCGTCCAGGGATTTTCTGCCCAGGTTACGCACCTTTAACATATCGTCCTCGGACTTCTTGGTGAGGTCCTCGACGGTGTGGATTCCCGCTCTCTTGAGGCAGTTGTAGGAGCGCACGGACAGATCCATATCCTCGATGTTCATCTCGAGCACCTTGGTCTGGCGGTCCTCCTCATGGGAGACCAGGATGTCAATGCCGCTCATGCTCTCGGACAGGCCGACGAACAGCTTGATGTGATCCTCCATGATCTTGGCTGCAAGCGAGACGATTTCGCGGCCCGAGAAGGCGCCGTTTGTGGTCACCTCGAGGGTCAGCTTATCGTAATCAATGCTCTGGCCGACGCGGGTGGCCTCTACGCTGTAGTTGGCCTTCTTGACGGGCGTGAAGATCGAATCGACGGGAATGAAGTCGATGGGGTTCTTGTCCGACTTGTTGTAGCCGGCCGACTTATAGCCGCGGCCCTTGCCCACGGTGATCTCCATATCGAGCACGGTGTTCTCATCCAGCGTGGCGATGTAGAGGTCGGGGTTGAGGATTTCAACCTCGGCATCGGGCGTGATGTCCTTGGCGTAGACGCGGCAGGGGCCCTCCATCTTGAGGGTCAGAGTCTTGCGGAATGCCTTATCGGCCACGTTGCACTTGACGGCCAGGCTCTTGATATTCAGGATGATCTCGGTGACGTCCTCCTTGACGCCCGGAATGGTGGAGAACTCGTGCTTGACCCCCTCGATGCGAATTCCGATGGGAGCCAGCCCGGGCAGAGAGGACAGCAGGATCCTTCTCAGGCAGTTTCCGAGCGTGATGCCGAAGCCCTTTTCAAGGGGTTCCACGGTGAGCTTGGCATAGGAATGATCTTCGTTCTCTTCCACTGTAATCTTGGGTTTTTCGATTTCCATCATGATGACAGGTAACCTCCTTTTCGGTCCACTAAATGATTGGTATTCCGCCCGGCGCACTGCCAGACGGCGGAATGCTCCTCTTTCCGCTGGCCGCGCCGAAGTCCGGCAGACGGCCCTTCAAACGGCGGAAGAAACCTTATCTGGAGTAAAGCTCGACGATCATGTTCTCGGCAATCTCAACCTCGACGTCCGCTCTCTCGGGCAGCTGCAGGACCTTACCCTCCAGCTTCTCGATGTCGAACTCCAGCCACTTGGGCAGGTTGAGCTTCTTTGTCTCCTGTAACTGCTTGAAATAGGTGTTGGCCTTGCGGTTCTCCTTGACGGCAACGACGTCGCCGGCCTTGACCACATAGGAAGGGATATTGACGCACTTGCCGTTGACGGTGATGTGGCCGTGGTTGACGATCTGCCTTGCCTGCGAGCGCGAGGAGCCCAGACCCAGCTTGTACACGACGTTGTCAAGCCGTCTCTCGAGCAATACGAGCATATTCTCGCCCGTAGCGCCTTTCATGCGCTCAGCCTTGACGTAGGTTCTGCTGAACTGCTTTTCGAGCAGGCCGTACAGCCTCTTGGCTTTCTGCTTTTCACGCAGCTGCAGGCCGTACTCGGAGACCTTCTTTCTGCCGGCGCCGTGCTGGCCGGGAGGCGTGGGCCTCTTGACGATCGCACACTTGGCGCTGTAGCATCTGTCGCCCTTCAGGAATAACTTGGTGCCCTCGCGTCTGCAAAGGCGGCAATCGGATTCAGTATATTTCGCCATTTCTGTTTACCTCCATTATACTCTTCTGCGCTTGGGAGGACGGCATCCGTTGTGCGGGATCGGGGATACGTCCTGAATCAAGGTGACCTCAAACCCGGCGGTCGCCAGGGCGCGGATGGCAGCCTCGCGGCCCTGACCGGGGCCCTTGACATAGACTTCTACGCTTCTGAGTCCGTACTCCTTGGCGGCCTTGGCAGCGGTCTCCGTTGCGGTCTGGGCGGCATAGGGAGTGCTCTTTCTGGAGCCGCGGAATCCCAACGATCCCGAGGAGCACCAGGAGAGTGCATTGCCGTTTACGTCGGTAAACGTCACGATGGTGTTATTGAAAGAGGAATGGATATGAACGGCTCCTCTGTCAACGGTCTTATTGATCCTGCGCTTTTTGGTAGTCTTTGCGCTCTTAGCTGCAGCCATTTATCTTACCTCCTTCTCAGTCTTTCTTCTTTCTGCCGACGGTCTTCTTGGGACCCTTTCTGGTTCTGGCGTTTCTCTTGCTGGACTGGCCGCGCACCGGCAGCCCTCTTCTGTGACGGACGCCGCGGTAGCAGCCGATCTCCATCAGGCGCTTGATGTTCAGCGACACCTCGCGCCGCAGATCGCCCTCGACCTGCAGGTTGTGTTCGATATAGTCCCTGATCTTGCTGACCTCTTCCTCGGTCAGATCCTTTACTCTGGTATCAGGATTGATTCCTGTCGTCTTTAAAATCAAGTCTGCCGTCGGGCGACCGATACCGTAAATGTAGGTCAGGCCGATTTCAACTCTCTTCTCTCTCGGCAAATCAACACCGGCAATACGAGCCATTTTGTAACCTCCAATAGAATTTGAAACTTGGTACTTCTTTTTTTGCAGGGCTGTTTCCCTGCGGGCGGAACGTTTCATGTGAAACAATCCGTTGATCTATGGGAACCGCCACCCGCACTCTGCCGCCGTGGAATTGGAATGGGCGGCAACCGGCCGGATGCGGAGTTTTTTCGTCGGGATCGCCCGCGTGAAAGCGAGCGCCGAATTGCGGAGAGGCTTCGGGCTCCGCTCCCGCCCGGAATCCGGGAGAGAAAGCTGCGCTTCCTGTTCCCTCTCCGTGCAAAGCCGTAAACACGGCAAAACGCATGTCGGAAGAAGCCTTCCGCATGCAGTCATTCCCTTGCTCCGGCGCCACGCGCATTTTCCGCGGGACTCCCGCAGATTTCGCGCTGTTTTCAGCCCGGAAACCCGATGCAGTATATTTTATTATACCACAAACGAGCGGTACTTGGCAAACGTTTTTCATGAAATAATGAGAGCTCCGTGAAGAACTCCTGTTCCTTGCGGAGCAGAGGAAAACCGGGGTTTCCTTAATTCCGGCTGTTTTGTTTTTGTGCGGCCGTTTTTCCCTTTGTCTCTGTCCGTGAGCGGTTCTCTCTTTTTCTCTCAGTCGAGGGAGAAAAAGGATGCTGACAGCGGACAGATTACCGAAGAGGAAGCATTGCGGCCGCAGGCGGCGGTCCTGCAAAGACACGCCTGGCCGGAAATATTTTAGCCCTGCGTCTGCTTATGCTTTTTGAACTTACTGCAGATGACCATGACCTTGCCTTCGCGCTTGATGACTCTGCACTTGTCGCACATGGGTTTGACTGACGGTCTGACTTTCATTTTTTTTATCCTCCAAAAGTGTTGAGCCGGCACCGGGCGGCGCGGCTGCTTATCGCATATTTCATACAGGAGAAAGCCTGTCAGGACTTGCTCCTCCAGATGACTCTGCCCTTGGTCAGGTCATAGGGGCTCATTTCGATCTTGACAGTGTCTCCGGGGATGATCTTGATATAGTTGAGCCTGAGCTTTCCGGAAATGTAGGCGGTTATGATGTGTCCGTTGGACAGCTTCACCTTGAAGTTCGCGTTCGGCAGAGCCTCTACTACCACACCTTCTACTTCAATGACATCGTCTTTCGACATAAAAAATCTCCTTAACTTTCATTGTATGTTCTGAGTGCGCTTCTCACTTCGCTGTCAAAGACCTGCCGCTTTTCCGTCAGCTTGCGTCCGATGGATTCCAGCACGTCCTCGGTGAGCTTCAGGTGTTTGACCTTTTTTTTCTTGGGATGTGCGAGACGGTGCTTTTGCCCGTCTGCGATCAGCACATACTCGGGACTCAAGATTTCCAGTACGATGAAATATCTGCCGCTGTCTCTGCCGGCCTTGCTGCATACCACAAGCCCCGGCACCAAACTGATTTCCAGCATAATCCTCCGATATTCTCTTACAGGGTGGTCAAGATCGGTTCGCCCTCGGTGACGATCACGGTGTTTTCATAGTGGGCGGAGGGCTTGCCGTCGCGCGTCACCACGGTCCAGCCGTCGTCCTTGAAGATCACGTCCCAGGTGCCCTGGTTGATCATGGGCTCAATGGCCAGCGCCATGCCTGCGCGCAGCCTCATGCCCAGGCCCGCCGTCATGAAGTTGGGAACCTGCGGATCCTCGTGCATGGCCCTGCCGATTCCGTGGCCGGTCAATGCCCGCACGACTGAAAACCCGGCCGACTCCGCCGTGCTCTGCACTGCCTGTGCGATGTCCCGCAGACGATTGTCCACACGGACGGCCTTGACCGCCTCAAAGAAGCACTGCTCGGTCACGTCGATCAGCCGGTGCGTCTCCGCGTCGATCTGCCCGACCGCAAAGGTCCTGGCCGCGTCGCCGTGGAAGCCGTCGAACACCGCGCCCACGTCGATCCCGACGATATCGCCCTCCTCCAATCTCCGGTCGCTCGGGATACCGTGTACGACCTGCTCGTTGACGGAAGCGCAGATGGAAGCGGGGAAGCCGTTGTAGTGCAGGAACGAGGGAACCGCATGCTGCGACCTGATGTAGTCGTAGGCCAGCTTGTCGAGGTGGCCGGTCGTCACGCCAGGTCTGACGCTGTCCCGCATGAGGTTGAGCACATCGCGCACGATGGCGCCGGCCTTCTTCATGGACTCGATTTCGGCAGGAGATTTGATGGTGACCATATTACGCCTTCTTTGCGTCAAGGAGCTTTTTGATATCCTCGAACACCGCGTCGATGCTCTTTCCGCCGTCCACGTCCCGCAGAATCCCCTTGCTTTCGTAATACTCAATCAGGGGCGCCGTCTGCTTGGTATAGACGTTCAGCCTGCTCTGCACGACCGACTCGGTGTCGTCCTCGCGGTGGATCAGGCCTGCGCCGCACTTGGCGCACACGTTCGAGCCCTTCAGCGTGTCCACATGATAGGACGCGCCGCAGCCCGGACAGACTCTGCGGCCGATCAGCCGCTTCAGGAGAAGTCCCAGGTCGATGTCGATATTGACGACGATGTCGATGTCGGCGAACCGGTTGAGGGCCTCGGCCTGCACCAGCGTGCGGGGGAAGCCGTCCAGCAGGTAGCCCCTTCTGCAATCGTCCTTGGCCAGACGGTCCTTGACGATTTCCACCGTCACCTCGTCGGGCACCAGCTGACCCTTGTCTATATAGGACTTGGCCAGCGCGCCCAGTTCCGTGTTGTTGCGGATGTTTTCGCGGAAGATGTCGCCCGTGGAGATGTGCGGGATCAGGTACTCGTCGGCGATGCGAACCGCCTGCGTGCCCTTGCCCGCTCCGGGAGCGCCCAAAAGGATGATGTTCATGTTTACCTCTAAACGTTAGAAACCCGTTGAAGCGCACGCAATCCATGACGGAAAAATCCGCCATGGAGTGCTGCTGCCGTTATGATTATTCCAGGAAGCCCTTGTAATGACGCATCATGATCTGGCCTTCGAGCTGCTTGTCGAACTCGAGCGCAACCGAGACGACGATCAGAAGTCCGGTCGTGCTGAAGGCGTTGATCAGCGAGCTGCCTTCGCCGGCCACGGCCTTGAAGATCAGGGTCGGGACCAGGGCGACGAGCGCAAGGAAGATCGCGCCGAACAGCGTGATGCGGTTATTGACTCTGCTCAGGTACTCGGTGGTCGGCTTGCCCGGACGGATGCCCGGAATGAAGCCGCCGTACTGCTGGATGTTCCGCGACACGTCCTCTGCATTGAACTGAATCTGCGCATAGAAGAAGGCGAAGAACACGATCAGCACGCACACGACAATGCTGTACAGCCAGGTGCCCATGCCCAGCCACTGCGCATACCATTCTGCGGCGGCGCTGGTGGGCCAGAACATGTTGATGATCAGCTGCGGGAAAGAGAGCAGAGCGTACGCAAAGATCAGGGGAAGCACGCCCGACGCGTTGATGCGGATGGGAATGTGCGTCGTCTGACCGCCGTACATCTTCCTGCCCTTGACCTGCTTGGCGTACTGAACGGGGATCTTTCTCTCGGCGAGGTCGACGTAGACGATCAGGCCGAAGATGACGATGACTGCGATCAGGAAGCCGATCAGCTGCCACATGGCGACCTGGTCGCCCGAAAACGCGTTCTGGAGCGCGTCAACGATGGCAAGGCCGGCCGAAGCCAGGATACCGACGAAGATCAGCAGCGAGATACCGTTGCCGACGCCGTTTTCGGTGATACGCTCGCCCAGCCACATGGTCAGGGCGGAGCCGGCGCAGAAGATGATGACGATGAAGATGTAGAGCAGCCACTGCGCGTTGGGGAAGACTGAGGAATCAATCAGGCCCGAACCGCCGAAGCCGACCAGGATACCGACCGCCTGGATGATGGCCAGCGCCATCGTGAAATAGCGGGTGTACTGCGCGATCTTCTTTCTGCCGTCCTCACCCTGCTTGGAGAGCCGCTCGAGCGCGGGGATACCCACGGTCAGAAGCTGCATGATGATGGACGCATTGAGATAGGGGCCGATTCCCATTGCGAACAGCGTGCCGTTTGCCAGCGCGCCGCCGGTGATACCGTTCATGATGCTGAGGAAGTCGTTGCCCGTGATCTGGGTGGCGAGCGCCTCGGCGTCGATACCGGGAACGGGAATATAGCAGCCCAGCCGGTAGACGATGAGAAGCAGAATCGTAAAGTAAATCTTATGTCTGATTTCCTTGATTTTAAAGGCGTTAACTAATGTTTCAAACATTATACCACCTCAGCTTTACCGCCTGCCTTTTCGATGGCCTCTTTTGCGGATTCAGTAAATTTAGCAGCTTGGACAGTTAACTTCTTTTCGAGGGTGCCGTTGCCGAGCACCTTGAGACCTCTGTTGTCGTTAAAATACTTGACCATGCCCAGGTCGATGAGACCCTCGGCCGTCACTACTGAACCGTCTTCGAGTCTGTTGAGATCACAGACATTGATGATGAGATATTCCTTTCTCCATTTATTGTGGAAGCCGCGCTTGGGGAGCCGCCTTGCAAGGGGCATCTGGCCGCCCTCAAAGCCGGGACGCACGCCGCCGCCGCTTCTAGCCCACTGACCTTTGTGTCCTTTACCGGACGTCTTGCCCAGGCCGCTTCCGATGCCTCGGCCCAATCTCTTGGGTTCCTTCACCGAGCCGGGCGCCGGAGCGATCGTATGCATTCTCATAAATTCACCAGCCTCCTTATTTGACTTCTTCCACAGTGACCAGATGCTTGACCTTGAAAAGCATTCCGCGGATGGCGGGGGTGTCGTTGTGGATCTTGCTCTGCCTGATTTTCTTCAGTCCCAAAGCGGCTACGGTTGCCTGCTGGTCGTCGAGAACGCCGATCAGGCTTCTGACCAAGGTTACTTTCAGCTTTTTCGTTTCACTCATGGGTAGCCTCCTTTAGCCGATGATCTCTTCTACGGTCTTGCCGCGCAGCTTCGCAACTTCCTCGGCCGTTCTCAGGCTCTCCAGTCCTGCAAGGGTCGCCCGGATGCAGTTGTAGGGGTTGTTGGTGCCATGGGATTTGGTACGGATGTTCTTGACGCCCGCAGCCTCCATGACCGCACGGACGGGACCGCCGGCAATGACGCCCGTACCTTCGGCAGCCGGGAGCATGAGCACGCTGCCCCTGCCGAACTTTCCGATCACCTCGTGAGGGATGGTCGTATTGACCAGGCGCACGTCGATCATCTTGCGCTTTGCCTGCGCGGTGGCCTTCTCGATTGCCTCAGGCACCTCGCCGGCCTTGCCGCTGCCCATGCCCACCTTGCCGTTGCCGTCGCCGACGACGACCAGGGCCGAGAAGCGCATATGGCGTCCGCCCTTGACGACCTTGGTGACGCGGTTGACCGCTACCAGCTTTTTGATGAGGTCGTCCTTTTCCTCTCTGTCTCTGCGATCTCTTCTATCTTCACGCTTTGCCATTGTCTGGTTCCCTCCTTTAGAACTTTAAGCCGGCGGCTCTGGCGCCTTCCGCCACTTCCTGCACTCTTCCGGTATAGAGATAGCCGCCTCTGTCGAATACGACGTTCTCGATCCCCTTGCCGAGCGCTTTCTTGGCGACGGTTTCGCCGATGATCTTCGCCTGCTCTTTCTTGGTCTTGCCTGCAAGCTCTGAGGCAAGCTCCTTTTCCAGAGTGGAACAAGCGGCCAGGGTGCAGCCCTGCTGGTCGTCGATGACCTGCGCGTAGATGTGCTTGGTGCTTCTGTAGACGCACAGTCTGGGCATTTCAGCGGTTCCGGAGATCTTGGCCCGCACTCTCTTGTGCCGCCTGGCCCTGATCGCGTTCTTATCAATCTTACTAATCATTTCAAACCACTCCTTTATTTACCTGCTGTCTTGCCTTCCTTGCGCTGGATGACTTCGTCGCTGTAGCGGATACCGTAGCAGTGATAAGGCTCGGGCTTCTTGATGGCGCGGATGTTCGCCGCAACCTGGCCGACCGCCTCCTTGGAGATGCCTTTGACGGTGATCTCGGTCTGCGTGGGGCAGTCCAGCGTGACGCCGGCGGGAGCTTCGAACTCCACCGGGTGAGAGAAGCCGATGTTCATGACGATTTTATTGCCCTGCTTCTGTACCTTGTAGCCGACGCCCTGAACGATCAGTCCGCGGGTGTAGCCCTGCGTGACGCCCACAACCATGTTGTGCAGCAGCGCGCGGTACAGGCCGTGCATGGCCTTGATCTCCTTCTGCTCGGAGGCGCGGGTCACCGTGACGACGCCGGGCTGGATGTCAATTCCGATCCGGGGATCGGCGATCGTCTGCTCGAGCGTGCCCAGAGGGCCCTTGACCGTCAGCTTGCCGTCGGTATAAGTAACTGTGACGTTTGCTGGTATGGTAACCGGATTTCTTCCAATTCTAGACATAGTGTAAACCTCCGCCCTTTACCAGACGTACGCCAGGACTTCGCCGCCGATGTTGGCCTTTCTCGCCTGCCTGTCCGTCATGATGCCCTTGGAGGTGGAGAGGATGGCGATGCCCAGTCCCCCCAGAACCTTGGGGATATTGTCCACATTCGAGTACGTCCTCAGGCCCGGGCGGGAAACCCTCTGGAGGCCGGTGATGACGCTCTTGTTCTTGTCCGCATACTTGAGCGTAATGCGGATGGTGCCCTGAACGGTGTCGGTCAGGAGCTCGGTCTTTGCCACATAGCCCTCATCGAGAAGGATCTGCGCAATGGCCTTTTTCATATTCGACGCAGGAACGTCAACGGTTTCCTTGCGGGACACAATGGCGTTTCTGATTCTGGTCAGCATATCTGCAATAGGATCTGTAACAATCATTTTTATCCTCCTTCTTACCAGCTTGACTTCTTCACGCCGGGGATCTGTCCCTTATAAGCCAGATTTCTGAAGCAAATTCTGCAAATTCCGTACTTCTTGAGCACGGAGTGAGGTCTGCCGCAGATGCTGCATCTGGTGTAAGCACGGGTCGAAAACTTGGGAGCTTTCTGCTGCTTGTTGATCATAGACTTCTTAGCCATCTGTAGTTACCTCCTTTTAATTTTCCTTGAAGGGCATTCCCAGCGCCTTCAGGAGCTCTCTTGCTTCTTCATCCGTCTTTGCCGTCGTGACAAAGCAGACATCGAATCCTCTGATCTTTTCGATCTGGTCGTACTGGATCTCGGGGAAAATCAACTGTTCCTTGACGCCCATTGCGTAGTTTCCTCTGCCGTCAAACGAGTTTGCAGAAATGCCGCGAAAATCCCTGACACGGGGAAGAGCAATCGAGACGAACTTATCGAAAAATTCGTACATCTTGTTCTGGCGCAGCGTCACCTTTGCGCCGATGTTCATGCCCTCTCTCACCTTGAAGTTCGCCACGGACTTCTTCGCCTTGGTGATGATCGGCTTCTGACCGGCGATCAGCTTGAGCTCCTCGACTGCAAGCTGCACGCTCTTGCTGTTGTCCTTGACGTCGCCAAGGCCCATGTTCAGCACGATCTTGTCGAGCTTGGGGACCTCGTTGATGTTCTTGTAACCGAACTTCTTGACGAGATAGGGCACGACCTCCTGCCGATAGCGCGCACGCACGCGCGGCTCACTCTTCGCGGTAACGTCGGTTGCAGACTGATCCGCAACCTGAACTTTTCCTTTCTTTTCAGCCACTTTCGTTTACCTCTGATTTATTTTGATGAAATCGCTTTGAATCGTTGTGAGGCCTGCCTTACTCGGCGGGGGTCTCTTCCTTCTTCTTGCGTCTGGTCACCTTTGCGGTCGTTCCCTCTTTCTTGGCGGAAGTTTCCTTCTTGGCGACGGCCTTCTTGGCCTCCTTCTTGGCGGTCTTGTCGACCTTGGGCGGCTCGAGCGAGGCGCCGCACTTGCAGCAGACGCGCACCGACTTGCCCTTTTCGTTCAGGATATGCTTGGCCCTGGCGCCGTGAATGCTCTTGGGGCAGTCACTGTTCGGGCAGACGAGCATGACGTTGGAGACGTCGATGGGTCCGGCAATCTCGGTGATGCCGCCGGCGGCCTTGGCCGAGCGGGGCTTCTTGTGATGCTTCTGCATATTGATGCCTTCGACGATCACCGTGCCGTTCTTGGGAGAGGTTTCCAGGACTCTGGCCTTCTTACCCTTATCCGAGGACTTGCCTGCGGTCACGAGCACGAGGTCGCCCTTTCTTATATTCATAGAACTCATGGTCTCTCCTCCTATTACAACACTTCGGGCGCCAAGGAGATGATCTTCATATAGTCCTTGTCGCGGAGTTCTCTTGCCACGGGGCCAAAGATACGCGTGCCCCTGGGCTGCTTTTGATTGTCGATGATGACGGCGGCGTTGTCGTCGAAGCGGATAAAGGAGCCGTCGGGCCTCTGAATGCCCTTGCAGCTTCTGACGATGACGGCCTTGACGACGTCGCCCTTCTTGACCGTGCCGCCGGGAATGGCGGTCTTGACGCTGGCGATGATGACGTCGCCGATGTTGCCGAATCTGCGGAAGGAGCCGCCCATCACACGGATACACATGATCTCTTTTGCGCCGGAGTTGTCGGCGACTTTCAGTCTGGTCTGAGGTTGTACCATGGTGTGCCTCCTTACTTCGCTTTCTCGATGATTTCGACTACTCTAAAGTACTTGTCCTTAGAGAGCTTTCTGGTCTCGGTGATAAGCACCTTATCGCCGACGCCGCACTCGTTGTTCTCGTCGTGCGCCTTGAATCTGGTGGTTCTGGACACCGTCTTTTTGTAGAGGGGATGCTTGACCTTGGTCTCGATGGCAACCACTACGGTCTTGTCCATTTTATCGGATACGACCAGTCCCACACGGCTCTTTCTCAGATTTCTTTCCGTATTTTCCATAGTTACCCTCCTTAAGCCTTCGCCTTATTTCTGGTGATGCCCAGCTCTCTCTCTCGCAGGATCGTCATGATCTTGGCAATATTCTTCTTGCAGACGACCATCTGCATGGGATTCTCCAGCTGGCCGGTCGCATGACGGAAACGAAGGTTGAACAGTTCGCTCTTGTTCTCGATCAGCTTTGTCTTGAGCTCCTCGGTTGTCATATCGTGAAATTTACTCATTGCCTTCCGCGCCTCCGATCTGATCCTCTTTCTTCATGAACTTGCTGCCGACGGGCAGTTTGTAGCTGGCAAGGCGAAGGGCCTCTCTGGCCACCTCTTCGGAGATACCCGCCATCTCGAACATGACTCTGCCCGGCTTGACCACGGCCACCCAGTACTCGGGCGAGCCCTTGCCAGAGCCCATTCTGGTCTCGGCAGGCTTCTTGGTCACGGGCTTGTGCGGGAAGATGCTGATCCAGACCTGGCCGCCTCTCTTGATATATCTGGTCATTGCGATACGGGCAGCCTCGATCTGGTTGGAGGTCACCCAGCCCGGCTCGGTTGCCACCAGGCCGTACTCACCGTTGCAGATGCGGTTGCCGCGAAGGGCCTTGCCGGTCATTCTGCCTCTGTGAACACGTCTTCTCTTGACTCTCTTGGGCATTAACATAATTACGCTTGTCCTCCTTCCCTGTTAAAGGCCTTTGCTTTTCCGAGGATTTCTCCGTTGTACACCCAGCACTTGACGCCGATGACGCCGAACGTGGTGTGCGCCTCCGCGAAGCCGTAGTCGATGTCGGCTCTCAGGGTCTGAAGGGGAATCGAGCCCTCGTGATAGCTCTCGCACCGGGCGATCTCGGCGCCGTCCAGACGGCCGGCCACCATGATCTTGATACCCTTTGCGCCCGATCTCATGGCCTTGCCGATCGCCTGCTTCATGCAGCGGCGGAAGGACATTCTCTTTTCCAGCTGCTGAGCGACGCTCTCAGCCACGAGCTGCGCGTCGGCGTCGATCCGGCGGACCTCCTTGATGTTGATGACGATGTTCTTTTCAGGCTCGAACTTCTGGATCTCAGCCTTCATCTGCTCGATACCCGCGCCGCTCTTGCCGATCAGCGCGCCGGGCCTTCCGGTGAACACGTTGACGATCACCTTGTTGGCCACGCGCTCGATCGAGATGCGCGAGACGCTGCAGCTGTAATAGGTCTTCTTCAGGAAGGTTCTGATCTCATAGTCCTTCTTGAGGTTCTTGGAAAAATTCTTTTTATCGGCATACCAGACGGTATCCCAGTCCTTGATGATGCCGACTCTCAGTCCGTGCGGATTAACTTTCTGTCCCATTTCGGTACCTCCCTTAAGCCTTGGCGTCGAGCACGACGGTGATATGGCTCGTACGCTTCAAAATCCGGAACGCTCTGCCCTGCGCTCTGGGCATGACCCTCTTGAGCGTGGGGCCCTGATCGGCGAAGATCTCGGCCACATAGAGGCTGTCCTTGCTCATGCTGAGGTTGTTCTCGGCGTTGGCGGCGGCGGAGTTGATGACCTTCTTGACGACAGGAGCTGCCGCGCGGGGGGTATTGTCGAGAATGGCGATGGCTTCCTGATAGGACTTGCCGCGCACCAGATCGAGTACCTCGCGCACCTTGAAGGGAGACATTCTGATATATCTGGCGACCGCTCTGGGACGCGTATCCTTGTTTTCGGCTATCTTAGCCGCTTTCTCTTTGATTCTCTTGGCCATTTATCTGTCCCTCCTTATCTCTTCGGGGACGAAGCCTTCTCGCCGGCATGTCCCTTGAATGTTCTGGTCGGAGCGAACTCGCCAAGTTTGCAGCCTACCATGTCCTCGGTGATATACACGGGAACATGCTTTCTGCCGTCGTGCACAGCGATGGTGTGTCCTACCATATCGGGGAAGATGGTGGAAGCGCGCGACCAGGTCTTGACGACCTTCTTCTCGTTGGCCTCGTTCATCTTTCTGATTCTGTTCAGCAGTCTTTCTTCGACGTAAGGTCCCTTTTTAATACTTCTACTCATGATAAGCCTCCGTTAGTTGACGCGCTTGATGATGAACTTGGAAGTGGTTTTCTTTTTCTTCCTCGTCTTGTATCCCAGAGCGGGCTTGCCCCAAGGGGTCACAGGGCCTGCCTTACCCACGGGGCACTTGCCCTCGCCGCCGCCGTGCGGGTGGTCGCAGGGGTTCATGACAGAGCCTCTGACCGTCGGCTTGACGCCCATGTGGCGCTTTCTGCCGGCCTTGCCGAGGGACACGATCTCGTGCTCGACGTTGCCGACCTGGCCGATGGTCGCGCGGCAGACGACCGGGATATATCTCATCTCGCCCGAAGGCATCCTGATGATGGCGAGCTTGCCCTCCTTGGCCATGAGCTGCGCGGAGATGCCGGCCGCTCTTGCAATCTGGCCGCCCTTGCCCACCTTCATCTCAATGTTGTGGATCATGGTGCCGACCGGAATGTTCTGGATGCGGAGCGCGTTGCCGGCCTTGATATCGGCGGTCTCGCCGCTCATGACCGTGTCGCCCTTATTGAGGCCGACCGGAGCCAGAATGTATCTCTTCTCGCCGTCGGCGTAGTGCAGAAGCGCGATGTTGGCGGTTCTGTTGGGATCGTACTCGATCGAGGCGACCTTGGCGGGGATGCCGTCCTTGTCCCTCTTGAAGTCGATGATTCTGTATTTCTGACGGTTGCCGCCGCCGATGTGGCGCACGGTGATGCGGCCCGTTGCGTTGCGGCCGCCCGACTTCTTGACCGAATCCAGCAGGCTCCGCTCGGGCTTCTGCGTGGTGATCTCGGCAAAGTCCGAAACTGTCATAAATCTTCTCGCCGGAGAAGTCGGTTTATATCTCTTTAAAGCCATTTTTCATTCCTCCTTAGGATTTAGGACAAGCTCTCGAAGAACGCGATGGGCTTGCTGTCCTTCTTGAGCTGGACGATTGCCTTCTTGTAGCCGGTGGTTCTGCCCTGGGTCCGGCCCTGGCGCTTGAGCTTGCCGTCCACGTTCATGATGTTGACCTTTTCGACCTGAACCTCGAACAGCTCCTGAATGGCGTTCTTGACCATGGTGCGGTCGGCCGCAGGATTGACCTTGAAGACATACTTCTTGTTGGCGAAGCCCTTATAGCTCTTTTCGGTGAGTACAGGCTTCAAAATAATATCCTGTGCATTCATTATTCGCATGCCTCCTGCATTTTATTGACCGCGCCCTTGGTGATGACCACCTTGTCGGAGACCACGACCTCGTACACGCTGAGAAGCTCGCAGCTGGCCGCCGTGACGTTCTCGATATTGCTTGCGCATCTGGCAACCATGGCGTCCCCGTCGGTGACGATGACGGCACGCTTGCACACGCCAAGCGCCTTGAGCATGGCGGCAACCTCTTTGGTCTTGTTCTCGGCGAGGGCGATCTCGTCCACGACGATGAACTCGTTATTGGCTACCTTATAGGAGAGCGCGCTGTACAGAGCGCCTTTCTTGGCCTTCTGGTTGACCTTCTTGGAGAAATCCCTCGGCTTGGGAGCGAACACGACGCCGCCCTTGATCCACTGGGGAGCACGGATGGAGCCCTGTCTCGCGCGGCCGGTACCCTTCTGCCTCCAGGGCTTGGCGCCTCCGCCACGGACCTCGGATCTGGTGAGGGTGCTCTTGGTGCCCTGTCTTGCGTTGGCAAGCTGGGCGACCACAGCCTGATGAATCAGCGCCTCGTTGTACTCGCGGCCGAAGATCTCGTCCTTGAGATCCATGGTACCGACCTCGGCGCCCTTTGTATTAAACACTTTTACGCTCGGCATTGTCATTCACTCCTTTCTCAGTTTTTCTGCGTTTTGACGGCGCTCTTGACCGTGACGAAGCTGCCCTTGGGACCGGGAATGGCGCCCTTGATGAGCAGCACGTTTCTTGCGGCGTCAACCTTGACGACCTTGAGATTGAGAATGGTCACTGCCTCGCAGCCGTAATGTCCGGCAAGGTTCTTCCCCTTGAATACGCGGGAAGGAGTCGAGTTGGGACCCATGGAACCGACCTCGCGGTGAACGGGACCCGTACCGTGGGTTCTTCTCAGAATATGCTGATTCCAGCGATAGACGGCGCCGGTAAAGCCGCGGCCCCTCGTGGTGCCGGAGACGTCCACTACGTCGCCCGCCTGGAACTTTTCCACTGTGACGGTGCTGCCGACCTCATAGGACTCTGCGTCCTCGAGACGGAACTCCCTGAGGATTCTGGTGGGCGTGACGTTCGCCTTCTTGAACGCGCCCTGCATGGGCTTGTTGACATTCTTCTCCTTGATGCCGCCGAAGCCCAGCTGAACCGCCTTGTAGCCGTCCTTCTCGACGGTCTTGACCTGCACGACGGGGCAGGGGCCCGCTTCCACCACGGTCACGGGAATGGCGATTCCCTCGGGTGTGAAGTACTGGCTCATGCCTAATTTTCTTCCAATGATTGCTTTATTCATAGATAAAGTTCATCCTCCATATATTTCGATTAAAAATTGACTCGGTTTGATTGGCTGCCCGCACTCAGGCTCTCACGCGCGGTCAGAGCTTCATCTTGATGTCGACGCCGGCGGGAAGGTCGAGCTTCATCAGGCTGTCAACGGTCTTGGCGGTCGGAGCGTAGATATCGATCAATCTCTTGTAGGTCTTGAGCTCAAACTGCTCTCTGCTGTCCTTGTACTTGTGGGGGGAGCGCAGAATGGTGACGATCTCGCGCTCGGTCGGCAGAGGAATGGGACCCGAAACCTTGGTGCCCGTCTTCTTGACGACCTCAACGATTCTCTCGGCGGACTGGTCCACCAGGCTGTGATCGTAAGCTCTCAACTTGATTCTGATCTTCTGGTTCATAAAAAAATCTCCTTTTTTCCTTTTCCCAAGGGACTTATACACCGTCTGAAAGCATTTCATCCACTGTGCCGTGTGTCTCGCTTTTTTCCGGTATATAAAAGAGTAAGTCGCCTTACTCCCGCTGCCTGACCCCGGTCGCATCCTTTGAAAGGACACCCTTGTCCGCAGAAATTCTCCCGCACTGAGTATTGAACGGGTAACCTCCTGCATCAACCCAAATACAGCCTTTCCACCTCAAAACGGGCAGATTGCGCTATAATACAGCTTACCTATTATATCAGACTGTCAAGCGTCTTGTCAAACGATTTATACCCCTTTTTCAAAAAAATTATATCTGTGTCGGTTTTGCGTCGGTTTTTCTCTGCCTTCGGCTTAAACGGACAGACAAAAAGACCGTTCCATGACAGGAACGGCCCGAACGGGAGCTCTTTTTGTATGAAGGTCTGCTTCCCGAACCCGACGGGCGGAGCAATTCAACCGGCGATTCCCATGAAAAGCAGGATTGCCGGCAGCAGAATCCCGGGCGCCAGAAAGAGGATTCGGCAGACCAGACTGCGCTTTTCGTCGGGGAGCGAAAAGATTTCTTCATCCGTGAAGTTGAGCTTTTCCAGCAGCCCCTCCACACCGTCGATCAACCGGCGTACCAGCTGCGGACTGATCATGATGAGAAACCAGATGATCATACAGCCCATGCTGACCGCGAGCAAAATCATGCCGACTGCGATATTTTCCATGACAAAGCTTGCCGCAGAGGCGAGCGCCAGCCAGAGAAGCATCACAACATAGACCATGGCGCGCTTGACTTTGCCGAAGGGATCCTCCTGCGAATTTTCGTATTCGATCAATTCCTCGGGAGTGTATCTTTGGCAGTGGGCGATCGACGCGGAGCAGTTCACACAATGCCGATCCTTGTCACGGTTGACACAACGGCATTTTTCACAGAGCTTCATGCCGACTTAACCGCCGGCTCAAAGCCGGCCTTGAAACTAAATTTTAACATAACTTTGCCTTTTCCCCTCTCACGCAGCTTGAATTTTGAATCAACACTCACAGAATATATAAACGGATTGGCCGCAGTCAAACACGTTACATGAATAAAACTGCTGCTGTACATGGGGCCTCTCTTAGTCAACGGGAGGCGAACGCGCGCTTCATGGCATGAAAAGAGCCGGCATTAAATGCCGGCTCTTTTACGCTTTTGCGCTTTAATTACTTGATGATCTTGGCAACGACGCCCGAACCGACGGTTCTGCCGCCCTCACGGATAGCGAAGCGGAGACCTTCCTCGATAGCGATCGGGGTGATCAGGGTGACGTCCATGTTGATGTTGTCGCCGGGCATGACCATCTCAACGCCCTCGGGCAGCTTGATGGAGCCGGTAACGTCGGTCGTTCTGAAGTAGAACTGAGGTCTGTAACCGTCGAAGAACGGGGTGTGACGGCCGCCCTCTTCCTTGGTCAGAACGTAGACCTGAGCGGTGAACTCGGTGTGGGGATGAATCGAGCCGATTTTGGCAAGAACCTGGCCTCTCTCGACCTCGTCGCGGTTGATACCGCGCAGCAGCGCG
>ERZ1673695.1902-NODE-1902-length-18420-cov-10.219221_pt1 | contig 18420 bp, 16 predicted proteins | sample MGYA00580225_ERZ1673695 | MGnify/ENA primary metagenome ERZ1673695 (study PRJEB41218, sample SAMN15661739) | gut metagenome | host: Homo sapiens | place: Canada: London | collected 2015-08-20/2019-03-30 | study: EMG produced TPA metagenomics assembly of... | reverse complement strand
AAACCGGCGGAAACCTCGGAATTTTACACGAAAAACTGAATCATACACCATCGGCTGCCCCGGCAGGGCGGCTTGAAAACAAACCTTGCCCTGATCGCAGGGCGTAAAAAACAGGAGGAAGCATGACAAAAACCACCAACTACCAGCTCCCCGAGTGGGAGAAAACCGACCGCATTCAGATGAAGGACTTCAACGACATGACCGCCACGCTCGACGCCGCGCTCAAGGCCAACGCCGACGCCATCGCCGCGGAGACCACCGCCCGCGTCGCGGGCCACGTGCTCGTGAAGCTCAAAGAAATCACGGTCACATCGGAGATCGCACAGATCGATATGGACTTTTCCGACATCGACCTGCGCAGTTTCTCCAAGCTGATTATCCGCCCGGCGCTCGCCTGCACTGACAACGTGGACTATCGTCTGCGCTTCGGCAGCGGCGAGGGAACCATTTTCCGCCACTACGTCAACCGCGAGTTTGCCAACTATGACTACGCCGCGGGCCTCGGCCCCGCCGGGCGCGAGTACGCCGAGGTCGAGCTGTGCCCCGGCGACGGCTGCTACTACATCACCACCCGAAAGCTGACGAGCACCGGCGAGACCGTTACGGTCTGCACGACGAACGCTTCGAACTTCGGGGAGACCGGCCCCAACTCGCTCTCGCTGTATAAAACCTCGTCCGCGCAGTATTTCACAGCGGGCAGCAGTGTGACGCTGTACGGCGTGAAAAGGTAAAAAAAGACCCGCTCCGAGTGGAGCGGGTCTTTTTTATTTTAGTTCAAAGAACTTTGATGGTGCTATCAAGCTTAGCCAGCAACCGTGTTGGAGGTCAGGGTCACACCATTGATGGTGACGATGGCCTGATACAGGTTAATGCTGACACTGCTCAGGGTATTGCTCATATCGCTATTACCAGCGGTGATTGCAGAACCACCAGCCAAGTTAACATAGCTGACCAGGCCAGTCTGGGTATTGGTAATCTTCATCTGAGCACTCCAAGCAGTCGTGTCGGGAGCACCAGCGGCATTAGCCACGGTCAGAGTGACCACGTTGCTAGCACTGGCCAGGCTGACGGTCACGTTATTTCCGGTGGGCGTGACAGCAGAGGAGGTCTCGTCAACGACCTTGATGAACACAGTGCTCAGCAGGCCATCGGTAAGCTTGAACCAAACCTGATCGTTGGCATCCTTGCCGATGGAGGCAGGAGCGGAAGCGATCAGAGTGCCGTCGGTGCCGATGTAGTAGACCTTGCAGTCATCATCGAAGGCATAGAACTTGGTGTCGATCTTCACAACAGAGTTGGTGGTAGCCTCAGTGCCAACCGCGGTGAAGAGCTTGTCGCCGTCCTTCTTGGTAGCAGGATTGTTGATATCCATGTAGGCGATATCGCTGTAGCCGGAGGCAACGCCCTTGCTGTTGTACGAAACACCGGTCAGGATGCTGTAGTTCGTGACAGCGAAGTCGGTCTTGATCTTGGTCTCAGCACCGTCGATGACGGCGTCATACTCATAGTAGTAGCCGAGATCCTTGGTGTAGGACTGGCCGGCGGAACCGCCCTTGATGAAGGTGACAGCCTTGCTGCCGTCGGAGATGTAGAGGTTGTTGGTCTCGCCGCTAACCTTGGTCTTGGCGACGACAACGATCTTGGCAATGGTGTTGTCCTCAGTCAGCAGGGTGATGGGAGCGGTGTAGGCGCCGCTCTTCCACTCGATGTTGGGGACGTTGGCAATGCCGGTGTAGGAGGTGTAGGTGGTGTCCGTGCCGCTCTCGTCGATGACGAGGAACGTGGTCTTGCCGTTGGCATAGAGGCGACCGCTGTTGGCGGAGCCGACATTATAGGCGTTGCCGGAGACCGTGCCGGCGAGGGAGGGGATGCCCTTGGTGATCTTGGCGGAGCCAACGCCCGCGTCACGCGCGTCAGCCGCCAGGGTCAGGGTGTACTCCTCGTCGCTGTTGACGGTGTAGGAGACCACATCGTACTTGTTCAGATCGTTCAGATGGGGGGTGGCAGAGGTATAGTCATTCAAACTGAAAGTAGAATACGCAGTACCGTTGGCATCCTTCAGAGCCTTGACATCGACCTTCTTGGTGGTGCCGTCGGTGAAGAGGAGCTTGGCGCGGGGGCTATCGAGGCGGGAACCCTTCTCATAGGCGAGGATGACCGCATACTGCAGGGTATCGTCAGCGTCGACAAAAGCGGCGTAGCCGTACTGATCCAAATAAACGGAAACGTCCTTACCAACGCTGGTGTTCATGCCGGGGGTGATGGGGGTGCCTTTGGCGCTCTTCTTGTAGGTGGTGCCGTCAACGGTGACGTTCTTTTCGGCGGTGAAGCCGTTCATCTTGCCGGTGACCTTCTCGGCCAGAGCCATGCTCTTGACGCCAGCGTCGCCAGCCTTGTAGGAGTAGGTGTAGAGAACGATGTCGTCCTTGCTGTAGCTGTCGTCGGTCTCATAGGAGGAGCCGGGATCGCCAGAATTCTTGGGAGTGAAGGTGACATAGGCATCCTTGGTGGTGGAAGCCTTGTAGGAAGCGGTGATCTTGCCAACGTAGGTGTTGATCGCGATCACGGTCAGGGACTCGGCGTCGTCATTGTAGTAGACCTCGAGCAGGGTGCCGTTGCCGCCCTTTTCGACCTTGCTGCCCTTAACGATATCCTGATTCCAGGAACTGGACAGATTCCGGCCATCCTCATAATAGGTGACCTTGGAATCGTCAATGCCCTTGCTCAGACCGAGGTCGGAATAGATGGTGCCGATCTCGACGGTAGCGGTGTAGGACAGGTCAGCAGCATCCGCATAGGTGCCGATGGACTTGGCCTTGAGCATCCACTCGGTAGCGGGACGCTCGAAAGCATCGGTGGTGGAGTTCTTCTTGAGATCCTTGTAGAGCTTCTCGCCGAGCTCAACGGTGTACTCGCCGGAGGTGAGCTTCTCCTTGGAGATGTTCTGATCCTTGGCGACGGTGGAGGTCTCATACTTGGCAACGGAAGCGCCGAAGTTGATCTTAGTGCCGTCGACGATGATAGTGGAGCCCTTGGTGTCATAGGTGACCATGGGAGCCTCGAGGGCGTTCAGGCACATCTGAGCGGCCTTCTCACGGGTGAGGACCTGGTTGACGGAGCCGGAGATGCCGTCCATCAGCTTGGTGCCGGCCATGAGCTTGCTGGTGTTGATGGCCCAGTCGGTGCCGACCATGCCCTCGGCCTTGGCATCGTAGCCGAGCTCAACGAGCAGCATCTTGCCGAACTGCAGAGCGGTCAGCTGACCGGCAGGATCGAACTTGCTGTCGCCGACGCCGGAGACGATACCGGCCTGCGCGCAGTAGCCGACGAAGCCGGCGGACCAACGGGAGGAAGCCACGTCGGTGAAGGTAGCGCCGCCCACGAGGGCGTCAGCGGCCTTGGAGCCGAGCTCGAGGTACGCGATGATCTTCGCGGCCTGCTCACGGGTCAGGTTTTCCTTGGCATTGAAATTGCCCTTTTCATCGCCAACGAACACGCCAACGGCGTTCATGACGTCAACAGCTTCCTTGTAGTCGATCTTGTCGGCATCCTTGAAAGCTGCGTTGCTGATGGTGACGAGGGACATGGACATGACCAGCGCCAGCACCAGAGCGAGTAACTTTTTCATATAATGTTACTCTCCTTTCTGAAATTTCCGTTTCCGGTTCTGCGGCATCGTATATTCTTCCGCATTTCGGCGCGATTTTCTTTTGTTTATGCACGTCAGCTCGTTGAGGAGGGCGTCCGTCAAAATCCTGCCTTTGTGCAAAACGGAGAAAATGTTGCAAAAACGGGTCAAATAGGCGATATCGTACCCCCATACATTTTCAGAAATTTCAAAAATTTTCGCAGAAATAGCAGGCGCTTCGGGAATCGGCGCGAAAAATTGGGTAGACGGAAGGGTAGACGGCGACCCTCTCGGAAAACCCGCAAACCCTTGCGCCCCAGGCGTTTCGGCGGGTAGACATCGGGTAGACATGGACGGTTTTGGGGCAGGCTGCCCGTCAAATGCAACAAAATCCGACGCTTTTAGCACTCTTGGAGTAGGAGTGCTAAAATTCATAGTCCGTTCACACAAATGCGTATCTTTGGACACAATTCCGGGGTAGACTCTGAGTCAAGAAAAGCAAAGGAAGGCAAGCTCCCGAGGCTTTCCAAATCTCGAATTTTCGGAGGTATTCATTATGTTTGAACTGAGACCTTACCGCAACAATAACCACATGACCACCTATGACCCGTTCCGCGACATGGAGGCGCTGGAGCGCGCGTTCTTCGGCAACCGCGACTTCCTCGGCGACGTCGGCACGTTCAAGACCGACATTCAGGACAAGGGCGACCATTACCTGCTCGAGGCCGATCTGCCCGGCATGAAGAAGGAGGACATCGCCATCGACATCGACGGCGACAACCTGACCATCAAGGCCGAGCGCAGGAACGAGCACGAGGAGAAGGACAAGAGCTACGTCCGCTGCGAGCGCAGCTACGGCAGCTACGCGAGGAGCTTCGATATCTCCGGCATCAAGGCCGAGGGCATCAAGGCCAGCTACAACGACGGCGTGCTGAGCCTGACGCTGCCGAAGAAGGACGTCGAGGTCTCCGGCAGCCGGAGACTGGCGATCGAGTGAGATCTGCCGCCTGAGGGCGGTGCGACATTTGCCGCTTGACAGCGGCGCCACATTTGCCGCCTGACGGCGGCACGACCAAAGGGGTCATTCTCTACCGTAGAGAATGGCCCCTTTGAAACCCCAAGAGAGCGCAAGGGGCAAGCCCCTTGACTCCGCATTGTCAACCCCTGCGAAAACGGTACTGCACGCGCTGAGCAAAGGAGTGCGTGCAGTTTCTTATTGCGGCTTTCGATCTGGTCTGCTTCTTGCGGCCGCTGCCGCTCTGCGGCGGGGTCACGAAGGCGTCGGCCTTCGGCGACACCGCTTTTTTGCGCGAAAAAGCGGTGAGAAAACGCGCAAGGGGCAAGCCCCTTGACCCCACATTGTCAACCCCTGCGAAAACGGTACTGCACGCGCTGCGCAAAGGAGTGTGTGCAGTTTCTTATTGCGGCTTTCGATTTGATCTGCTTCTTGCGGCCGCTGCCGCTCTGCGGCGGGGTCACGGGGAGTGCCCAGACGAAATGCACGCAGAGTTGCACGGCGGCGGGCACCAAAGCCCCGCCGTGCGGCCTACCTATAAATAGGTCCGCCGAGAGATGCCGCCCTGCCGCGTGGGGTGCGGCGGGGTGAGGGGCGCGTTGCCGTTTGCCGTGCAACAAAAGGCCCCTGTGTGCCCCTCATTTAGAATCACTCGCTGCGGTGTAACAAAAATACAGGAATGTTACAGGTGAGTTACAAATCGGCCAAAGCGGTTGACGGGCGGAAAAGCCGGGTGTAATATGAGCATGCAATTGATGGTGGGCCAAGGTGAGTTCCCGGTTCAGTTACGGGAACGGCATGCCACGGTAAGTGGATCGAGAAACACCCGAAAACACCTGATTTTGCAACACAAATCCGCGAATGGGGATACGATATCGCCTATTTGACACGTTTTTGCAACATTTTCTCCGTTTTGCACAAAGGCAGGATTTTGACGGACGCCCTCCTCAACGAGCTGACGTGCATAAACAAAAGAAAATCGCGCCGAAATGCGGAAGAATATACGATGCCGCAGAACCGGAAACGGAAATTTCAGAAAGGAGAGTAACATTATATGAAAAAGTTACTCGCTCTGGTGCTGGCGCTGGTCATGTCCATGTCCCTCGTCACCATCAGCAACGCAGCTTTCAAGGATGCCGACAAGATCGACTACAAGGAAGCTGTTGACGTCATGAACGCCGTTGGCGTGTTCGTTGGCGATGAAAAGGGCAATTTCAATGCCAAGGAAAACCTGACCCGTGAGCAGGCCGCGAAGATCATCGCGTACCTCGAGCTCGGCTCCAAGGCCGCTGACGCCCTCGTGGGCGGCGCTACCTTCACCGACGTGGCTTCCTCCCGTTGGTCCGCCGGCTTCGTCGGCTACTGCGCGCAGGCCGGTATCGTCTCCGGCGTCGGCGACAGCAAGTTCGATCCTGCCGGTCAGCTGACCGCTCTGCAGTTCGGCAAGATGCTGCTCGTTGAGCTCGGCTACGATGCCAAGGCCGCCGGCATGGTCGGCACCGACTGGGCCATCAACACCAGCAAGCTCATGGCCAAGGCCAAGCTGATGGACAAGATCGACGGCTCCGTCAATCAGGTCCTCACCCGTGAGAAGGCCGCTCAGATGACTCTGAACGCCCTCAAGGCCCCCACCGTTGAGTACACCACCAAGGGCTCCAGCATCTCCGTCAACGGTGCTGAGATCAACCTCGGCGCTTCCGAGCCCACCTATGTGACCAACACCATTGCTAAGCAGCAGACCATCTCCGATGCGACCCTGACCAACAACGGCGGTTACACCATCGAGCTGGGCGAGAAGCTCTACACCAAGCTGAAGCTCTCCTCCGGTGCGATGGATGATTTTGGTCGTCCCATTCACATTTGGACCAACGACACCAAGAAGATCGGTGAGTATGCCGAGGATGAAGATGCCAAGTATACTGACTCCGTCAAGCTCGGCACCATCTATGCCGACCTCGGTCTGTCCAACAGCGGCATTCCTGCGGGCAACGTTACCTACTATGTCGATGGCGAAAAGACCACTTTCACCAAGGACATTGTTAAGGGCAGCCTCGATGACGTCGGCGGCAACGGCGCTCTGACTCAGGTTTGGTATGATTCCGCTAAGAACACCGCCACCATCACTATGATCAACACCTATTTCGCTCAGATCGCGGCGGCCTACAAGGCCTCCACCACGAAGGACGCTTATGTCCTGCTCGCCAGCACCGGCAATACCGGCCTTGGCAGCACCTATGAGACCGACGACGCTTATGCCGTTGACGATTATGTGCTCTACACCTACTCCAAGATGACCGGCGCCACCGGCGTGAAGAGCATGAAGCTCGCCGAGAAGGTCACCGGCACCCTTACCGGCTATGTTGAGGGCAAGTCTGTTGTGGCCGGCGGCACGACCTATAAGATCAATGCGGTTGCCGCTTCCAAGGCTACGATCGGCAGCTCTTTGACCAATGCGATGAACACCACCGTCGATGTTTATCTCGGCTTCTACGGCGATGCCGTTTATGTTGACGCGGCGGCTGCCTCTGATGCTTATGCCGCTGTGATCGGCAGCAACTCCGCTTCCGGCACCGGCTCCCTTCTCGGCGCCACCAAGGCCGAGCTGCTCTTCCTTGACGGCACCCGCAAGGTCGTTGACGTCAAGTCCTGGGGTTCTGCTCAGCTGAACGACATTGTTTCCTACCGCATCAATTCCGACAAGGAATACATTCTGACTCAGGTTGCGTCTGTCAATGCCACCGAAACCGCCGGTGTTCTGGTCACCAAGGGCAACACTACGATGGGCAACGATAAGTACAACATCGGTCAGGCCGGTCCTTCCTATGCCAACGGCAAGACCACGTTCCTGATCTACAATGAGGCTACGAACACCGTCGAGTCTTACGTCGGTATTGCGAACGTTCCCACCATCAATCTGACCGATGCTGATGACAATTGCGCCGTTTATGTGCCGAACGGCTCGGCGTCCGCCAAGGTCGTCTTTGTCGCCCACGACGGTGACGCTGTGATCAGCGGCAACTCCAAGAGCGTGTTCTTCATCAAGGGCGATAAGAACGGCAATCCCGCGGTCAACCACACCGAGGAGTTTGGTGATTACTATGAGTATGACGCCATCATTGGCGGTGAGATCACCAAGATCAAGATGGCCGCTACCACTGCGAACAAGATCACCGCTACCATCGCCAGCCAGCTGACCAAGGACAGCAAGGGCGTCTACAGCCTGGTTGCCGGCTATTATGCCAACGCTACCACCCCGACCGGCGGCACTGACGCCTCGGTGAAGTATGTGGCCGCCGAGCCCACTAAGCAGAATGACGCTGTTGTCAACGGCACCATCACCCTTGCCGGCACCCCGATCAGTGTTGCCGATAAGTGCGAGGTCTTCGTGATCAGCGCCGACGGTAAGACCATCTCTGCCACCAATGTCAACGCGATCCAGAAGGACGACAACGACAAGGTTTGGTACAAGACCAATTCGGATGGCGAAGTCACCACCATCGTGATCCAGACCGTGGATGCTCCGGGCAGCGCCGGCAGCAGCAGCGAGGAGACCTACGAGTGGGAGGTCAACGCCAACACTCTGCGTGTCAACCTCACCTACAGCTCCAACACGACGAGCGTTAGCGACGTAGATGTGATGAACAATGCCGGTTACGCTCTGCAGCAGGCCGGTTATGTGGTCAATGCATGGGGCGGCAGCTCTAGCAGCAGCATCACTCTGACGACGACCCTTACCTCCAGTGGCCTGACGGCTCACGCCTACAAGGGCAATCTGGACATCACCTTCACTGTCTACGTGGCGGAGGCTACTGCCTGATCAAACTGAATTCTTGAATCCGTTTTGATTCTTGAAGCGTAAAAAAGCCCCGCGCCAAATGGTCGGGGGTCGTAAGAAAGTAATATCGTATTTTTGCAGGAACGGCATGGCTTCGGTCATGCCGTTTCCTCCTTCATCAGTTCATTCAGCGGGATAAAGCCCACAAGGTCATAGGAAATGCGGATGTTCTGCCGCCGTTTGCCGCTGCTCTTGTCGGGAGCTTCAATATAAACTCCCTTAACAAGTTCCCGCAGAGCATACGGGGTAAGCTCGTCCAAATCCTTGTATTTGTGTACCCTCTGGATAAACTGCTCCAAATTTTCAATCTGTCGTTCCTGTACTTCAATATCCTGCTGCAAGGTCTGGATTTCCACTTTAAGCTGCTCCTGCTCGGTTTCGTAGCTTCTGCTCATCATGGAAAATCGTTCATCGTTGATGCGTCCCGCCACATTGTCCTCATAGATGCGGATAAACAGGCGGTCGAGCTCTCCCATGCGCCGCTGCGCCTGTTCCAGACGCTTGACGCTTGCACAGATTTTTTCCTCGCTGGACAGCAGAAGCTTGTGTTCCATAACTGCCCGGAAGTGATTCTCATACCGTGTCACATAGAAGATGACCGCTTTCATGTGCATCCAGACCAAATCTTCCAGAACAACAGCCCGGATAAAGTGCGCTGAACAACTTCCCGTGTTGCTTCGGTAGTTGGCGCATACAAAGTGATCCTGCCGCTTCTCAAAGTAGTTGGTGGTGCAGTACCGCATTTTCGCTCCGCAGTCGGCACAGTAAACCATGCCGGAGAACAGACTGCTCTTGCCTGTTTTCGTTCTGCGGTGACGCTGCTGCCGGATCTCCTGCACCTTGTCAAAGACTTCCTGCTCGATGATCGCCGGATGGGTATTGTAGAAAACCGCCTGTTTGTCGAGGGGCGTTTCCCTCTGCTTCTTGTCCCAGATGGAATTGGTGTAGGTCTTGAAGTTGACCGTACAGCCTGTGTACTCCCGCCGTTCCAGAATGTGAACAACGGTGTTGGTGTTCCAATGGTAGGGAACATCGGTTTCGGGGCTTGGAGTTTTGATGCCCGCCCTACGCTTGTAAGCGGTGGGGTTAAGCACCTTTTCCTCCTGCAAGAGCTTTGCGATCTGCATCGGTCCCCGTCCCTCCATGCACAGCTTGAAGATACGCCTCACTACCATTGCCGCCGCTTCATCCACGATCCACTTGGTTTTGTCTGCCGGATCTTTGAGATACCCAAACGGAACATTGGTTGTCAGCGGTACACCACGCTCACCCTTTGCTTTCTGCACAGCCCGGATTTTGCGGCTTGTATCTTTTGCGAAAAATTCGTTAAACCAGTTTTTGATACCGGCAATATCGCTGTCTGTGCTGTTGGGGTCGATGGTGTCAAAATGGTCGTTGATGGCAATATACCGCACATTGTACTTTGGAAAAGTAAAGTTAATATAAAGCCCGGTCAGCGAGGAATTTCGTCCCAGTCTGGATAGGTCTTTGGTAATACAGACTGCCACTCGTCCCGCTTCGATTTCCGCAAGCATGGCTTGGAAGCCGGGGCGGTCATAATTCGTGCCGCTGTACCCATCGTCCACGAAAAAGGTCGGATTCGGAAAGCGATTTTCTTTAGCGTACTGGAGCAGGATCATTTTTTGATTCTGGATGGAATTTGACACATCTTCTTTGCCGCCTTTTTTATCCTCTTTCATATCTTCCACGGATAGACGGCAGTAGAGTGCGGTGATTTTATCAGTTGCCCGTAACATTTCTGTTTCCTCCTTCAAAGGGGCAACTGCCAGTACAGGATTGGTTGCTTCTATTGTACCAAGATTCTGTGAATTTGTCATTCGCTATCCTCCAACTTTTCTGTAAACTTTTCAGCCATAATACGCTCCATTTTCTTATCCAGCGTTTCCGTTCCGTCATAAGTGCCTGTGACAGAGTAGATCGTGCCGCCGATCTCTTTCTGCAAGGTGAACTCCGGCAGCCAGAAAGCGGATGGATTTTTCACACGGATGTGTCCATCCTCGTCAAACCAGAAATTGTGTCTGGGATGGTCAGGCGGCAGCGGTGTGGGTTTAAGATAGGGGTCGGGGTTGGAGAAGTAATATCCCTCCGGCTCGTCATGCTCCTGCGGCTCCCATGCCTCGATTTCTGCCAAAAGCTCCGGGTCGATTTCATGTTCAAATGGTTTCTTCTTGCTCATAAGTGCCTCCTAAAAATGTGTAAAGATTAGTGTTCGATTTCTTGTTTTTTCTGCCGTGTAACAGCGTTCTGTCGCTCCTGCTCATGGATGACCTGCTCCACCTTGTATTTGATCTGCCAGAGCTTTTTCACCTCCGCATAGATGGGAGAAAGCTCCGCTTGCCCGGTCTTGTACTCCTGTTCCAGACGGTCACGCTCTTTGCGCCATGCGGTAATAGGCAGCTTGCCATCCTTGAAATGCGGTTTTAACTTGCGCTCTGCCATGTGATACAGGCGGAGTGCGTTTTCATTTTCGGACATAAACTGCTCCCGCTTGCCTTTCCATTTGATGGTCGCCAATTTGTCGGCAATGGGCTTACCCTCAGTGTAAAACTGCACCATACGGAGAAGTTCGTCCAACTCTTTCATGCGGTTGGATTTGCCACGCATGGAGTTTTTCAAAGTGTCGATGCGGTCACTCAGCATAGACACACGCTCCTGCAATTCCTCCGGCGTTGTGAGTTTATTCTGCATAAGATAATTGCAAATCTCGTTGAACTCTTTGAGATTGCCGATCTTTGCTTTCTGACTCCAAGCCCCGGCGTTACGATTGGTGTAATACTCGCTGAGAAGCTGCGCCAGATTTGGAACTTGCGGCTTGCTCAATTCCTCATGCGCTTCTTTCAGCCAATCAAGCAGCGCAGAGATTTTCTTTTTCAGATTGCGGATCAGATCGTTGGTCGCCTTGATCCAGCGGTTGAGATCACCCTTGTTGGTGCGGATGCCCTTTGCTTCCATAGCTCGGACGGTCACACCCTCATGGACAGTAGGGAGCTGGTCGATGCCCTGTCGCTCATAGCTGCGGTGGTCAATCCGGCAGTCCAATTCCTTTTCCGCAAACTTCTGATTGCACAGTTCAGCCCATGCTTGCCGCCAATGTTCCAAGGTGTCGGGACTGCCCCAGTCGGTAGTCGGCACAGCGTTGAATACATAGTTTCCTGCTTCATCACGGATACGCTCGCCATGTTCGTCCAGCAGATATTCCCGCCGCTGTTTGTTGCCCCATCTACCATGTTCATCCAGAGGACGGATAGGACACATGACATGGAAATGAGGATTGGAAATGCCGCCGTCATCCTTGTCGGGAGAGTGAACGGCGAAGTCCACCACCATGCCCCTGCTCACAAACTGCTCCAATAAAAATTGCCTTGCAAGCTCGATGTTCTCCTGCATGGAAAACTCGTTCTGCAAAGCAATGTCAAAGCTGTATGCAAGCTGCGCTTTCTTTCCCCGTTCCGCTTTCTCCACTTCATTCCATAGGGTTTCCCGATCAGAGAAAGAGGGAGGGGCATAGGGCGGCAGCAGGATTTCCGAACAAATCACGCCGCCCTTTTTGGTGTAGTCGCTGTCCTCACCGTAGTATTCGCTGTGCAGCTTTTCGCCGGAGCGATAGGCGGCAGACGCAATAGCGGATTGTCCTGCGCTGCGCTTGATTTGTGTCACATGAAAATGATATAGTGCGATACTCAACACCCCTCTTTCTGTTCAGCTTGGTTGTGTTCATTGACCGCCTCCATGAGCAAGCCCTTAATCTCCAAGACGGCAAGGGCTTTTTCAGCAAAGGCGTAAAACTCGGTTTCGGTCAAAACCTTTGTCAGCGGTGCGATGCTTTCAATGGCTGCGCCACGAGTGATAAGGTGGTGCGCCCGCTTGCGCCGATCACCTTTTTCGTAGTAGGTGATGCGGTTTTCAAGCTGTTGTTTTTTGTGTTGGAGCTGCGAGATCTTGCGTTCATTTTCCGCTTTCTCGGCTTCCAGTTGTGGGATAGTCTTCTGCTTTTTCACCATGTATGACCTCCTTGATTTTGATGTAGGAATATAAAAAGACCGCCTACCGAAAATCGGTAAACGGTCATGGGTACATATTCAAAACTTTGTGAGTGGCGCTGTTTGCATCAGCAAATTGTGCCACTCACAAAGTGTGCAGGGATAGACGCGCAAGCGTCGCAAGGGGTGCAGCCCCTTGTTCGGAACGAAGTGACGCAAAACAGCCCGGGCGATTGAAGTCCGGGCTGTCTGCCTCGCAGAGCGCACATACAGGGCTTCTCCCTGTATAGAAGTGCGCCCTTTGTTCCAAAGGGATTTCATTTATGCGACCAACCACTTATCAACATAAGCAGAAATTCTATTGCTCCAATCAATTTCATCAGTAGAATTATCTATTTCGTCAATGGCCGTCTGCAAAAACTTCTGAACATCTTGTGGTTGAGGTATGCCTTCGCTTGTATAGGAGTTTTCAATCAACCGCATAAACGAATCAAGTTCCAATGGGATAATCTTGGGCTTGCCTCCATAAGCAGCGATATTTCTGATCTGATTTAAGCCGAAGAAGTGTGCCCATGTTGCTCTGTTAATTGACGGAGCTATAAACAGGCAATAAGTGGTTTTTCCTGTCGCCTTTTGCAACTGAGCATAATGCCGTGTGACTGGCTCTCCCTCAGATTCATATTGCCGCTGTCCTCGCTGCAAGGTAACTTCAACCGAAAGAGCAAAGGTATCATAATCACATTCAATGTCCGGCATATTGCCTTGGGCTGTTGATGTGGGTCGCCCCGCGTCGTCAATCCTGAAATTGCCTTTAATAGTTCCGCCGTCCAGCATAGTCATGGCTCGCCATGTATTCCATTCGAGGAACAGGGGAGCATCGTATACCTCATCTGATAAAATCTCGTTGTATGTATCAATGACTTCTTGATACAGCGCATAAGACTTTAGTTCCTCGGTCTGCTTTTGAATAATTGCAGCCCGTTTTGCTTGAACAGCACTATCACGCAAATCTTTCAGCTCTTCGATTGTCTTTTCAGAAAGCTCTCGTTTAGTATACGAAAAATGACGCATCAGTGTATCCTCTAAATTGCTGCGGTCATCTGTATACAGACGAGGCTGTGCGGGGTCAAACAAATAATTCTTAAATGCAGTTACATCATCAATGTAGGTAGGCTCTCTCGGGACAGTTTCCAAAATAAAATCAATCTCTGGAATTTTATCTGGAGCGATCTGTATCGACCTACCATCAGAAACAAACATTTCGGTGAAACGGAAATAGCGGAAACACGCATCAGCATAGTCCCTCATGTTGCGCTTTTCTTTGCTGATAAATGACCGCACATCGCTCGTCTTTGATTCTCTGGTTGCTATGTTGCCGGATTCAATTTCGGTAGAATAAATTTTGGATATTTCCCGATTTATAACATCGTCAACAAATCGCTTATACTGCCCCTTATGTTTTTCCTTTTCTTCTCGGAAAGAAATGATTTGATTTTTTACCGCTTCATAGTTGCGATAGTCCGTCAGTTGCAACGCAAAGATTCTAAATTCATCCGGTGTCAGGTGGTCTAAATCACGGATTAAACGAATGATTTCCAAGTAGGGACGCCCCCAAAATGTCCCTTTGATTTTACTTCCCTCTTTGTGATAGGGAGAGGGTAACTGGAATTTTAAGAGCTGCCGCAAAAAGATTTCATGCGGTCTGTTGCCATGTATAAAAGATTCGCCTGCTTCTGTCAACTGAATTGTTGGAGAAAGATCAACAAACCCCAATCCCTGCGGCGAGCGAGTAATACGATCTCGTGCACTAAATGCAGAATACTTCTTAGAGGTATCTCCCTCAAATGTGGTTGCAGCAGCGAGCGTGCGGGCAAATTCTTCCTGTACTTGCTCATTGCCACTCCATGTTTGCCCAGAAAAGTTATCCACCAACAAAGCGATTTCTGGGATTAACTTTTTGGGTGATCTGGGCGAAGTAGTAAAAAATAATGTACGACTACTTTTAATTACTCCCATTTTGCACTCCTAATAGTTTTTTACAACGATGTGCATTTTATCATTATTGAAACGATTTCTGATATTTACTGCATAGTTTTTGTAATACTCATCGAAGATGTATTCTCCGTAGAGTTCTTCTGTGAGAGGAGTTTTACCAATTACCATTAAGGCGCGGCAGGGGAGATTACGGAAATCGGCAGCCAACCTACGGTGTTCTGCTTCGTCAAAACCATTCATCATGTCAATATTTCCGTAATCATTAAACACACAATCATATGGCGGGTCTAAGAATATAAAATCATCTTCCTGCGCCATTTCAAATATCTGGCTGTAATCCAGACTATATAATTCAGCGCCTTGCAATAAATCACTATGCTGCTGTGTGACCAGTCGAGTGTTCAGATTGGGATAACGACCAAACGGAACATTATATTCGCCGCTGTTGTTATACCTAATCATGCCCGAGTAAGCGGTCTTGTTTATAAAGAAATACAACACGCCATCAAGATAACTACCATCGGGGTGGTTGAAAAGTTCTCTGATGCGATAATATAGCGCCTCATTATCATTTGGGACACGCTCGTCTGGTGTTTGGGCTTTAAGTCTTTTGTACCTTGCTTGATTTTCCTCATATAACTGTTGCAAAGTATCAAGCTGCGCCCTCATCTCAGGATAATTGTCACGCAACTGACGATAGAATATCATTAAACGAGTGTTGACATCATTTATAATTGCATTTTCGGGCTCAAGATAAAAATATACTGCACCGCCACCAAAAAAAGGCTCAATGTAGCGATTGAAGTCATCAGGTATATATTGTAAGAAGCGTGGAATTTCCCGAGATTTTCCACCACGATATTTCAATACGGGATTCATCGTTGCACCTCTCCTCTCATTCCATATTCTCTTTCGAGTAGGGCAAACTAACCCATAATCATTATAGCAGTTTGAATGACTTCAATCAACATCAAATTGTAAATATTCATTGTGTAGAGAGCTTTTTCAGGTAAACACGCCGACAGCTTTTCAACCTTTGATTCCGTTCTTCTTCGCCCATTCACTTGCCCCCTGTTTTCGTTCCTCACTGTACGGCGCAGTCAGCCGGAAGCTCAATCTGCCTTTTTCGATCTCAAAGGTCAGTCCGCCTTGCTCGTCATCGTCGATCTGGCGGCAGCATTGCGGATATTCTTTCGCAAATGCGGTCAGCCGCTTTTTTAGATCGGTGTTGTGGGTCTGCACCTCGATCATATTGCCATACTCGTCAAAATAGATGCCTGTGGTCTTTTCTCTCTTGGTAAGTCCTGTTCTCATAAAACCTCCTGATTTTCACAAATTTTTCTCAGTTCTTGAATTGGGAAAGTGATGCGATTTTTCGATAGAAACGCTTCAAACGATGCGGAGTATGTTCCGGCTCACGCTATCCGGTGATTTGCTACTTTTCCGGCTCTTGACCGTGTTTTCACGCTTTTCGGTTTGTGCGGCTTTTTAGCCATTCCACAAGCTCATTTTTCATCACCAATTTACGCCCGCCGATCCGTAAGGTTGGAAAATCCGGGCTGTTCAAAAGGTTGTATGCCCCCGCTTTGGAAATCTGCAACGCTTCCGCAATCTGCTTTGCGTCCATCACATCGGGCATGGTTTCAAATGGTTCTCTGCTCATAAAATCCTCCTTTCTTGCATGAAAAAGCAGCAGTCACCACTTGGGTAACTGCTGCCGTTTCTTCGTCTGTTTACTTGTCCAAATACTTCTGATATTCCGCTGTCACATAATCCTCATAAGCGTCTGCGATCTTGGCGATTCGCTTATGGACTGCGCTGGCGGTCTTGTAGCCAACCTTATCTGCGATTTCCTGCTCGGTGTAACCCTCCATACGCAACTTCAATATCTCCCGGTCTTTCTCGGTGATGGTGCTCTCTGCAAAGGTGGCTACCTGCATTTCGGAAATAACTGATTGCTCAAACTCGCTGCGGGGGTCTGCCACATCGAAAATGTCCCCGTCCTCACTCTCCATCATTTCATCCAGAGAGATCGGCTTACCAGAACGGTTGTGATGCCACTTCCGCATGAAATCGGTCTTGACGGTGCTGCTTGTGGTTTCGTAGTCTTCGACGGTCCTGTTTTCCCAGATAGCGTCAATCATGGGCTGCCATTCTTGTTCTGCCACAACCATGTCGGTGACATTGCCGATCAGATTGCTGAATTGCTGATAGGTCAGCCACGGCACTTCCACACCTTGCGGGATGTTGTAAAGCTCTTGAAATCCGAGCCCGTTCTGCTCAAACTTCATTCGGATGTAGGGGATAATGCTGTACGACAAACGCCACAAAGGGAAATATCCTGCATACTGCGTCCAGTTGCCGGGTATGTCACGATAATTTCCCTTGCTGTCTTTCACTTGGAAGAACTGCCATGCGCTCCATGCGTAGCAGTCCCACACAAGCAGCTTAAACATATCATCACATACGATGTGGTCATACTTGTCCGTCCTCAGAACTTCATAGGGGCAGCGGAGCAGATCGTAGGCTGGCTTCCACTTTTCTGCAAGTTCCCTCGGTAGGCTATAAAATAGGGTCAGCCATGACTTGTCGCTGTCCTGCGGTATCTCGATGACCTCACCGGGCAGCACTACAATGAAACCTGTCGGACCTTTCTTCTTGTCCAAAAGCGTCACCTCCAATCGTTTTGAAATAGCCCTCTACTATATATGGCATGAAAAGGGCTGAATTGTTCCAATGTTTCCAAAATTTTTTGAGATTTTTTGAAAAAATCTCGGATTGTTTGGGATAGGATGATTATAGTTTCATTATACTCGAAAACTGTGAATAAATCTATTGCTTTCAGTTAAGGGCAAAAAAATAACGGGTACTCGGATTTTGCACCGAATACCCGTTATCTCTTTTACCAACCCCGTCTGACAGATGCCATAATCGTAATTTCTGAAATTACTTTCTTATGAGCACCCGTGTAACGGCGCGGGGCTTTTCCTTTTATCGAAGGCCGTAAATTTGAAGCTGTCCGCCGGTAATGGTACCGTTGCTTTTGTAGAAGGTCAGCTGCGTCGGCCCGCTCTGCCCAAGCGAGGAGCGCGGGATATAACCGTGGCCTATGTTCATTGAGGTACCCTTGCTGCTGATGGTGAGGGCGCAAAATTTACTGTTGTTATGCCAAAGCTCAATGCGGGGGTCCATATAGTTTTCAACGAAAATAGAGATATACGGCTTGCTGTCCCAATATGATGAGCCCTGCACGGAGTAGCCCGAGGTGATTTGATCGAAACGGAGCATGGTGTCCGTGCTGCTGCCGGTTAATTTTGGCAGTAAAAAGATTCTCGTGTACTGATAGAAATTGATGTCGCTGACGTCAATATCCCATTGTGCAGTGTCGGCGCCGAGCGTCACCTCCTTGATCTTGACGAGCGGAAATGCCGCCGCCGTTTCCGCGATGGCGTCGGCGTTGGCCTTGAGCGCTGTATCGAGGGTCGCGGTCATGTCGTTGAAGTCCTTCATCTGGACGCGGTCGGTTTTCTCCCACTTGGGGAGCTGGTAGTTGGTGGTTTTTGTCATGCTTCCTCCTGGTTTTTTACGCCCTGCGATCAGGACGAGGTTTGTTGTTTTCAAGCCGCCCTGCCGGGGGCGACCGATGGTGTATGATTCAGTTTTTCGTGTAAAATTCCGAGGTTTCCGCCGGTTTTATGATTTTTTCTTACGGCGAAAATATCTCGAATCACCTGTAGGAGTGATTCGCCCATTTGGTGTCCGTCCGCGTGCAACGAGGGCAAAAAAATTTCCGGCTTGACATTTTCGCCCGCCGGATTATAATGAAGATAGCAAGGGACGCTGCGACAAGCGGTCGACCCATTCAAATGAGAAGTTTTCTAAGCGAACTTAGAAACCGTCACTTGGCAGAGTGGCGGTTTCTGCTTTTCACAATGATCGTCACGGT
>ERZ1673695.1898-NODE-1898-length-18449-cov-10.148037_pt1 | contig 18449 bp, 13 predicted proteins | sample MGYA00580225_ERZ1673695 | MGnify/ENA primary metagenome ERZ1673695 (study PRJEB41218, sample SAMN15661739) | gut metagenome | host: Homo sapiens | place: Canada: London | collected 2015-08-20/2019-03-30 | study: EMG produced TPA metagenomics assembly of... | reverse complement strand
CGAAAAGGTGATGGAGGAGCTCAGCCTCCCGGCCGGCATCAAGTCCGCCATCGAAAGCACCATCAAGGATTGCGAAGCCGAGATGGACGACGATGCGGAATCCATCATCACCAACCAGCGCTATGCCTATATCAACCGGCTGGTGTCCACCTGCGTTAAAAAAGGCCGCCCCAAGGGCGCGCTGACCACCTCGGACAAGATCGACCGGGTGGTGACCAACCGGTGGCTGGCTCTGCCCATCTTCGTGCTGGTAATGGGGCTGGTATATTATATTGCGGTGAGCACCATCGGCACCATCGTGACCGACTTCACCAACGATGTGTTCGTGGGCGAGTGGATTCAGGAACCCGTGCGCGGCTGGCTGGAGGGCATCGGTACCGCCGGATGGCTGGTGGGGCTGGTATGCGACGGCATCATCGCCGGCGTGGGCGCGGTGATCGGCTTCGTTCCGCAGATGCTGGTGCTGTTCTTCATGCTGGCCATTCTGGAGGATGTGGGCTACATGGCCCGTATCGCCTTCATCATGGACCGCATCTTCCGCAAATTCGGCCTCTCGGGCAAGAGCTTCATCCCCATGCTGATCGGCACCGGCTGCGGCGTGCCGGGCGTGATGGCCTCGCGCACCATTGAAAACGACCGCGACCGCAAGATGACCATCCTTACCACCACCTTCATTCCCTGCGGCGCCAAGATGCCCATTATCGGCCTCATCGCCGGCGCGCTGTTCCACAATGCGGGCTGGGTGGCAACCTCCGCGTATTTCATCGGTGTGGCCGCCATCGTCATCAGCGGCATCATCCTCAAAAAGACCCGCATCTTCGCGGGCGATCCCGCTCCCTTCGTCATGGAGCTGCCCGCCTACCATGCGCCGTCCGCCAAAAACGTGCTGCATTCCATGTGGGAGCGCGGCTGGAGCTTCATCAAGCGCGCGGGCACGGTGATTCTGGTTTCCGCCATCGTGATCTGGTTCATGCAGGGCTACGGCTGGGAGGCCCGGATCCCGGAGGAGGCGATGGCCGCGGACGCGGAGGTGGTGGAGACCGTCGATGCGCCCGTCACCTTCGGCGCCGTCGAAAATACCGACAACAGCATTCTGGGCCGCGTGGGCTCCGCAGTGGCGCCCGTGTTTGAGCCGCTGGGATTCGGCGACTGGAAGCCCACGGTGGCCACGGTGCTGGGTCTGGTGGCAAAGGAGGAGGTTGTCAACGTCTTTGGCATCCTCTACAACACCGATACCGACGAGCGCGATACCGCCACGCTGCTGGAAGAGGGCTCCGAGGAGGAAGTGGAGCAGGGCCTCAGCCCCATCGCTCAGAACTTTGATGAGATGTCCGGCGGTTACGGCAGGCTTGCGGCCTTTGCCTTCATGATTTTCAACCTCCTGTGCGCCCCGTGCTTTGCGGCGATCGGCGCCATCAAGCGCGAGATGAACAACGCCCGCTGGACGTGGTTTGCCATCGGCTACCAGTGCGTGTTTGCCTATGTGATCGCGCTGATCGTGTTCCGGCTGGGGCTGTTGCTGGCGGGCGCGGGCTTCACGGTGTGGACGGCGGTTGCGCTGGTGCTTCTGGCAGGGCTGATCTATCTGCTGGCGCGGCCCAACCGCTATGATGAGAACCATCTGACCCAAAAGGTCGGCATGGGGGCATAACCATCCGGAATATCAGGAAAGGAGCTGCGTGAATATGGCAACCTTGATTGTAGGCGGCGTGGTGCTGCTGGCGGTTGCGGCCGCCGTATGGAAGATGGTCCGGGACCGCAGAAAGGGCGGGTGCAGCTGCGGAGGCGACTGCTCGCGCTGCTCCGGATGCGGACACTGATATTTGGAGGGAGGGCCTTTGCCCTCCCTCCTTTTTTGCGCCCTCACATTGCCTTTGCCCCGCGCCTGTGTTACACTGTGCGTGACGTCATCCGGCAGGGAGGTCTTTTTTTTGGAACGCGATCTGACCCGCGGCAGCATTCGCAAGGGGCTGATTCTTTTCAGCCTTCCACTGATTGCGGGCAACTTGCTTCAGCAATGCTACAACATCGTGGATACCTGGGTGGTGGGGCGCTATCTGGGCAGCGTGGCGCTGGCCGCCGTGGGCAGCGCCTTTTCGCTGATGACGCTGCTGACCAGCCTGCTGCTGGGGCTGTGCATGGGCAGCGGGGTGGTCATGAGCCAGCTTTACGGTCAGGGGGACCGTGAGGGGCTGCGCCGCGCCATGGGCAATGCCTTCGCGGGCATTGCGCTGGCGGCGCTGGCGCTGGCGGTGGCGGCCTTTGCCCTGCTGGACAGCCTGCTGGTGTGGATGCGGGTGCCAGCCGAGGCCGCAGCCGACCTGCGCGGCTACCTGGCCGTGGTGTTCTGGGGCATTGGCTTTACGTTCCTGTATAACTTCTTCGCCACGGCCCTGCGCAGCGTGGGCAATTCGACCGCGGCGCTGTGGTTTTTGCTGTGCGCCACGATAATCAATATCGTGCTGGACCTGTGGTTTGTGACGGGTCTGGGCTGGGGTGTGGAAGGGGCTGCTCTGGCTACGGTGATCGCGCAGGCGGCCAGCGCAATTGGAATCGCCCTGTATTCTTTTTTGAAAATGGGAGACCTGCGTCCCGGCGTGCGCCACCTGAAGCCGGATGGCAGGCTGCTTAAGCGCATCGCGGTGGTTTCCGTGCTCACGGGCGCGCAGCAGTCCATCATGAATTTCGGCATCCTGATGATCCAGAGCCTGGTCAACAGCTTTGGCGTAAATGTGATGGCCGCTTTCGCCGCCGGCGTGAAGATCGACGCCTTTGCCTACGCTCCCGCGCAGGACTTTGCCAACGGGTTTGCCACTTTTGTGGCGCAGAACGCCGGCGCGGGCCGCGCGGACCGGGTGAAGCGGGGGCTTCGGGAAGCGGCCATGATGTCGCTGGGTTTCTGCGCGCTGGTGTCGGCGGTGGTGGGAATCTTTGCCGCGCCGCTGCTGAGCATTTTCATCGCCCCGGCGCAGCGTGACGTGATGGCGGTCGGCATGCATTATCTGCGCACGGAGGGCCTGTGCTATGTGGGAATCGGGCTTTTGTTCCTGCTCTATGCCACCTACCGCGGCCTGGAGCGGGCGGGCATGAGCATCGTGTTGACCGTGATTTCGCTGGGCCTGCGCGTGGCGCTGGCCTACTGGCTCGCGCCTTCGTGGGGGCTGGACGCGGTGTGGTGGGCCATTCCCATCGGCTGGGCCGTGGCGGATGCGGTGGGGCTGGCGGCCCTGAAACGCGGCATAACGGCGCTAAGAACCCGCTAAAATCAGCGCGGCCCGGAAAGGGAAAAGCGCAGGGATTTCATTTTATGCTATGATATGATATAATGATACACTGCGATTCCGGTCTTTTTCATTTGCACTGCTTTGTGGATACGGAGGATGGATTATGCGAATCCTGGTGGTTGGAGACGGCAAAGTAGGTCATACGCTGGCGGAACATCTCGCGCGCGAGGAGCATGACGTGGTCATTGTTGACCGCAGCGACGAAGTGCTCCAGCGCAGCGAGGATACGCTGGATGTGCTGTGCGTGCGTGGCAACGGGGCCAATGCGGCCACGCTGGTGGACGCGGGGGCGGACAAGGCGGATATCATTATCGCCGCCACCGCCAGCGATGAAACCAATATGCTGTGCTGTCTGGTGGCCAAGAAGCTGGGCACCAAGTATTCCATCGCCCGCATCCGCGATCCCGAATACAATGACAGCCTGACGCTCCTGCAGCGCGAGATGGGGATCGACATGCCCATCAACCCCGAGCGCGCCACTGCGCTGGAAATCAGCCGCCTGCTGCGCTTCCCCTTTGCCAGCAACATCGAATCCTTTGCCAAGGGCAGGGTGGAGATGGTGGAGTTCCGCGCGCAGGAGCACGACGTGGTGGTGGGACATGCCCTCAAGGACCTGCCCCGCAAGTTCAATGGCCTGCCCCAGGTGCTGTATGCGGCGGTGGAGCGTGAGGGAAACGTCATCATTCCCAACGGCGATTTCATCATCCGCACGGGCGACCGCGTGCATGTGGCGGCCGATATGGTGACCATCACCTCTTACTTCCGCTACCTGGGGAAAAATTCTTTGCGCGTGAAAAACGTAATGCTGCTGGGCGGCGGGCGCATCAGCTATTATCTGGCCAAGATGATCGTGCCCATGGGCATTCATGTGTCGATGATCGAAATCAATGAAAAGAAGGCCAATGATCTCAGCGAGTCCCTGCCCGATGTCAACGTGATCTATGGCGACGGCACCGACCAGGACCTGCTGGAGCAGGAGGGCCTCCAGCAGATGGATGCCTTCGTGGCGCTGTGCGACCGTGATGAGGAAAACCTGATGACCGGCCTTTTCGCCGTCAAGGAGGGCGTGCCCAAGGTCATCGTGAAGAACAACCGCGTAGCCTATGCCGATATCATCAGCGCCATGGGGCTGGACAGCATCGTCAGTCCCAAAGCCATCACCTGCGCCAACATCCTGCGCTACGTGCGCGGCAGGGGCAACGCCTACGGCACCAAGCTGGAGCGCCTCTACCGCCTGGTCAATGGCAAGGCGGAGGCGCTGGAGTTCATTCCCAAGGGAACGGACCCTTATATCGGCATCCCGCTGCGCAAGCTCAACATCCGTCCCGGCACGCTGGTGGCGGTGATCGTCAGGCAGGGGAAGGTCATCGTGCCCTTCGGCAACGACCACATCGAAGCCGGCGACCGCGTGGTGATCATCGCCTGCGAAAGCGGCATCAGCGATTTGAACGAGGTTATCCGCAAATGAACAAGCGACTGGTCCTGCGCCTGCTGGGCGCGATAATGCTGATTGAGGCGTTGGCCATGGCGCCGTCGCTGGCCATTGCGCTCTTCTATGGCGACGGGGACGCGTCCGCGCTGGCTTACAGCATGGTTTTGCTGGGTGTGCTGGGCTTTCCTGCCTGGCGGTTTGCTCGCCCCAGGGAACCAAACCTGCGCGCCCGCGAGGGCTTTCTGGTGGTGGCCCTCTCCTGGATGCTGCTCAGCGCCTTTGGCGCGCTGCCCTTTGTGATCTCCGGCCTGATTCCCAACTACATTGACGCCTTTTTTGAGGCGGTTTCCGGCTTTACCACCACGGGCGCCACGGTGCTTGGCAACTTTGACGGGCTGCCCCGCGGCGTGATGTTCTGGCGCAGCTTTACCCACTGGATCGGCGGCATGGGCGTGCTGGTGCTTACCCTGGCGCTGTTACCGCAGATGACGGGGCGTTCCTCTCACCTGGTCCGCGCGGAAAGCCCCGGTCCCAGCTTAAGCAAGATCGTGCCCAAAATGGGCGATACCGCCAAGATTCTCTACCTGATCTACGGCGTGCTGACCGTGATCGAGCTGGCGGCGCTGATCATCGCGGGTATGTCGCCCTACGATGCGGCGATCCATGCCATGGGCACGGCGGGTACGGGCGGCTTCAGCAACTACGGCAGCAGCATCGGCGCGTTTAACAGCGCCACGATCGACGCGATCATCACCTTCTTCATGGTACTGTTCGGCATCAACTTCGCATTGTTCTACCGTGTGCTGGTGGGCGGCTGGCGCGACGCGCTCCGCAGCGAGGAGCTCCATTGGTATCTGGCGCTGTTCGCCGGTTCCACGCTGTTTGTGTCCCTGATGATCCTGCCGCAGTATGGCACCTTTCTTAATGCCCTGCGCTATGGCAGCTTTCAGGTGGCCACCATCATGTCCACCACGGGCTATGCCACCACGGATTTTAACCTCTGGCCCCAGGCGGTCAAGGCGCTGATCGTGGTGCTGATGTTCGTCGGTTCGTGCGCGGGGTCCACGGCGGGTGGCATCAAGGTGGTGCGCATCGGCATCCTGTGTAAGCTGGGTCGTCGCGAGGTGCGGCACACCTTTCAGCCGCGCAAGGTGCAGGTGGTGCGCTTCGAGGGCAAGGGCGTGGAGGAAAACCGCCTTACGCAGGTTGCGGTCTTCTTTTTTGTGTATGTGCTGCTGGTGCTGGTGGGTATGTTTTTGGTGTCGCTGGAAGGTTTGTACGACCTGGAAACCAACTTCACCGCCGCGCTTACCTGCATTAGCAACGTGGGCCCCGGTCTCGGCCATGTGGGTCCGGTGGAGAACTTTTCGGGCTACGGCCCCTTTGCCAAGGTGGTGCTCAGCATGCTCATGCTGGCTGGCAGGCTGGAGCTGTTCCCCATTCTGGTGCTGTTCCATCCGTCCGTGTGGCGCAAGGGATAATCCTCTGCACGGGCGGCCAGACGGCCGGTTCCTCGTCATCTTGAGGGACCGGCCGCCTTTTTTTGTCACATCTTTGTAAAAACTATTGCCCCAAGATCAACTTTATTTTCCAACAGGCTATACTTTCCTTGGGTTTTCATGTACAATAAGCTAGGGTAAATTCGTAACATTTCCATCCCAAAGAGAAAGGAGTGGATGAAACTGAAACGGATCATCTGCCTTTTAATTGCGTTTTGCCTGCTGTGCCCGCTCTATGCCCTTGCGGACGATTCCGGCGTGCTGGCCGAGAGCGAGCTGAACGAATGGGTTGTCAAGGCGCTGCGGGACAGCGCTGCCGAGCAGCCGCTCAACGCGCCGGTGGGGGAGGAATCCCACACGGAGGACGGCTACGCCTTTATCTACGATTTTGCCACCCTTTATTACGACAAGCCCGAGCTGGATGAAAACAGCGTGCTGCTGGCCGTATCCGTGACGAACGAAGCCTATCCCGGCCCGCGCGGCATTAAGCTGGGCGATGCGCAGAGCGTGCTCATCGACACCTACGGCTGGCAGAACCCCACGCTGGTAGGCGACGGAATTTTCGCCGCGTTTTACCGCCTCAACAGCCTGCCCCAATCCGCCTATTGGAGCTGGGCGCAGCTGGACGGCGCGGATGGGATAACGAGCGTGCAATGCGCCATCCATGTGCAGGTGGCCGACGGTCGCTATACCGACGCAGGGGTGGTGTATTCGCTGGAAGGCGGCGTGGTGACGGCCATCCGGATCTATGGGCTGAGCAGCTTTGTGGGCGCCGACGAGGTGCGCGGCAACCTGGAAGCGGTGGGAAACGTGCAGACGGCAGCCAGCGGAGACGCCGTGGATGTGCCGGACGTAACCCTGAGCGCCGCGACGGTGGCGGCCAACCAGGCGCAGCCCTTCGGTGCGGAAGACCTGTCCTTTGCGGGCATCGACTACGCCAGCCTGACGCTGGAAAGCGCAAAGAGCGCGTTGGGAGAGTCCGCGAGCCAGAGCGCCGCGGAGGATGCGGCGGGCGGCACCTACCTGAACCTGACCTGGAGCGGCGCAGAGCTGATCTGGCTGGAGGACGAGACTGCGGGCCGTGCGCAGTCCCTGCGAGTGACGGATGCCCAGATCGAGGGCCCGCGCGGACTGAAGGCGGGCATGCCCTTTGAGGAAGCGGCCGCGCTGTTCCTCAGCGAGGGCAAGCCGGGCGTGCTCTATGGCCAGTCTGGAGACACGGAATACGGCGAAGCGGTCAACGAGGGAACCCAGACGCTGCTCACCTATTATATGGCGGCCGGAGCCGCGGTGGGTGACGGAAGCTATGTGTTGCAGCTTGTATTTGAAAATGGCGCGCTGAAGGAATGGGTGCTGTCTACCTCTGAGGTGCGCTGGACCATGTAACCCTTTTGAACCCCAATGCTGGGAGGAACGACCATGAAGATTGATCTCACCTGTCCCGTCGAGCTCTGGCAATACGCCATGCCCACCGAAGACGACGCCGATTGCACCTTTGTCATGAACAACCTTAGCGACAAGGTCGTGGTGTCCGTCCAGGTGACCCTGAAATGCTTTGACAAGGAGGACATGCTCCTCTTTTCGCAAACGGAGCGCATCCAGGGCCTGAAGGCCGGGGTGGGCGAGCGGTTCAGCATCATGCTGCTGCCCTCCCAGTGGCGCGATGTGGAGGGCGTCGATCTGGTGATCGAAAAGGTCTGGTTCGACGATTCCACCATCTGGCGCCGGGGAAACGCCCCGCTGACCTATTATGAATCCAACGCGCTGCCGGGTGGCCGCGCGCTGGACCAGCTGCGCTTTGTGGCCGGCAAGGACGCGGTGGGCTATCCCTGCGTGCAGGATCAGGTGTGGCTGTGCGTCTGCGGCCGTGCCAACGCGCTCGAAAGCGACCGCTGCTGCCGCTGCGAACGGCGGCGCGACGCGGTGTTTGCAAGCTACAGCCCCGACAACGTGGCCCACGTCATTGCCGCCCATGAGCAGAAGCTGGCCATGGCGGCCCGCAAGGCCCGTGAAGAAAATAACCTGGTCATCGAAAAGCAGGAGGTCCAGCGCGCCTCCAAACGCCGCCGCCGCCGGATGACGGTCTGGGCTGCGGGCCTGTCGGCTGCCGTGGTGGCGCTGGCCGCCGTGATCATCCTGTGGGTGGTGCCCGCGGTGCGCTACCAGTCAGCCATGGGATTGATTGATAGCGGGAAGTTCGACGAGGCGCGGGCGGCTTTCAGCGCCATGGGCGACTACCGGGACGCGCAGGCGCAGCTGGCCGTGTGCGATTATCAGGAAGCCCTGTCCCTGATGGAGACCGGCGGTGTGGACGCGCTTGTGCAGGCGGAGGCGGACTTTGCCGCCCTGGGGGATTACCAGGACAGCGCCGACAGGCTCAAGGAAGCCACCTATGCGCTTGGGCAGGCCTATCTGGAGGCCGGCAGCTATGAGCTGGCCGCCGACCGCTTCCTGTCCCTGGGCGATTACCAGGATAGCCCGGAGATGTTCAAGGAAGCCAGCTACCAGCAGGCGCAGGCGCTTTACGACGGCGGCAATTACACCGTGGCGCGCGTGCTGTTCCAGAATCTGGCAGATTACAGCGATTCCGCCGACCGCGCGCAGGCCTGCACCTATCAGGAGGGCAAGGCCCTCTATGACGCCGGCGACTACGCGGGGGCTGTGGCGGCGCTGGCTCCGCTGGGCGAATACGAGGATGCGGCGCAGCTGGTGAAGCAGGCTAACTACGCCATGGCCGAAGCCAAGCTGACCGAGGGCCAGGACGAGGAGGCGGGCCGCCTGTTCCTGGCGGCAGGGGACTATTCCGACGCCGTGGCGCGCGGCAACGACTGCATCTATCAGGCGGCGCTGGCCGCCAAGGAAACAGGCGATTACGACAAGGCCACGGAGCTGTTCACTTTGATCATCGGCTATCTGGACAGCGAGGGGCAGATTCAGGATTGCCTCTATCAGCAGGCGGTCGCCCTGCGGGACAGCGGCGATTATGCCGGCGCGCTGGCCCTGCTGGAGATGGGCGGCACGCCCCGCAGCGAGGACGCGCAGCAGCTCTATTATGAATGCAACTATGAGCTGGCCATGGCCGCCATTGAGGAAGAGGACCTGGAACGCGCCCAGACGCTTTTGGAAAATATAGATAACTACGAGGATAGCGAAAAGCAGCTCAACGCCGTGCGCTATGAGCTGGCCGAGGCCGCTCTTGCGGCGGAAAACTATGCGGATGCCCGCATCCTCTATAACGCGCTGGGCTCCTACAAGGACAGCGCCACCAAGCTCAAGCAGTGCAGCTATGCCATTGCCAGCGCGGCGCTCGCTGCGGGTGATTATGCCGCCGCCATTTCCGGATTTGAAGCTCTGGGCAGCTATCAGGACAGCGCCGCCATGTTCGAGGAGGCGGCCTATCAGCAGGCGCTCGCCCTCAAGACGGCAGGTGACACGCAGGGCGCGATGGAAGTGCTGGCCGAGCTTACCGACAGCGACCGTGCGCAGGCCGAGCTGATCGCCATTCAGCTGGAGCAGGGGGCCGAGCTGGAGGCAGCGGGCGACTACGCGGGGGCGGCGGAGGTCTATGCCGCCATCGAGGACAGCGAGGAGGCGCAGGAGCGCTACAACGCCTGCATGTATAACCAGGCCGAGCAACTGCGCGACGCGGGTGACCTGACCGCCGCAGGCGCGGCCTTTGAAGCGCTGGGCGACTACCGCGACGCCGCCGATCAGAGCGTGGCCTGCTATCAAACCTACTTCGGCAATGCTGCCCAGACCGCGCGCGACGCCATGGAAGATCAGGACTATCCCGCCGTGATTGCTGCGCTGGAGGGTTTCGCCATGGATGATCTCGCCGGTAGCTACGCGGACCTGCCCGAGATCTACAACGAGGCATGCTATCAGTATGCCGAGCGGCTCTATCAGGAGAGCAAGCCCTATGAGGCCCTGCCCTACTACCAGCGCGTGGGCGATTACCGCGATACGCCCGAAAGCAAGCTGGAGCGCCGCGCCTACCTGATTCTGGGCGAATGGACCTCCACCACCGGCAAAACCGCCGTCTTCCGGGCGGATGGCACCTGCGACCTCATGGGGGAGACGCTGCATTTCTATGTGAGCAACTTCAGCCTTTACACCGGCGTGACCGAGGACGACATGACCATCACCCATAAGCTCAGCAGCATCGACAAGACCTCCATGAGCCTGCGCGACATCCGCGACGGGCAGGACGTGGTGTACAAGTTCTCGCGCGTGGGCGAATGGACCCTGCCGGAGGTGACGGTTGAAACCACGTCCGCGCCGGAGGAGGAGAGCGTCGTGGAAACCACGCCTGCTCCGGAAACAGAGACTGCCGCGGAGGCAACGCCCGCTCCAGAGGAGGAGAACGGCGCGGATGTGGCGACTCCGCCCCCGACGGAGGCTGTGAATGACGCGGCCGAATAACCCCGCCCCGGCGCACCACGCAGCTCCCCGCAAGCTGGAAATCGGGGTGCTTTATGGCTTTCGGGCGCTGATGGTGCTGGCGGTAGTGAACTATCATATCTGGCAGCAGAGCTGGCTCCTTCAGCGCGTAAACCTGCCGGGCCTGTTGCTGGATTTTGACTTCTTCACCCGTTCAAGCTACCTCTTTGTGGACGGGATGATTTTGCTAAGCGGCTTTCTGCTCTACCTGCCCTATGCCCGGCAGTCGCTGGAGGGCACGCCCGTGCCGGGCACAGGGAGGTTCTACCTCAACCGCCTTCTGCGCATCGTGCCCAGCTACCTGGCGGCGGTGCTGCTTGCGCTGGTGTGCTTTGCCCTGCCCCAGGGGGCTTATTTCACCTCCGGCGATCTTGCAAAGGATGTCGCGTCCCACCTGACGTTTACCTTCCTGTTCTGGACGGAGACCTACCTGTATACGCCCCTGAACGCGGCGCTGTGGACCATCGGGGTGGAAATGCAGTTTTATCTGCTGTTTCCCTTTCTTGCGCGGGCGGCGCAGAAAAAACCGGCGATTACGCTGCCGGTTATGACGGCGCTGGGCTGGGCCTGGCGGCTGTGCGTGGCGCGCTTTGCCCAGGATACGGGCATGTTTATCAACCAAATGCCCGCATACCTGGATGTGTACGCTCTGGGAATGCTGGGCGCGATGACCTATGTGCGCATGCGGCGCGCCTGGGAGCGCATGCGTCCCGCCCGGCGGCGTGCGCTCGGCTGGGCGTGCGCGGCGGGCTTTGCGGCGTGTATAGCTGTGGTGTTGTCCATTTTACGGGCGCAGTCGGCGGCCAGTGCGGCCGGGCAGCGTGCGCTGCACCTGTCGCAGATGGAAATGCGCCTGCCGCTGACGCTGGTGCTGATGGGAGGCATGCTGTGTGCGGCGCATATGCCCCGCCTTTTGCAAAAGCTGCTGGATAACAGGCTGATGCGCTTTTTATCGGCTATATCCATGAACCTCTACATCTGGCATCAGATCCTTTCCGTGCAGATGCGCATGGCCTGGTTCCCGGATGCGGACGTTTTGCACATCACCCCAGTGCAGCAGCGTGCCTATTCGCTGCTGTGCTTCAGCGTGAGCATTCTGGTGGCAATGGCCGCCACCTACGGGCTGGAACAGCCCGCAGCCAGGGCGGTCAACGCCTGGATCAAACGATTGGGAAGGAAGCGAAACCATGAGGGACCCCAGACTGGAAACCCTAGCCCGACAGCTGATTCGTTACTCGTGCGCCATGAAGCCGGGCGAGCGCGTGCTCATCGAGAACTTTGGCGTAGAGCCGGAGGCGGTGACCGCGCTGATCCGTGAGGCGTATGCGGCGGGTGCGGAGCCTATCGTCGTGCTGCGCGACATGGCGGTGCAGCGCGCCCTGATGCTGGGCGCGACCGCCGAAAAATGGGATGAGGAGGCCCGCATAGACGCCGACCGCATGCGTGCCGTGGACGCCTATATCGGCCTGCGGGCAGGTGTAAACGCCTATGAGCAGGCCGACGTGCCGCCGGAGAAGCAGCGCCTGTACATGCAGCATTACAGCCAGCCCGTGCACAGCAGGATCCGTGTGCCGGATACGCGCTGGGTGGTGCTGCGCTATCCCACCCCGGCCATGGCCCAGCAAGCGGGCATGAGCACCGAGGCGTTTGAGGATTTCTACTTTGACGTATGCACGCTGGATTATGCAAAGATGAGCCGGGCGATGGATGCGCTGGTCGGTCGCATGGAGCATGCCAGCGACGTGCATATCGTGGGTCCCGGCACGGATCTGCGCTTCTCCATCGCAGGTATGCCCGCCGTCAAGTGCGACGGCAAGTGCAACATCCCCGACGGCGAGATCTATACCGCGCCCGTGCGCGACAGCGTGAACGGCGTTGTGCAGTACAACACGCCCAGCCTCTATCAGGGCAATGTCTTTGAGCGCACGCGCCTGACCTTCAAAAACGGAAAGATCATCGAGGCCACCAGCAGCGACACCGCGCGCAGCAATCAGATTTTTGATACCGATGAGGGCGCGCGGTATATCGGCGAGTTTGCCATTGGCGTTAACCCCTACGTTACCCGCGCCATCAAGGATACCCTGTTTGACGAGAAGATCGCCGGCAGCTTCCACTTCACCCCCGGCAATAGCTACGACGAATGTCCCAACGGCAACCACAGCGCCATTCACTGGGACCTGGTATGCATCCAGACGCCGGAATACGGCGGCGGCGAGATGTATTTCGACGGCGAGCTGATTCGCAAGGACGGTCTGTTTGTGCCGGACGACCTTTTGCCCCTCAATCCCGAAAATCTCAAATGAACGAAAAACCGCCCCTGGCGAGCACTTCGCCGGGGACGGTTTACGCTTTGTCAGCGGCAGAATTTCTCAATGTAGGCGTCCAGGCATTTCTGGATGACATCGCGCGCCGCGTCCTTGCCGCGCAGCTCATCCACCACGGTTTCCTTGCCCTCCAGGCTCTTGTAGACGGAGAAGAAGTGGCTGATCTCCGTGAACAGGTGGGCGGGCAGCTCGCTTACGTCGTGGTAGGAGTTATAGGACGGGTCCTCGAACGGAATGGCGATGATCTTCTCATCCAGACGGCCCTGGTCCAGCATGGTGATGACGCCGATGGGGTAGCAGCGCACCAGGCTCAAGGGCTGGATGACCTCGCTGGAGAGCACCAGCACATCCAGCGGGTCGTTGTCGTCGGCATAGGTGCGGGGAATCAGACCGTAATTGGTGGGATAGTGCGTGGAGGTATAGAGGATGCGGTCCAGAATCAGATGACCGGTTTCCTTGTCCAGCTCATATTTCTTCTTGCTGCCCTTTTCGATCTCGATCACGGCGATAAAATCATCCTTGGTGATGCGCGAGGGAGAAATGTCATGCCAGATGTTGCTCATAAGGCATTCGCCAACCTTTCTTCATTTGCTCGCTGGTATTGTAACAAGCATGACGCGATTTGTAAAGGCATTCTGCGGCGGGATGTGGTATACTGGAGGCGACCCCAATGCAAGGAGGCGTTTTGGAATGACTGCGAAAGCGAAGTCGATCATCCTTCTGATATGCCTGGCAGCGGCGTTGATGCTGACCGCCTGTCAGACCCATGTGGACAGCGACCCATGGCCCGCCAGCGACGGTGTGACGGCCACGGAGGCGCCCCAGGCGACCGAGGGCGGCACGCAGGACAGCGTGCAGGCTCAGCCCACCGAGGTGCCCGAACCGGAGGGAGAGCCAGGGTTGAACGGCTGAAACGGGTCTTTCTCAAGCCCGCCGCAGCATGGCGCTGCGGCGGGCTTTTGTGCGCTTTGGGTGACGGAGCAGAACTAAAACGCAAAAAAGCGCGCCCGCTTTTGCGGGCGCGCCGGAACGCTACCTTACTCGATAACCTTGGACACGACGCCGGAGCCAACCGTGCGGCCGCCCTCGCGGATAGCGAAGCGCAGGCCCTGCTCGATGGCGATGGGGGTGATCAGGGTGATCTCCATGTCGATGTTGTCGCCGGGCATCACCATCTCAACGCCCTCGGGCAGCTTGATGTTGCCCGTCACGTCCGTCGTGCGGAAGTAGAACTGCGGACGATAGCCGTTGAAGAACGGGGTGTGGCGGCCGCCCTCTTCCTTGGTCAGCACGTACACCTGACCGATGAAGTGCGTGTGCGGATGAATCGTGCCGGGCTTGGCCAGCACCTGGCCGCGCTCGATCTCGTTGCGCTGCACGCCGCGAAGCAGCAGGCCGATGTTGTCGCCCGCTTCCGCCAGATCCAGGAGCTTGCGGAACATCTCAACGCCCGTCACAACCACCTGGCGCGGCTTCTCCATCAGGCCAACGATCTCAACCGTGTCGCTCAGCTTCACAACGCCGCGCTCCACACGGCCCGTGGCAACCGTGCCGCGGCCGGTGATGGAGAACACGTCCTCAACAGGCATCAGGAACGGCTGATCCGTCGCGCGCTGCGGAGAGGGAATGTACTCGTCCACCGCGTCCATCAGCTCGAAGATGCACTGCGTCTCCTTCGCGTTGCGAACGTCGGTGCCGCCGTTCTGCACGTACTCCAGCGCCACCAGCGCGCTGCCCTTGATGATCGGAATGTCGTCGCCCGGGAACTCGTACTGGCTCAGCAGCTCGCGGATCTCCATCTCCACCAGCTCCAGCAGCTCCGGATCGTCCATCATGTCCGTCTTGTTCATGAACACCACGATGTAGGGCACGCCTACCTGACGGGCCAGCAGAATGTGCTCACGGGTCTGGGGCATCGGGCCGTCGGGAGCCGACACAACCAGGATCGCGCCGTCCATCTGCGCAGCGCCGGTGATCATGTTCTTCACGTAGTCAGCGTGGCCCGGGCAGTCCACGTGCGCGTAGTGACGCTTGTCCGTCTCGTACTCCACGTGCGCCGTGTTGATGGTGATTCCGCGGGCCTTTTCCTCGGGCGCCTTGTCGATGTCCTCGTACTTCATCGCCTGCGCGTCGCCCAGCTGCGCCAGCGTCATCGTGATCGCCGCCGTCAGCGTCGTCTTGCCGTGGTCAACGTGGCCGATCGTGCCGATGTTAACGTGCGGCTTGGTGCGTTCAAATTTCGCCTTAGCCATGGGATTCGACCTCCTGTTTCGCGTTTGATATGATCCGGCAGGTTATCATGCGGTTGGAGCGGGTGATGGGAATCGAACCCACGTAGCCAGCTTGGGAAGCTGGAGCTCTACCATTGAGCTACACCCGCATGTCCGCATGCACCGCCCCAATACCAGACATAGGTTATTGTAATGTTTTTCCCCGCGCTTGTCAACAGCTTTTTTCCCTATTTGCCGCCGTGACGGGCGCGGGGCGCGCGCAATGGCCTGCCGCGTGCAAAAAACGGCATGTTTTTTACATTCCGCTTCCTGCTATCGCTCCGCCTCGGGGGAGGACGCCGGGCGCACATACAGGCGCGGCGGGTCGAAGTGGCGGCGCAGGTCGGCGTAGGGAATCTGCGGCGGGGCCAGCAGCCACAGCTTTTTGGCCGGCTCGTCGTCCAGAATCACAGGCATGCGGTCGTGGTAGGGCCGCATCTTACCGTCGGCCTCGCGCGTCAGGATGGCGAAGCCGTCGAACCCGCCCGCGCGGAAGCCGCCCAGAAATTCGCCATAGACCCCCGCCAGGTACATCAGCCCCTTGTCCACGCCGCCTTGCGACTGGAAGGCAAATTTGTCCTTGGTCTTGCCTCCTGAGGGAGTACGCCTCCATTCGTAAAAACCGGATACAGGCACCAGGCAGCGCCGTTCCCGGACCGCCCGCTGAAACATGGGGGTCGTATCCGCCTTTTCCGACCGGCTGTTGATCACCACGCCGCGGCCCCCGCCGCGCGGGAAGCCCCAGCGCATGGCCCGCACAGCTATACGGCTCCCGTCCGCCACGATGACGGGGGCCAGCTGCGTGGGAAAGATTTCGCCCGTATGCACCTGCGGGGCCAGCGGGTCGCCGCTTTCCAGAAGGCCGCGCAGCAGATTCAAAAGCCGCTCGTTCGCTTCTTCCGTATCGTCCAGAAAGTAGCGCCCGCACATGCCGCTTACGCCTCCGCCAGCTGACGGGCCAGGCCGGTGAGCGCTTCGCGCGTGTCCGCCGCCAGCGCCGAGCGGATGGTGGGCACCGGCTCCAGCACGCGCATGTTTTTCATGGAGCCCAGGATCTCGCGCATCTGCTTGCCCGCCGCCGGGGCCCAGGTGCCGTTTTCTACCAGCGCTACGGTGCGGTCCTGCAAGGCGTGGGACTTGAGGTCCAGAAGCAGCGTTTCCATGGCGGGGAAAACATCCAGGCTATAGGTGGCCGAGAGCAGCGCCAGCTTGCTGAAGCGGAAAGCGTCGCTCAGGATATAGGAGGGATGGGTGACGGAGACATCGTACACGGCCACATGCTTTACTCCCGCGTCGCGCAGGGCCATGGCAAAGACCTCCGCGGCGTTTTCAGTGTGCCCGTAGATGGAAGCATAGGCGACCAGCACGCCGTCCTCCTCCGGCTGCCACTTGCTCCAGCGCTGGTATTTCTCCACAAACCAGGGGATATCCCTGCGCCAGACCGGCCCGTGCAGCGGACAGAGGAAAGCGATGTCCAGCGCGGCGGCCTTCTTGAGCAGCGCCTGCACGGGCGCGCCGTACTTGCCTACGATGTTGGTGTAGTAGCGCCGCGCATCGTCCAGCCAGTCGCGCGCAAAGTCCACCTCGTCGGCAAACAGGAAGCCGCTTACCGCGCCGAAGGTGCCGAAGGCGTCCGCCGAAAAGAGCGCGCGGTCAGTTTCGTCATAGGTGACCATGACCTCGGGCCAATGGACCATGGGCGCCGTGAAAAAGCGCAGGCGGTGGCGGCCAGTGACCAGCTCCCCGCTCTCGGCGACGGCGTGCAGGCGGTCCCGCAGGCTGTCGCCGAAGAACTGCGCGGCCATCTGCGCGGCCTTGGCGGTGAGCATCACCTGCGCGCCGGGGTAGCGCTCACAGGCCTCGGCCAAAGTGGCGGCATGGTCCGGTTCCATGTGGTTGACCACGATGTAGTTAAGCGTCCGTCCGCCCAGCGCGGCGGTCAGGTTCTCAAAGAACACGCCGCTGACGGCCTTGTCCACCGTGTCCACGAGGACGGTTTTGTCATCCAGCAGCAGGTAGCTGTTGTAGCTGATGCCGCGGGGAATGGGAAAGATGTTTTCGAACAGGTTCAGGCGGCGGTCGTTGCCGCCCACCCAGATGAGATCAGGGGTGATCCTTGCGGTGCACTCCATGGAAAATCCTCCTTAAACGCTTGCGTGTAGGCCGGTTGAGGCCGGGTGGCGCGCATCCTGTGGAATGCGCATGCTTATTATACCACGAAACGCGAGAATTTGAAGCAAATTTCCGCGCCCTCTTGACACGGGAGGCACGGCGTGCTATCATGCAGCCGTAAACCCAACATAGATGGCTTCTTCGGGGCAGGGTGAAATTCCCTACTGGCGGTACAGTCCGCGAAGGAGGCGCCTTGGCGCCTCCCCGACCCGGTGCGACTCCGGGACCAACGGTGAACGGCCTATGACCAAAGTCCGGATACGAGAAGAGCAGCCTGCCGCCTTTTGGTGCGGTTGCCCCTGATGCGAAAAAGCCATCGGGGGCAATTTCACTTCAAGGAGGCATTCCCCATGACCAACGCAAAGCGCAAACCCTTCCTCACCACCCGCGAGCTGGCCACTGTGGCCATCCTCGCCGCCATCTCCGCAGTCCTGTTCATGATCGAGATCCCGGTCGTGCTCTTCTACAAGCTCGACCTCAGCCATCTGCCCGTTCTTCTGGGCACCTTCGCCATGGGCCCGGTGCAGGGCACGCTGATTCTGCTGGTCAAGAGCCTGCTGGGCCTTCTGCACTCCTCCTCGCAGGGCGTGGGCGAGCTGGCGGATTTCCTGATGGGCTTTGCCATGCTCCTGCCCGCGGGGCTGATCTACCAGCGTAACAAGACCCGCAAGGGCGCGCTCATCGGCATGGCCGTGGGCACGGTGGTGGCCACCATCGTGGCGGTTCTGAGCAACCTCTATATCATGATCCCGTTCTACGGCACGGCCTACGGCATGCCGGTGGAAGCCATCGTGGGCATGGGCACGGCCATCATCCCCGCGGTGGATAGCACGCTCAAGTTCGTGCTGCTCATCACCGCGCCTTTCAACCTGCTCAAGTGGGTGCTCATCAGCGCCCTCACGGGGCTGATGTACAAGCCGCTTTCGCCTATTCTGCATGGGCGTAAGCGCGCCAAGACGGAGGCGAAAGCGAATTGATCCTGCAAAGCCACAGCGCCGGGGAAACCCGGCGCATCGGCGCGGGGGTGG
>ERZ1673695.1884-NODE-1884-length-18531-cov-4.856246_pt1 | contig 18531 bp, 23 predicted proteins | sample MGYA00580225_ERZ1673695 | MGnify/ENA primary metagenome ERZ1673695 (study PRJEB41218, sample SAMN15661739) | gut metagenome | host: Homo sapiens | place: Canada: London | collected 2015-08-20/2019-03-30 | study: EMG produced TPA metagenomics assembly of... | reverse complement strand
AATAAGTGTGGCTTAAATAAATGTGTCCTATTTCATGAAGAATACAAAAGATTTTTTCACCGTACGGAAGGTCATTGCGGTACAGGATGACTTTTATTACATTCCCGCTCTTTTCCCGCTTTACAAAGGTAAAAGCGGGATATTTCATATATTCCTCAAGATTATATTTTGAGATAAATTCTGTGGCCTCTGAATAGGTGTAAATAAAGAACCCCAAACGTTTTACCAATTCATAAAGCGGCTCAATCTTTAAAGGGTAGTTTAGAATCTCATACTTTAAAGTAAACTCGTTTGCCAGATGAATGATGTTAGCATTGCTCATAATTACACGCTCCTAAATTGTTTTGTGTAATTAAACAATACTATATCACTAAGCATATGTCATTGGTAATATTTGGAGAGAAACATAAGGGCAGACCGTTATTTTTCTCTAGATTTTCGCATTGCTTCAAGCATGTTTTTCATGACCTCAAATTCTTCATCCGATACCTGGATTGTATCAACGCCGTTTTTCCCTTTCCCGGCAATCATAGCGCCGCCCTTTTGAAGCCCCTCTATAATTTCTTTGGCTATATTGTTTTCTTCTTCCGCTGTTTCATCTTCCCATCCCATGAGGTAGGCAGGGGTTGTGTCTAGGGCTTGGGCAAATTCTATAACTTTAGACTGCGTTATATCATTTATACCGGATTCGATTTTATTTATAGTAGAACGAGACTTATAACCTAATTTTTGAGCTAGTTCCTCTTGTGACATGCCGATTGCTTCCCGCTGTCTCTTTATACGTTGTCCAATACCCAAATTAACCACCCCTTTATCAGTAATCTTATAATATATTAAACGGGATTTAAAGTCAACATTTTTTTATTTTTTCAAAAATATATGTTGACAAATAATCTACTAGGTGATATACTGTGATTGTAGATTAAAAATCAACAAAAATTATAGTAAGGGGTGATAATTTGACAGATACAGTCGCATTAAAAAAACTGATAAAGAATAGCGGGTTAAAATATCGATTTATTGCATCTGAACTCAATATTACTTATCAGGGACTTAAAAATAAAATTGAAAATGTCAACGAGTTTAAAACTGGAGAAGTCGATATGCTATGTAAACTATTATCGGAAAGTGGTAAAGATTTTGACAGAGAGCAATACAAAGCTTTATTTGCCATGCTGAGAGAAGGGGACACGGTATATGTTTCCAGCATTGATCGCCTTGGTAGAAATTACGATGAAGTGCTTTTACAATGGTCTGCGATAACAAAAGACAAGAAAGCGGACATTGTGGTGCTTGATATGCCTATTCTTGACACTAGAAAAGATAGGGACTTAACAGGTACGCTTATTTCTGACATCGTTTTACAGCTTCTTTCCTATGTAGCGCAGAAGGAGCGCGAAAACATTCGGACGAGACAGGCAGAAGGGATTGCACTTGCGAAAGCCGCTGGGAAATACAAGGGCAGAAAGCCGATTGAAGTTGACAAAGAGAAATTTGAATCGGTTTATGGAGAGGTCATTCGAGGAGAACGAACAAATAGATACGCTATGCAGAAACTTGGGCTAAAGCCGAATACTTATTATCGTTTTGTTCATGAGTTCAAAACGCAGACTGGTACGTGGGGTAAAAAATAATGAGTAATGTTTATTTGTATGCTTGGAGAAACGATGACTGGGAACGATGGTTTTATCAGAAGTGGCGTAATACCCCTAGCTTTAGCTATGGGGAGTGTCAACACAGAGTAAAAGAGTATGAAAAAAATAAAAAAGTTTGAAATTATATATTGCAAAACATACTAAGCAGTAATATACTGTAGAAAAAAAGAGGGAGGATGTTTGTGAAACGGAGGTATCTCTATGAAGTGTCCAAAATGCGGATATGAATATGAAGGCACAAAAGTTAATTGTCCTAGTTGTGGTGAATCTTTAGCAAGAACCAAAATGAATTACAGTGAGGAATATAATAGTGTTGAGAACAGAAGAAAAAGGTCGTCTAAAACTATACAAGCTGGAGAAAATAAAGATAGATTTGGAGAAGGAAAAGCAACAGTGTATTCCGAAAATAAAACTAATAATCATACTGCATTGCGAGTGGTAATTGGTGTAGTGTTAGCGCTAGTTGGTCTGTGGTTGTTAATAGGAATGCCTTATATAACTTGTCAAACTGTACCAGTAGGGGTAATTTTATTTTCTGTTGGGTGATTATTTTGTTATAATAATAAGATATACGATTAACATTGTTAAATTTCCTCACTTCAAACCGCATGTGAAGTGAAAGAGCCAAAGAATGGGCTGTTACGTTAAAATTGCAAGAAGTTTAAATTAAAACTTGCAATTTAGCGTAGCAGCTTTTTTTATTATTGTAAAAGAAAAGGAGAAAAAATAAAATGAATCAAACGCTTGTAAAAGCGGCAGAAGTATTTAGGAATAAGGGGGATATAAGAAGATGGTACGAATGCTGTGTAAATTTATATCGTGAGAGCGGGAGAGAAGCGTATAAAGAGGTAATGAAATTTAGGAATCATGTAACACGGAGAGCACAGAGCGGAGAAAACGTGTCTGAAAATCTCGAATGGGCAAAAAAGAGTTATCTTTTGACTGCAAAGGATGTACTTGATGATTATATGATTTACGTTGAGTGGAACAGGGAAGCAGAAAAGAAATTTTGGCTGCCAAGAAGAAAGATTTTATTACCGGTAGTTGATAGCATACAAAGTCTTATTGACGATGAATTAGATTTGCTTACAATTAGTCTTCCTCCTGGCTCTGGAAAATCAACGTTAAAAATATTCTTGTTATCATGGCTTTGCGGAAAATATCCGGATAAGCCTAACCTAGATTCTGGACACAGCGGTATGATGACACAAAGCACATATGACGGCGTGCTTTCTATTTTAGGAGATAAAGTTGAATATTTATGGGGAGATGTATTTTCTGATGCGGGACAAGTTATTACCAATGCAAAGGAATTGACGATTGATATTGGCAAAAAGCACAGGTTTAGCACATTGACATGCCGTGCTATTGGAGCGTCATTGACAGGCGCAACACGTTGTGAAGGTGTATTAAGTGCAGATGACCTTGTAAGCGGTATTGAAGAAGCAATGAGCAAAGAGCGATTGGATAAAAAGTGGGATGCATATAACAATGATCTGAAATCCAGAAAGAAACTAGGGGCAAAAGAGCTTCACATAGCTACAAGATGGTCTGTTCATGATGTAATAGGGCGTTTAGAAAGGCAATACGATGGAGACCCAAGATCAAAATTTATTGTAGTTCCTGCTTTGGACGAAAACGGAGAATCAAATTTTGATTATGATTTTAACGTTGGATTTAACACAAAGTTTTTTATTGACATGAAAAACAGCTTGGATGACGTGTCGTTTAGAGCTCTTTATATGAATCAGCCAATAGAGCGAGAAGGTCAATTGTATGTAGAAGATGAATTAAGACGGTTCTATGAATTACCAGAAGGAGAACCGGATGCTATTTTGGCAATATGTGACACGGCAGAGGGCGGAGGGGATGATACATTTCTTCCTGTATTTGCCGTATATGGGCAAGATCATTATTGTATTGACTGCGTGTGTTCTGACGCCCTTCCTGAAATCACAGATGATTTATGTGCTGAAACACTTGTAAATAATAAAGTGAGAATGTGCCAGTTTGAATCAAATTCAGCCGGAGGAAGAACAGCGGATAAAGTTGAAGAAAAAGTAAAATCCAAGGGCGGCAATACGCACATAACTAAAAAACGCACTACGGCAAACAAAGAGACAAAAATAATTGTCAATTCTCCGTTTGTTAAAGAACATTGCTTATTTTTAGATAAGAAAACGATAAAACCCAATTCCCCATATTCAAGAATGATTGCCAAAATGTGCTCCTATACAATAATCGGGAAGAATAAACATGATGATATTCCTGATGGGCTGGCTCAATATGCGGAGTTTGTCCAGAATCTGCTAGGAAACAAGGCGGAAATCGTGAAAAGGCCTTTTTAACTTGCAAATTGTGCAATTTATTTCAGTTTTAGCGATTTATTGCATAATTTGAAACTGCAAAGTGTGTAATTTTGCCGTAAGATAGTATAAAATAAAATTAGATAATTTAGGAAAACGGTAATTGTTTATGAATCAATATGTCGGAAAAGGAATAAAATTTGAACGCATTCGTAGAATAACCGGATATCTTGTCGGGACACTTGACAGGTTTAATAATTCTAAGCAGGCAGAGGAGCACGATAGGGTAAAACATTCTGTTGTGGGAAAGTGTGAGAATGAAAAATGATTTTGACCTGATTATTAAGAAGACATATATAAGCAAAGACGTTACAATTTATCCTATATCAGATGTTCATTTAGGGAGTCTTGAGCATAATAGGAATGAATGGATCGGATTTGTAAAGGAACTAGAAAAAGATGACAATGCTTATATCATACTTGGCGGGGATTTAATTAATAACAGCACCCGATCTAGCGTTGGAAATATTTTTGATGAAACCATGCGGCCTAGGGAACAGAAAAGGCTTATGGTTGAATGCTTAAGGCCGATAAAAGATAAAATTATCGCTTGTGTAAGTGGAAATCATGAACGTAGAAGTATAAAAGACGCTGATGATGACCCTACATATGACATTATGGCTAAGCTTGATTTAGAGGATATATACAGACCTAATATTGCTTTCGTTAAATTCCAAATTGGGCAAAGGCCGCAGTCAAACAAGGCAATAAATACATATACAATATGTGTAACGCATGGCGCGGGCGGAGGTATTTATACTGGAGCTGCGGTTAATCGAAACGAGAGGTTTGGCAATATTATTGAAGGGCTTGATTGCTTAATTGTTGGGCATACGCATAAGGGGACAATTAGCAAACCCCAAAAGATTGTAATAGATTCATACAATAATTTAGTTACAATGAAGCCATTCACGGTTGTGTCTATGGCATCTTGGATGAGTTATGGAGGATATGCGGCACAAAAAATGCTTCTTCCGTCAGATCATGCAAGGGCAGAACAACCTCAAAAGATTATTCTTTCTTCCGAATATAACAAAAAGAAAATAACAACTATTTGGTAATTAAATGAGGCTTGTGGGTAAAACATATTACAAACAGTCCTAAGCGGGTGGGAGGACGTAATATTGGGAGTTAATAAAATGTTGGTTGAGCCGGAGCTTTTTGGCAGGAGAAAAATATTTACAAGCGTTGAAAAAATAGATAAAACCAATATTATTGAAGAAGTAAATAAAGCAATGGTTCATCACGTTAAAAATATGCTTGAAATCGAGTATTTGTATTGGTATAGACGTGGTGTTCAGCCAATTTTAGAACGAGAAAAAGAGATACGTCCGGAGATTAATAATAAGATTGTTGAAAACCATGCTGATGAAATAGTGTCGTTTAAAAATGGATATTTTCTTACTCAACCGGCATTTTATATCAGCAGAAAAGAAGATGAATCCACAACGGAAAAGGTAAAGCAGTTAAACGAATATCTTTACCGAAGCGGGAAACAGATTGTAGATAATAAGGTTGTTGATTGGTTTCACACTGTTGGAATTGGAACTTTAATAGTAAGCCCGTGTAAAAACGGAAATACGCCAGTTAAGGTATATGCTTTAGACCCGCGATCCGCATTTGTAGTATACAGCGTAAATCCTGGACATGAGCCGGTTATGGGGATCAACGTTGTGATGTCGGGGGAAGATACTGCCGCAATAGATGTGTTTACCAAAAATAAATTTTACAGAATTAATGGAGGATTCGTTGGAAAGCTAATGACGAATGATCCGTTAACTGTAACAGCAAACGATGTTACTGAAACAAAGGCAAATACGATTGGGGAAATTCCGATTATAGAATACAAATATAACACTTCAAATATGGGCGCTTTTGAATCGGTTTTACCGCTGCTGGATGCGCTAAACAACGTTACATCAAACAGCGTAGATGGAATAGAGCAGTTTATTCAAAGTCTTGCAGTTGCGGTAAACTGTCAGTTTGAGGACGGTACAACCGCTAACCAAATTAGGCAAGCGGGTATGCTAGTATTGAAATCAGTAGGCGAAAACAAAGCTGATTTTAAGATTCTTTCAGAGCAGTTTAACCAAAGCGGAACACAAATTTTGATTGATTATTTGTATCAGCAGATATTGACCATTTGCGGAATGCCGTCCACTACAAAGGGAGGAACAAGTACATCGGATACCGGTGCTGCTGTTTTATATAGAGATGGGTGGTATCAGGCGGATACGGTGGCGAGAAACACGGGCGATTTATTTAAAGAATCAAATCGTCTGTTTGATGAAATTTTTATCAAGATACTTAAGGAAAAAAATTTACTTGATATTGATTTGAATGATTTTGAATTGCAGTTCGTAAGGAATGAAACCGCAAATCTTTTGGTAAAGACGCAGGGTGCCTTAAACCTTAAAGAGCTTGGGCTTTCACCGGAAATTACACTTGCACGTTCTGGTGTTTCAAATGACCCAGTCGCAGATGTAGCAAATTCTAAAAAATATATTGAAGCAGCGTGGGGTTCGCAAAAAAACGATCTAAACGTTGAAGAAGATATAAAAGTGGACGATGAGGTGATATGAAAATGGATGTAAGAGAACACGGAGAAATAATCAGTGCCATTAATGCAATCCTTAATAATAAGGGAATTGCAGAAGTGAAACAGGAAAAAAATGGACTAAGTGTAGTTGAAATAAGGCGCACACTTAAAACATCAAAGCCAAACAAAGGTAAATAGGTAATGATACATAGCGGAACGCATGGGCTATGATAAAGCCAAAGTATGGGCTAGCGGGTGGATTATCACTTGCTAGCCCTTTTTATAGGCGACAGAGAAGTCGAAAATCCCAAATCATAGTGAGAGAACACTTAAAACCCAAAGGAGAATATTTATGAAGGCAAAAATTGACATCAGCAAAATCCCAGAGTTTGAAAGCTTTCCTGATGAAGTGAAACAGGCAATTTCAAATACCGAAATTGATGTCCCTGAGATTGACCAAAGCAAATATGTTTTAAAAGAAGTCTTTGACAAAAAAGCTTCCGAAGCTAGTTCACTTTCAAAACAGCTAAAGTCAAAAATGACTGAAGCTGAACAGGCAGAGGCGGACAAGGCAAAACTTATGAGCGAAATGCAGGCAGAGCTAGAAATGCTTAAGAAAGAAAAAACGGTATCTGGATACAAAGCTCAGTATTTAGCATTGGGATATGATGAAAATCTTGCCGCGGAAACCGCTCTTGCGATGGCGGAAGGAAAAATGGAAACCGTATTTAAAAATCAAAAATTATTTCAAGATGCGAAAGAAAAAAGCTATAAGGCGGAAGCTCTTGACAACCAGCCGGGCTTAAGCTCCGGGGAACCTATTGGGCAGAAGGCAAAAGAAAAACAGGTGACTAATAATATTCGAAAAAATTTGGGGTTACCCCCTATTTAAAGGAGAGATATAAATGGCAAATAGTATCGCACTTGCGCAAAAATATTTACCGCTGTTGGACGAGGTGTACAAAAGATCGTCCTTGACTTCCAGATTCGATATGGGAGACGAACGAGTTCGTTTTGTTGGAGCTAACACCGTACAGATTTATAAAACTTCTATGAATGGTCTTGGGAACTACGGAAGAAATACTGGATTTGTTGACGGTGATGCTACCGGGACATGGGAAACAATGACCCTTGGCAAAGATCGTGGTCGTTCATTCCAGATTGATGCAATGGACAATGAGGAAACGCTTGGAATGGCATTCGGCACACTGGCTGGAGAGTTTATTCGTACCCAGGTAGTACCGGAGCTTGATGCTTATCGTTTTTCTAAACTTGCGGGGACAAGCGGAATTTTGTCTGCAACCGCAGCCGATATCACTGTTGGCACAACTGATGTTATCAAAATGATTGATGATGCTGATGAAGCAATGGGAGATGCAGAAGTACCGCGTGAAGGCCGCGTTTGCTTTGTTTCTGAAAAGGCATATAACGCAATTAAGCAGAACATTACTAGATACCTTGCAAATGAAAATGGCGTAAGCCATGAAGTTGAAATGTATAATGGGATGGAAATTGTTCGGGTGCCAAAAGGCCGGTTCAATACTGCTATTACGCTGTATGATGGAACTACAGAGGGGCAGGAATCCGGTGGTTTTACAGTGCCAGCTACTACCTCTTATCCAATTAACTTTATGATTGTACATCCGTCCGCAATTGTACAGGTTACTAAACATGTAATTCCTCGAATTTTTTCGCCGGAAGTGAACCAGAAAGCTGATGCTTGGAAATTTGATTATCGTATCTACCACGATATATTTACTTATGCAAATAAAGTAAAAGGCATTTATCTCTCCAGAGCTTCTACGGCTAATTCTTAATTTAAGGAGAGCTGAACATGGCGGAGCTTGAGACAAAAAATGGACTTTTTGTAGGCTTAGTGGTTGAGAAAGATAAAAATAATAAAGATAAAACGCCTGAAGTGGGCAAAAACGATGTTGAGAGAGTGAAACGCACTTATACCAAAAGGACTGAAAAGTAGGGAAGAGGTACACAATGACAGACAGCGAAAAAATAGCTATGGTACAAAGTTTAGTTGACAATGACCCTGATGCTACGTCGGAAAATGTCAAAGTGTACCTTTCTCTTTCAAAAGAAAAAATGCTGATGCGGTTATATCCGTTCAACGATATGCAGACCGTTTTACCAGAAAAATACGACATAACGCAATGCGAATTAGCCGCTAGGCTGTTCTTGAGGAAAGGCGGAGAGGGAGAAATTTCTCATAACGAAAACGGCGTAAGCAGGGCATATGGCAGCGTTGATGACGAGGATATTTTATCTAGGCTTACTCCATATGCAGGGGTGATGTAATGAGAGGGCTTAAAAGAAATAAGCAAAATATATATTATGCTCTTTATGAAGGAAAAAGAGAACTGACGGATGAATACGGAAATAAGACCGGGGAATCCGAAGTTTTGTACTCTTCCCCTGTTTTAGTAAAAATGAGTATTTCTGCTGCAAAAGGCAACTCAGAACTTGATTTGTTTGGAATTAACATTAATTATACCAAAACAATAATTACGGATGATACAAATTGCCCAATTAAAGAGGACAGCATCCTTTGGATAGGAAATTCCCCACAAAAAGAACCTCACAATTACGTTGTTGTTCAAACGGCAAAGTCATTAAATAATATTGCATATGCTGTAAAAGAAGTTGATGTGTCTTGAAAAAAATAAGTTTTAACCCATTTGACCCTAAGAGCGTTTCGAAAGCAATTAAAGAACTAGATGAATATAAAAAATGGATTAAAGAAAAGTCAAAATTGCTGTCTGAAAAGCTGGCAGAAATAGGGCTGGCAACCGCATCACTACATTTTGAAACAGCTATTTACGATGGTGATAACGATACAGTTGTAACAGCAGAACCTACTAAAAACGGGTGGAAAATAGTTGCTGAAGGACAATCGGTTTGTTTTATTGAGTTTGGCTCAGGCGTTATTGGAGAAGGCCATCCAGATGCTTCTAAATATGGGATGGGTGTTGGCACATGGTCTGAAAGTGAGAGCGGAAAAGGCCATTGGAATGATCCGAACGGATGGTATTATGCACATGGTCAGAAGTCGTTTGGCAATCCTCCCGCAATGGCTATGTGGGAAGCGCAAAAGGAAATGAAACAAAGAATCGAAAACGTTGCAAAGGAAGTGTTTAAAATTTGATTGATATTGAAAACGTGGTATTTAATACAGTTTCCAATTCAATACTGAATGAATTTCCAAACGCTTCTATATATGGCGAAAGCGTTGAAGTTCCCGCGTCGTTTCCTTGTGTGTGCATTGTAGAGGAGGATAATTATACATATCGAGATTCGCAGGATACATCTCTTAGCGAAAATCACTCTAATTTAATGTATTCAGTTAATGTATATTCGAATAAAAAAAACGGTAAAAAAACCGAAGCAAAAAAAATATTGGGTTTAGTCGATGAGACGATGCAAGGCATGATGTTTACGCGCATTTTAAAGTCGCCAATGCCTAATGTTGATCGCTCTATTTATCGTATATCTGCGAGGTATACGGCTGTAGTAGAGCGTGGAAAAGAGATTAATGGAAATATTGTTTTTCAAATGTATAGAAAATAGGGGGAAAAATAATGGCATTAGAAGTTAGCACTGCTGGTGTGCTTGTTAAATATGCAGTCGAAGCAACCGCTGGTACAAGACCCACCACGGGATTTACTACAATTCCCAGTATTAAATCAATTCCGGATTTGAATCCGGAGCCATCAAACCTTGAGGTAACTGATCTTTCTGATACGGAGTGGCGCAGATATATTCCGGGATTGAAAGACCCGGGAGGAGCGCTTTCGTTTACAGCAAATAACACCGATGCGTTTCAGACCGCTTGGGATACATTGGTATCCGCTGCGGAAACTGCCAAGGAATCGGATAAAGCTTGCTGGTTCGAAATTTATATTCCGGGAATTACTAATAGTTTCTATTTTGCTGGAGTGCCTTCAAAACTTGGAGTTTCTGGAATGGAAGTTGATAGTGTTGCAGAAATTACCGCATACATTTCACCTAACCAGATTGAGGGTTGGGCTGAAAAATCTACAGCAGGGGAATAAAAATATAAGAATGCGAGGAGAAGAATATGGCTAAAAAAGAAGTAAACGAGAAAATTGAACCGATTATTTTAACTGATACAGAAACCGGAGAAAAATTTACCCTTGAGTTTTCTCGCGAAAGCGTTGTTTTTACTAACCGGCAGGGATTCAAGCTAAACGAAGCCGGAAATAATTCAATGGAAATGCTTCCAATTTTATTTTACGGGGCATTCAGGATGCATCATAAAAACATTTCCAGACAGCGGACAGATAAAATATTGTTTGAAGATTTAGGCGGTTTGTCCAGCGCAGCGGTGGAGCGGTTGATGATGTTGTATAACGCACCTCATTCGGCATTGATTCACGATGAAGAGGATGAATACTCAAAAAACTCCAAAATGACAGTGGAACTTTAATTGAACTTAGGAATGACCTTGATTCAATGCAAGAACCGCTGTCATATGAAAAAGAATTTATGGAAGCGTTCCCATACTATTTGTCTATTGGAATGACGGAAGAACAGTATTGGGAACGTGATCCATATTTGACAAAGATATTTTATAAAGCTCATTTAATGAAAATAGAAGCTAAAAACCAGGAGCTATGGATGCAAGGGCTTTATGTTTATAACGCAATAACAGTTGCTTTTTCAAACCTATTTCGCAAAAAGGGACAACCACAAGAGCGTTACTTAGAAAAGCCAATAAGAATCACGCCTTTGTCGGATACAGAAAAAAGAGAACAAAGAATTAAAGAGCGTGAAAAAATAATATTAGAGCTTTCTAAATGGGAAAAATCATGGAAAAAACGATACTCGTCCTAAAAGGAGGGGAAGGAGGGGGATTGAATGCCGGTAGTAATGGATACCATAGAGCTTGAAATTACTCAGAATGCAAGTAAAGCTGCGAACGCAGTAGATAATTTATCAAGGTCTATGGGTAGGCTTAATTCCACTTCTGATTCAACTGAAAACTCGATTAGTAAGATAAGCAATACTATAAGTAAAATAAGCAAAATTGGTGTTGCGTTTTCGGCATCCAAAAAAATAGGGGATATTTTATCTGGATTTATTTCGGAATCAAATGATTATATTGAAAATTTAAACCTGTTCACTGTATCAATGGGGAAATATGCAAAAGAAGCCCAAGAATATGCTGAAGCAGTATCGGAAGCGGTCGGGATAGATACATCTGTCTGGATGCGGAATCAAGGTGTGTTTAATACCCTTTTAACAGGGTTTGGAAATGTTGCTGATAAATCAGCATTTATGTCTAAAAACCTTACGCAGTTGGGGTATGATATATCCTCATTTTTTAACATATCTGTTGAAGATGCCATGCAAAAGCTGCAAAGCGGTATTTCAGGAGAGCTTGAACCTCTGCGTAGACTTGGTTATGATCTTTCTCAAGCAAAGTTGCAGGCAACCGCATTGTCCCTTGGGATTGATCAAAATGTAGCGAGTATGGATCAGGCGCAAAAATCAATGCTCAGATATTATGCAATTATGACACAGGTAACTACAGCACAAGGGGATATGGCGAGAACGCTTAACGCCCCTGCAAACCAAGTTAGAATTTTGCAAGCACAAATTACGCAGTTGTCTAGGGCAATAGGTAATATATTTATCCCGATTTTAAACAAGGCACTGCCTTACATTATTGCTTTTGTAAAGGCTTTGCGTATATCAGCTCAGGGGGTTGCCGATTTCTTCGGATTTCAGTTGCCAGAAGTTGACTATTCCGGGATAAGCTCAATGGCAGACGGGGTTGGGTCTATTGCAGATTCTTACGACGACGCTACTAAAAACGCAAAAAAATTTAAAGCAACAATTTTAGGGATTGATGAAATTAACAAACTTAATGATAATTCAGAAAATTCAAACGGTGCGGGAAGTATATCCGGCAGTTCTGGATTCGATCTGGATTTGCCTGGATATGATTTTTTGGCGGGCTTAGATTCTTCCTTAAAAGAACAGTCTGATGCGCTTGTTGATGATATGCAAAGAATACTTGATATTGTACTTAAGGTAGGAGCTGGAATTTTAGCTTGGAAAATTGGAAAAAGCTTTTTAAATGGAATTAATGGAATGTTTGAAACCTTAAATAATGTGAAATCTACGTTAATTAAAATTCCAAGTCTTTTAAAAGCAATTTCTAAAGTAGCTGGTATTACGTTGATTATATCTGGAATTTTTACAGGAATAGATGCTGGACATTCTATTGCGTCGGGGGAAGGAGACGGTTGGAGAATTATTTCTACGTTTTTGCAAACTATTTTTGGCAGTGCGCTTTTATCTGGTAGTTTGGCGGGTGGAATCTTAATTGGCTTACCGTTAAGTGTGTTAGCTATTTCATTTGGTATTTATCAGGAAAGACAAGAAATGATTAGGGAAGCTTGGATAAATTCTGATACATACAAAGAACTGCAATGGGTTTTAGAAGATGCAAGCGCAAGCGTAGAGGTTGTTAAAGATATATCCGTTAATGTAGAGGATAAAATCCGTGGAATTGATGAAGTAGAAATTAAGTTCGATACGTTGAGTTCTACTGCAAAAAGAATGTTTGAATTGATAGATGAAGGCGCGAACCCAGCTATTATTAGAGGGTATGTAGATGAGATTAACAGTTATAATCTTGACGGACTTCATCTTGAGTATGACGAATTGACCAATACTGTAGATATGAGCAAAGAGGCTGTGTTTGAGCTAATTGATGCAATGAAAGAGCAAGCTAAAACTGCGGCTTATATGGATGCATTAGAGGAAGCATATCGGGCACAAGCTGATTTAGAAATAGAATTAAACAAGCAAATTCGTGATCGTGATTCAGCAATTAAATCGCTTGGAGAATTAGAACATAGAAAAAAAGTCCTTTTGGCTTATCAGAAAGAATACGATCAGTTGTTGCTTCTAGGGAGTTTAACTGATGAGCAGAGGGAACGAATGAATTGGCTTAATGATGAGATTATGGATACAGAAACAGGTTTAGAAGCAACCCAGTATGCTATATCTGATACAAGTTCAAAAGTAGACGAGCTAAATGGATATGTTGATGAAACTTCAACAGAATTGGACAATGTAAAGCAGAATACAAAAGACGTTGAACAAGCGTTTAACGATTATAAAGAAGCAGGAACTAGTTCTAGTAAGTCAGTAAGTGACAGCGTTCAAGGATTAATAAATAAAGTCAAAACTGCTGGACAAAAAACAATTGATTTAGTTGGCGAGTTAAGGAAAATGGGGCGAGATGGATCCGCTGCGGTAGAACAAGTCAATCAAGCTGTGGCTCGCTTGCAATATCCCGATGTATCAAAGCTAAATGTTGATTTTTCAAAAATTAAAACTACAGCAGATTATATGAAAGCAATAGGGCTTTATGCTTCCGGGGGATTTCCAGAGCAAGGGCAGTTATTTATTGCAAACGAATCCGGCCCTGAAATGATTGGTACAATGAATGGAAGAACCGCCGTTGCTAATAACGATCAAATTGTACAGGGGATTTATAGAGGTGTATATGATGCGATGATGGCTGTTGGAAGCAGCAATGGAGGAAATACTACTATCCAGATCGTCGACCCATACGGAGAAGTAAAATCCGAAACAATTATCAATGCGGCAGATAGAAGAAATAGAAGAGACGGTAAAACAGTAATTTCTGTTGGAAGTTAAAAAAAGGAGGGCAAGATATGGGTGGTTATGTTCCGGTTAATCCAATTAAATTGGTAGACAACGCGCCTGTACCGTGTCCTTCTTCCTTTGTCTGGAAGCTTGAGGACGTATCGGCTTCCGATGCAGGAAGAACAGAGGATGCAAAAATGCATAAGAAGCGGATTAGCCAAGTAAGAGGAATAGAACTATCTTGGCAAAATGTAGGTACAGACGTGGCGAGTGCTGTGCTAAATGCCTTTAATCCAGAATACATAACCGTTGAGTACCTTGACCCTATGCAAAACGGATTTAGAACGTCTGTATTTTATGTTGGTAATCGCTCTTCCCCGATGTACAACGCATCTATGGGGCTATGGCAAAATATAAGCTTTAATATCATTGAAAGGGGGTAGCCGGATATGTATCCAATTTCCGAAGAACTAAGGGAATTGTTCCAAAGCGAAAACAAACAAATTGCACTTATTACAATGGAAACCCAAAATGAAACCGTTGTAATAACGGATTCGGACGTTATATCCGGTACTCTTTCAGTAGACCGTTACTGCGTGTCTGGAAATAAAATTGAAATCGGGTCGGCAATAGCGGCTGAAATTAATTTTAAACTAAATAATGAGGACGGCAAATACAACGACGTTTTGTTTGAAGGCGCGGAATTATTTGTACAAATCGGCGTTAAGGATTGGAGCAATCCTGAATCAGACGAATTTTATATACCGTTGGGCTATTTTACGGTAGACACGACTCCTAGGAAACTGTCTACAATATCAATTACGGCACTTGATCGTATGGTTCGATTTGATAAACCGTGGGATTCTGCCATTACATTCCCGGCAACGATATCGGAATTAATTACCGATGCGTGCGACAACTGCAATGTTCCAATACATACAATTTTGAGCGGGCTTCCTAATTACAATTATTCTGTTCCGTTGGTGCCAAATGAAGATAATTTAACGTATCGTCAAATCATTCAATGGTGCGCAGAGATCATGGGGGCATGTGCGTATATTGATTGGGACGGCGAACTGCGTATTGAATGGTTTGGAGAAACAGATATTGAGTTCACTACTTCTAATCGTTATTCCTCCGATTTATATGAAAATGTTATCACAATAACCGGAGTATCAGCAGAAGTAGAGGGGATGTCCTATTTGAGCGGAACCGATGCTTATGCATTTAACATTAGCGAAAACGGGCTCCTACAAACAAATATTGAATCCGCATTATCAAGTTTAGGGGAAACTTTAACTGGATTCAGCTATACACCATTTAAAGCTGTTACTAAATCAGCGCCATATATTTATCCACTCGACATTGCTTCGTATGTGGACAAGAATAACGTGTCTCATCGGGTAATTATAACAAACGCTACGTTTACTATGAACAAAAATACGTCATTTGCAGGGAAAGGCGAAACGGCAGTGAACAATTCTTATGCAATGGCAAATCCACTAACAAATCGTCAAAAAAATATTATCGAAACAATCAAACGGGATACCAATGTAGCGCTCAATTCCAGAGTACAAACCTTGTCATCTTTTAATGATTTGATCTGTAATGCGATGGGAGTTTATAGCACATCTGTATTGCAGCTGGATGGTTCATATAAATATTATTTACATGATAGCCCCAACTTAGAATCTTCAAATACAATTTGGACGATGACGGAAAACGGATTTGCCTATACAAACAGTGGTTGGAATAATGGAAATCCTGTATGGGAATATGGGCTTGATAAAGAAGGGAACGCCATTTTTAAATCTGTTTCCGCATATGGGGTAGAAGTATCAGACCCCAATCAAGATTATAGCGCACAAATGATCCCGACCGGCTTTGATATTTTTTATAAAACGGATAAGGTGCTAACTGTAAACGAAAAAAGAACCGAAATTACTGATGTATTAGTAAAACGGAGATTGGAAAGCGGGAAAATACAGTTTGTCCCAAATGATTTAGGAGCAGATTTTATATATATAGGAGGATGATATGGCTTTATCCGGCAGTTTTATAATTCCGAGAACCAGCGGGACACAGTATCTGCAAGGGCGGATAGAGTGGAGCGCCACCCAGGATGCAGTTGCCAATACGTCTACCGTCAGGGCCCGGATGATTTTCCGAAGAACCAATACCGGTTATACGACTTATGGAACCGGTACATTTGATATGGATTTGAATGGGAGTGCGTTTACAACAGGAAGCATCTCTTATTCATTCACATCGGCGGATACGGTTGTACTCGACAAGACCGTGACAATTAACCATAACACAGACGGCACTAGGGATTTTTACATATCTGCAAGCTATACCGGGGACACCCCGATAGGCGGCAGCGGCGGGCAAATATTTACATTAAATAAAATTGACCGTAATGCTCCATCCGTTTCTTTTTCGGTAAGTGGAATTTCATCTAATTCATTTAAAATCTCTGCGTCAGCTACATATGCGTGTAACATTTGGCAGTACAAAATAAATAATGGGAGTTGGGTGACTTTTTCAACAACATCATCTACAACTGCCAGTAAAACAATTAGTGGTTTGTCTCCATCAACTACATATTCTGTAACCGTAAGAGCAAGAAGAACACACAATAATATCTATGGAACATCTTCTGAAAAAAACGTAAAAACAATTGGAAATTCTGTTATTAATTCCGCAGAAGTATTTCAAGCGGATTCATCCAGCCCTTTGTTCAGACTTAATATTACTAACTATGTGCAAACGTATATTCACAGTCTGGAAGTTTATAGCGGAACTTCTATGCTTGCGAAATTTGAAAATCTTGGATTTTCTAAGGGGACAAATAATGTAGACATCCAACCTACTGCTACACAAATTAATACTGTATTGCTCGCTATGAAAAATAGTGCAAGCTTAGATATAACCTATAAGTTGTATTCTTATGAAAATGAAGAGCAAATTGGAAGTATAAGCGAAAAAACAGGAACGGCGCAAACGTCGCCTATTAATTCATCTCCGATATTAACCTCTACATCTTTTTCATATCAAGATTCAAATAGCACAACAACTGAAATTACCGGGAATAATCAATATCTTATTCAAGGATATTCGACATTAACCGTTGTTTGTCCAGAGGCTACGGCTAAAAATCAAGCAGATATTGCAAAGTATTTTGTGACGATAGGTAGTACCACTATAGAATCGGAAGAAAATACAATTTATTTTGGAGAAATTAACTCAAGCGGAGAAATTACTATTATTGTTGGTGTAAAGGACACAAGAGGATATACAGCGACCATAACAGGAATTGTAAACGTGGTATCATATTCACCTGTGCAAATTAAAACTATTTTGTTAAATAGGGTAAATAACTATGAAACATTTTGTAATTTAGAAATATCCGGCTCTTTTTCGCTTGTAAATGTTCTTGGAGATAACAAAAACTCAATTCAGTCCTTGCAATATAGAAAAAAACCCACAGAAGATTCTAATTGGGAAAATTGGGTTGAGATTACGCCGATAATAAATGGAAGCAATTTCTCATTTATTAACAATTCATTTGAATCTATCGCGTCTAATAACTCATGGGATTTTGAGTTTAAAGCTAGTGATAAATTATCTAGCGACATAGAAACCGTTTCTGTTGCAAAGGGAATCCCACTTATATCTTTCCGCAAAGAAAAAGTGGGGATCAATAACCCGAACCCCGCATCTGCCCTTGATATAGCTGGCGATCTTACTTTAAACGGGAATGCCGTTGCCGATTATATCGTCGAGCAGGGGAGTTCCGGCAGTTGGACTTACCAGAAATGGAACAGCGGAGTTGCCGAACTTTGGGGATATACGCAGCTTACAAATGTTCCCATAACGAACACAAACAACGATGGATACTATTTCTCAAATGTGCTTTCGAGTGACGTTCTTCCTTTTTCTATCGTTGCAGGTAGCGCAAATGTTGAATTTACATGCGCTAACGCTGGTATGTGGTGTACTGCTAGTTCTATGAGTTCAGCCACACAATATGTATCGTTCAGGGCTAATCGTATAAAATCAGCAACGTCTAGTGTCAACGTATATATTCAGGTTAAAGCCAAATGGAAATAAATATGGGGAGGGGTTCGAGTGGATTTTGAACACGAACGCCGTATAACAGAAATTGAAGCAAGATCAAAATCAAATCAGAGACGGATTGAATCATTAGAAAAACAGGTGGAGGAACACCACGCCCTCGGCGCGCCGATTAAATTAAACGCGCTTGCGGAAAAGGTCGGCAGCCTTGAAAAAAACGTTTCTGAAATCCACA
>ERZ1673695.1881-NODE-1881-length-18552-cov-4.233119_pt1 | contig 18552 bp, 17 predicted proteins | sample MGYA00580225_ERZ1673695 | MGnify/ENA primary metagenome ERZ1673695 (study PRJEB41218, sample SAMN15661739) | gut metagenome | host: Homo sapiens | place: Canada: London | collected 2015-08-20/2019-03-30 | study: EMG produced TPA metagenomics assembly of... | reverse complement strand
TCCGGGATACGTGGGCTACGAGGAGGGCGGCCAGCTCACCGAGGCGGTGCGCCGCAAGCCCTACTCGGTCATCCTCTTCGACGAGATCGAAAAGGCCCATCCCGACGTCTTCAATATCCTGCTCCAGGTGCTCGACGACGGCCGCATCACCGACAGCCAGGGCCGCACCGTGGACTTTAAAAATACGATCATCATCCTGACCTCCAACCTCGGCTCGCCCTACATCCTCGAGGGGATCGACGAAGACGGCCGGATCACCGAGGAGGCCCGCAAGGCGGTGGACGGGCTGCTCAAGCAGCAGTTCCGCCCCGAGTTCCTCAACCGCCTCGACGAGATCGTCTTCTATAAGCCGCTGCAAAAATCCGAGATCGCGCAGATCGTCGACCTGCTCATGGCCGACCTGCAAAAGCGCCTCGCCGATAAGCAGCTCACCCTGGCCCTCTCGCCCGAGGCGAAGGAGTATATCGTCGACCAGGGCTACGACCCCGTCTACGGGGCGCGCCCCCTCAAGCGGTTCCTCCAGCACAAGCTCGAAACGCTCCTCGCCCGCATGATCATCGCCGAGGACCTTGCCCCCGGCACCCGGCTCGAGGCAGTCATGGAAAATGATGATTTGGCAATCAAGGCTGTTTCATAATAGGAAAGGGACGCGCCCGGCTGGGTGCGTCCCTTTTTTAATCAGTTTTAGATTTTCCGACCGGCGGTCGCGGGGCTTTCTTCGCGCCCCTACAGGGCGCTTTTGTTGTGCCGCCTTCGGCGGCAGGGATTGCCGGGTTCCGCCCCGGCAGGCGGGTCCATTTCTTGATCGCCCAAGAAATGGACGAAAGAAGGGCGCTCAAGGGGGCTCACTTGAAGAAGATGGGGGCGCAAAGCTCGCCCCCTTGAGAATCCCCCGTCGCGTGGAGTCCGCCAGCCGCGGAAAGAAGACAAATGCCGAGGTATCAGCAAGAGGACGCCTACTGCGCCCGTTCGGGGTTCTCCGTCAGGCCCAGCAGGTAGTCGGTGGACACCCCGAAGTAGTCGGAGAGCAGCACCAGCCGTTCCAGCGAGGTGGCTTTCTTTCCACGTTCCATGTCGCTGATCTGCACGCAGGAAACCTGAAGAAGCTCCGCAAGCGCGGCTTGGGGAACGGCGCATTTCGTCCGGAGGGCGCGGATTCTCTGCCCAAAAATTTCTTTGTCCAGCATATCAAAATCCCCTTGACAAATAAGCTCTTAGCGAATATAATACAATTAAGCTAAAAGCTAATACCAAATATTCTACTCTAAGGTAAATATCATTATATCATATCAGGAGGGGTTGCGCCATGCTGTCGGAAGAATTTGAAGAATATCTGGGCGCGATGTACGAGCGGGCGCACCAGCGATTCCGGGAGAGCGGGGAGAGCCGCCTTTTGCGCGGGCGGCTGGACGACTGCGAGGCGGCCTGCCTGCAAAACGTCCATCCCAACGACCATTTTTTCGTCCATGACCTGCTGGCGGCTCTTGCCGACGCGGAAAGTGCGGAGGCGGAATACCTCTACCGGCAGGGCTACGTGGACTGCGTGGAATCCTTAAAACAGTTGCATGTCCTCTGAAAAAGGTGTATAATTCCCCCGTCTGAAAGGGGTTTTGACAATGCAAGTGACCGTGAGGAAGTTCACCGCCGCCGACCTCCCGGCGATGACCGCCATCTGGAACGGGATCGTCGAGGAGGGGAACAGCTTTCCGCAGGACAGGCCCTTTACGGAGGAGGAGGCGCGGGAGTTTTTCGCGGCGCAGTCCTTCACCGGGGTCGCCGAAGCGGACGGGAAGGTGCTGGGGCTCTACATCCTGCATCCCAACAACGCGGGGCGCTGCGGACATATCGCAAACGCCTCCTACGGGGTGGCGTCCGGGGCGCGGGGCCTCGGCGTGGGGGAAAAGCTGGTGCGTCATTCGCTGGAGATGTGCCCGGCGTGCGGATTCGTGGGACTCCAGTTCAACGCCGTCGTCTGCACCAATACGGCGGCGATCAAGCTCTATGAACGCCTCGGGTTCGAGCACATCGGCACGACGAAAAACGGCTACCGCTTCAAGGACGGCAGCTACGCGGACCTCTTCCTCTTCAATAAGCCGCTCATCTAGAATGAAGAATCCCCCTGCCGGCCAATGGCCGGCAGGGGGATTCTTGCGTCACGGGCGGCGCGCTGCCGGGAGGCGGAGCGCCCCACCTGAAACAAACATTTTTGGGGGTTCTAAGGGGGGATTTTTCAAAATCCCCCCTTAGTCGAGCTCCGCCACGCCGGTATAGAGCTGGTAGTAGCGGCCGTGCAGGGCGAGCAGGTCGTCATGGCTGCCGCGCTCGATGATCTCACCCTGTTCGAGCACCATGATGGCGTTCGAGTTGCGGACGGTCGAGAGGCGGTGGGCGATGACGAAGGTGGTGCGGCCCTCCATGAGCCGGTCGAGGCCGTGCTCGATGTGGCGCTCGGTGCGGGTGTCGACCGAGCTGGTCGCCTCGTCGAGGATGAGGATGGGCGCGTCGGCGCAGGCGGCGCGCGCAATGTTGAGCAGCTGGCGCTGGCCCTGGCTGAGGTTCGCGCCGTCCCCCTCGATCACCGTGTCGTAGCCGTGGGGCAGGCGCATGATGAAGGAGTGCGCCGACGCGAGCCGCGCGGCCTGTTCGACCTCCTCGTCGGTGGCGTCGGGGCGTCCGTAGCGGATGTTGTCCCGCACGGTCCCGGTGAAGAGGTGGGTGTCCTGAAGCACCATCGCGAGCGACCGGCGCAGACTGTCCTTCTTGATCTGGCGGATGTCGATGCCGTCGATCGTGATGCGGCCCTCCGCGATGTCGTAGAAGCGGGTGAGCAGGTTGGTGACGGTCGTCTTGCCCGCGCCGGTGGAGCCGACGAAGGCGATCTTCTGGCCGGGCTTCGCGTAGAGGGAGATGTGGCGGAGCACCGTCTTTTCGGGGGCGTAGCCGAAGGTCACGTCCTCGAACCGGACGTCCCCGCGCACGGGGACGCGCTCGGCGGGGGCGCCGTCGTCGCGGTAGCGCTGCCAGTAGAAGGCGTGCCCGTCGCGGACGAGGTCGGCGGCGTGGGCGGGGTCGGGTTCCTCGACCGGCTCGCGCATGACCTCGTAGATGCGTTCCGCGCCCGCGATGGCGGTGATGACCGCATTGTACTGGCTGGACGCCTCGTTGATCGGGCGGCTGAACTGGCGGGTGAGCTGGAGGAAAACGACCAGCCCGCCGACGCTGATGAAGCCGAAGATCGAGAGGATGCCGCCGATGGCGGCGACGAGCGCGTAGTTGACGGTGGAGATGTTCATCATGACGGGCATCATGAGGCCGGAATAGCTCTGGGCGGTGGTGGCCGCCTCCTGGAGCTCGCCGTTGAGCTGGTCGAACTCCTCAAGCGCGTCCTGCTCGTGGCAGAAGACCTTGACGACCTTCTGGCCGGTGATGATCTCCTCCACATAGCCGTTGACGCGGCCGAGGTTGGCCTGCTGGGCGATAAAATATTTGCTGCTCACCTTCATGAGCCTGCCCGCGACGAAGAACATCAGCGGGGTCATGAGCAGCGTCAGGATGGTGAGCTGGATGCTCTTGGAGAGCATGAGCCCGAGGATGCCCGCGAGCGTGATGACGCTCGAAAAGAGGGAGGTCAGCGAGTTGGCGAGCGCGTCATTGAGGGTGTCCACGTCGTTGGAGAAGCGGCTCATCATCTCGCCGTGGGTGTGGGTGTCGTAGTAGCGGACCGAGAGGTCCTGCAGGTGGTCGAAGAGCTCCCGCCGCAGGTCGTTGATCGAACGCTGGGTGACGGTGAGCATCAGGCGGGTTTGCAGGTAGCTCGCGCAAACCGCGACGAGGTAGATGCACAGAAGGGTGATCACCCCTTGGAAAAGCCCTGTGAACCGCGCCGCGAGCGGGATTTCCGCGACCGGCTCGAGGAAGTTGTCGATGATCGGCTGGAGCATGGCGGTGCCCGCCAGCGAAGCGCCGATGTTGAGCAGCACCATGACCGCCGCGAGGAAGAGCGCCGATTTGCGGCGGCGCAGGTATCCCCACACGAATTTGACCGCCGCGCCGAAATTCTTCGGCTTCTGCTGGACGACGACTTTACGATGAGGCATTATGCATCCGCCTCCTTTTCCTGCTGGGAATAGTAGATCTCCTGGTATTCCTCGCTGCGCGCGAGCAGCTCGTCGTGGGTGCCCACGTCGGCGATCTCGCCGTCCGAGAGGATGACGATCTGGTCCGCGTCCTTCACCGACGAGATGCGCTGGGCGATGATGAATTTGGTGGTGCCGCTCAGCGCGGCGTCGAAGGCGTCGCGGATGCGGCGCTCGGTGGCGGTGTCGACGGCGCTGGTCGAGTCGTCGAGGATGAGGATGGGCGGCTTTTTGAGCAGGGCGCGCGCGATGCACAGCCGCTGCTTCTGCCCGCCCGAGACGTTGACGCCCCCCTGCTCGATCCAGGTGTCGTAGCCGTTCGGGAAGCCCATGATGAAATCGTGGGCCTGGGCGGCCTTTGCCGCCGCCTCGACCTCCTCGTCGGAGGCGTGCTCGTCGCCCCATTTGAGGTTGTCGCGGATCGAGCCCGAGAAGAGGGTGTTCTTCTGGAGCACCATGCCGACCTGGCTGCGCAGCGATTCGACGGTGTATTCCCGCACGTCGCGCCCGTCGATCAGCACGCGGCCCTCGGTGGCGTCGTAGAGGCGGGGGATGAGCTGCACGAGGGAGCTCTTGCCCGCGCCGGTGCCGCCGATGACGGCGACCGTCTGGCCGGCCTTGACCGAGAGGGTGATGTCCCGCAGGACATTCTCCCCGTTGGCGGGGTCGTATTTGAAGGAGACGTGCTCGAAGGCGACGTCGCCGCGGATCGGGCGCTCGCCGGCGCCCTGCTCGTCGGTGAGGTCGACCTCGGTGTTCAGCACCTCCATGACGCGCTTGTAGGAGGCGGAGGCGCGGGAGAAGAGGACGAACATCATCGAGAGCATCATGAGGGACATGAGGATCTGGAAGATGTAGTTGATGAAGGCGACCATCTCGGCGGCCTGAAGCTCCCCGCGGATGACCTGCCCGCCGCCGAACCAGATGACCGAGACGGTGGCGAGGTTCATGACGAGCATCATAACCGGCATGTTGAAGATGACGACGTTCATCGCGCGCAGGGAGGCGCCGGTGAGGGCGTCGTTGGCGGATTTGAACTTCCGCTTCTCATAGTCCTGCTGCACGAACGACTTGACGACGCGCACGTTGGTGAGGTTCTCCCGCACGCTGCCGTTGAGGGCGTCCATGCGCGCCTGCATCTGGTTGAAGAGGGGCAGGGCCGTCTTGATGATGAAGCCGAGCGCGAGCAGCAGGGTGGGGATGATGACGACGAGCACGACCGCCAGCCGGGCGTTCATCCGCAGCGCCATGATCATCGCGAAGACGAACATGAGCGGCGCGCGGATCATGAGGCGCAGGCTCATGATGCCCGCGTTCTGAAGGAGCGTCACGTCGTTGGTGAGACGGGTGGCGAGGGAGGCGGTGGAGAAGTCGTCGATGTTCTTGAAGGAGAAGGTCTGCACCTTCTCGAAAAGGCCGCGGCGCAGACCGGCTGCAAAGCCGACGCCCGCCCTGGCGGAATGGCGCGCGTTGCCGAAGCCCGCGACGATCGCAAGCAGCGCGAAGAGGATCATCAGCGCGCCGACGCCGAGGATGAAGGGGATGTTGCCCGTCTGGATGCCCCGGCCGACGATGTCGGACATGAGCGTCGGCTGGACGACCTCGCAGACGACGTCGAGCAGCATAAACGCGACGGCGATCATGACCGACTTTTTATAGGGCGCGAGGTAAGAGATCAGTTTGCGCAAGTGGGTTCCTCCTGTCCGTAGAGCTCCTGTTTGAGCCTGATCAGATTTTGCTGCATCCGCTGGTAAAAATGCACGATCTGGGAAAATTCCTCGGGGGTGAAGTCCCGGTACATCTGCTGGTTGACCCTGCGGATGGCGTGGTCCGCGCTCGCCGCGGCCCTGCGGCCCCTTTCGGTGAGTTCGATGCGGTTGGAACGCAGGTCGCCCGGGTCGGGCACCCGCTTGACGAATCCAGACTTTTCCATCCGCTTGAGGGAGACGGCGATGGTGGCTGGGCTGATGTGCAGTGCCTTGGCCAGGTCGGCCTGGTTGCACGCGCCCATCCTGCCGAGCGTGAAGAGCAGCGGCGGCTGTCCGGGATAGACGCCCCGGTCGCTCATCAGCCGGTTCATGCACTGCTTGTGCAGGGAGACAAGCTCCCAGTCGATGTGGATAACCTGATCGATTTCATCCATTGGAATCTGCTCCTGTCATGTTGCAAACACAGCAAAAAAATAGTTAGACAGCTAATCATTAGCCGTCTAACTAATTTTATGCAGTGCCTGCGGGAAAGTCAATAGATTTTGCCAGAGTTAACAATTTGTTCAGGATTCATCTGAGCAATCTATACAAACCCTTCCCGCTCAATCTTCGATGAGGGTGGAGGAGGATTCGTCCTTCACCAGATTCGGCGTCCCCGCGCCGGGCTGCGGCGCGGACCCCTCCGCCTCTTCAAAGGAGAAGGCGGGAGGCTCCACCGGCTCCCCGTTCAGGCGGACCTCAAAGTGCAGGCAGGGGCCCGCGGCGTTGCCGGTCGAGCCGGCCGAGGCGATCCGCTGGCCCGCCGCGACGGCGTCCCCGACCGCGACGGCGAGCTCCCTGCAGTGGGCGTAGAGGGTTTGGAAGCCGTCCCCGTGGTCGAGGACGACCCGGTAGCCGTATACGCCCTCCCAGCCGGCTTCGGAGACGGTCCCGTCCGCCGCTGCAAAGACGGCCTCGCCCGGCTCCGCCCGGTAGTCGACGCCCTTGTGTCCGAGGCCCTTGTCGAAGGGCGCGGCCACCGTCAGCCCGGCAAGCGGCGGCGTGAGCCGCGGGGCCACGATGATCGAGGTCGGACCGTCCGCGCCGCCGATAACGGCGGGCGTTGAGGCGGATTCGTCCGCGTCCCACGAGAGGCTCCCGGCGGCGCGCTCCCGGCCCGCGCCGTCGAGCAGCGCGAACTCCACGTCATAGGAGAGCAGCTCCCCGCCGATCGGCGCGGTATAGGTCCCGCCGGGCCGCCAGTCGTTGGCGGCGGACTCCGCCTCAAACCAGTGGACGCTCATGGCGCCGTCCCCCATCGCGGCCTGCCCCGCGGGGTGGATGGACCACGCCCAGCCGTCCGGGAGCTCGTCCGGGATGGCGATGCGCAGCTCGCCCGACTCGAAATCAAAGACGACGCCGCCGGCGAGCTCCTTCGCCAGCCGCTCGGGGGAGGGGGCCAGCAGGCGGGAGCTTTCGGAGGGGGAAGCGGCTTCGGCGGGCGCGATCAGAAAGGTGGAGATCGACATCCCCACGAACCCGAGCAGCGCGGCGGAACAGACGGCCGCCGCGAGCAGGACCCGGGTCGATTTCTTGCAGTTCATCATGAGGGTGAGCCTCCTTTTGACATCCTCTTTGTGCAGGCTGAAGGGGGTGGAAAGAGGCGGGGCGGCGCGCACAGTCCCCATCGCGCCGAGGATCGCGCGGCCGTAGCCGCGCCGTTCGTCCGCGTCCATCGGCCGCGCGAGGCGTTCGTCGCAGGCGGGCTCGCAGAGCGCGTTGATCCGGTGCAGGGCGAGCCATGCGAACGGATTGAACCAGTGGACGACGCAGGCCGCCAGCCCCGCGAGCTTATAGAAGAGGTCCCCGCTCTTCAGATGGGTCAGTTCATGCAGCAGGATAAAGCGCAGCGCGTCCGGGTCTGCGGGCGCGTCGGGGAGCAGGACGCGGGGCCGCAGGAGCCCCACGAGCATCGGCGTGCCGGCGAGGGGGCACCGCTCCAGTCGGACGGCGCGGCGGACGCGAAGCTCCTCCTTGCACGCGGCGAAGAGAGCGAGCGTCTCCCGGTCCGCGACGGGGCGGCTCGTCCGCCGCAGGGCGCGGTGGAACCGGAGGGCCGCCCACGCGCGCTGCAAAAGCAGCGCGGCCGCGCCGCACGCCCACGCGAGCGCGGCCAGTTCCCTCCAGGAAAGCGGCGCGGATGCCGCCGCGGTTTCCGCGGCGGCCGTGGGCGGCCCCGCCGCGAAGCGCACCGCGGCAGCGGCGGGGGAGATCGCCTCCGATACGCCGGAGAGGGCGCCGGCGGGGAAGGGCAGCGTGACGGGCAGGAAGAAGAGCGCGAGCGCGACCAGCCAGATGTAGTAGCGCCACCGGGAGCCGAACTGCCGGCGGGTGAGGAAGGAGACGGCCAGGATGAGCGCCGAAACCGCCGCGCCGGTCAGCGAAAGGGGAAGGACGCGGGAAAAAAAGAACGCCGTCATTTTGTCCCCTCCCCGTCGAGCCAGCGGCGCAGCTCCTCGATCTCCGCGCCGGAGAGGGAGCCGGGGCTGCCGAGCGCGGCAAAGAAGCTCTGCACACTGCCGCCGTGCACCTCCCGCAGGAAGTCGCGCGTCTCCCCGGCGCGGTAGTCGGCCTCGCTCACCGCCACGCGGTAGAGGTTCTGACCGCCGTGTTTTTCGCAGGTGAGCATCCCCTTGTCGACGAGGCGGGTCAGGAAGGTGGAGACGGTCTGGATTTTCCAGCCGCGGCGTTCGGAGAACGCCTCCACCAGCCCGCCCGCCGTAACGGGGCCGCTGCGCGACCAAATCTCCTGCATGATCGTGAATTCGGAATCGGAAAGCCTGTTCATACGGTCACCCCCGGATTGGTTACTACATCATGTAGTAACCAAATCATACTACAAGCTGTAGTAGATGTCAACCCGGTACTGGAAATTTCCGGCGGGATATGCTACAATCTACTGGAATCATATCCTGATACGGAAAGTTGGAACGTTCATGCCGCTTGATCCGTCCCGGCCGCTGCTCTTTGACGGCGCGTTCGGCACCTATTATTATTCCCTCACGGGGGATGAAGTCCCCTGCGAGCTTGCCAACCTCACTTCGCCCGACACCGTCCTGCACATCCATCGGGAGTATCTCGCGGCGGGGGCGCGCGCGGTCAAAACGAATACCTTTGCCGCAAACCCCGTTTCCCTTCCCGACCCGGAGCAGCTCTCCCGGGTGATCGCGGCGGGCTGGTCGCTCGCGGAACAGGCGGCCAAAGAAACCGGCGCGCGCGTCTTCGCGGATATCGGCGGCAACAACGCGGAAACCGCCCCCGGGGACTACCTGGCGGTCGCGGAACGGTTTCTGGAGCTCGGCGCGCGGGAATTCCTCTTTGAGACGCTCGCCTCCTTCGACGAGGTCCTGCCCGCGCTCGGGCTGATCCGGGATCGGGTCCCCGGCGCCGCGGTGTTCGTCTCCTTCGCGGTGTCCCAGGACGGCTATTCGCGCCGCGGCCACTACTGCCGCGTCCTGCTGGAGGCCGCGGAAAACTGCCCGCTGGTCGACGCCGCCGGTTTTAACTGCGCCTGCGGCCCGAGCCACATGGCGAACCTCCTGCGCAATCTCGGCCCGCGCCGAAAGCCGCTGATCGCGATGCCGAATTCCGGCTATCCCTCGTCGATCAACGGGCGCGTCCTGTTTGAGGATAACGCCGGGTACTTCGCGCAGAAGCTGGCCGCGCTCTATGAGGCGGGCGCGGAGATCCTGGGCGGCTGCTGCGGCACGACGCCGCGGCACATCGCGCTGGCCGCGGAGGCGCTGGCCGCCGCGTCCCGTCCCGCGGGGACGGGACTGCCGGGGCCTTCGGTCCCCGGTCCGGGCGCTGCCGCGCCCGGCGGCGGCCGCCCCGGCGCGCGCCGCAAGACGATCGCGGTGGAGCTCGACCCGCCCTTCGACTATGACTGCTCCTTCATCCTCTCGGCCTCGGCCGAGCTCAGGCGCGGCGGCGTGGATTTCATCACGGTGACCGATTCGCCCCTCTCGCGCACGCGGGCGGACAGCCTGATGACGGCGGCCAAGATCAGGCGGGAGGCGGGGATCGAGGTGCTGCCGCACATCTCCTGCCGCGACAAGAACCACATCGCCCTGCGCGCGGGGCTGCTGGGCGCGGCGTTCGAGGGGATCTCGCACGTGCTTGTGGTGACGGGCGACCCGCCGACGCAGACCGAGACGCGCGGCAGGGACGGGGTGTTCCATCTGAGCTCCTTCGATCTCATCTCCTACATCCACAGCATGAATTCCGAGGTGTTTTCAAAGGCGCCCTTTGTGATCGGCGGGGCGCTCAATGTGAACGCGGTCAATTTCCCGCGGGAGCTGGAACGCGCGAAGAAAAAGCTGTCGCTCGGCGCGTCGGCGCTCTTTACCCAGCCGATCTTCAGCGACGCGGCGGTGGAGAACTTTCTGACCGCGCGCAGGGAGCTGGACTGCCGGCTTTTTGCGGGGATCCTGCCGGTTGCGGGATATAAAAACGCCCTCTTCCTCATCAACGAGGTGTCGGGCATCGAGATTCCGCCCCGGGTGGTGGAGGCGCTCCGGGACAAGACGCCGGAGGAGGCCGCGAAAATTTCCATCGCCTACAGCGCGGGCATTGCCCGGCGGGTATACGACGCGGCGGACGGGTTTTACATCATGACCCCGCTGCGCAAAATTGCGATCGTGCAGGGGCTGATCGAAGAAATCAGGAGGGAAGAAACATGATCTTAATCGGAGAGAAGCTCAACAGCTCGATCCCCAAAACCATGGAGGCGTTTTCGGCGCACGACGAGGCGGCGGTGATCGGCCTGATTCAGGCGCAGGCGGACGCGGGCGCGGAATATCTCGACGTCAACACGGCGATCTGCGGAGGGGAGGAGCTCGCGGCGATGCTCTGGGTGGTCGCGCTCATTCGGGAGCACTCCTCCTGCGGCATCATGATCGACACGGCGGACCCGGCGGTGATGGCCCAGGCGGTGCAGGCCGCTGCGGGGACGCCGCTCGTCCTCAATTCGGCGACGCTGACCGACCGGTTCGACGAGGTGACGGCGCTCGCCCATTCGAGCGGCGCTTCGGTGGTGGGCCTGCCGATCGACGGCGAGATGCCCCACACCCTCGAGGAGAAATGCGAGAAGCTCGCCGCGCTTGTGGAAAAGCTGCGCAAGGCGGGCCTCCCCGACGAGCGCATCTATGCGGACGTGCTCATCGAGACGCTGGCCACCGACGGCGCGAGCGCGAAAAACGCGGTGGGCGCGGTCCAGTTCATGGTGCAGAACTACCCGGACGTCAGGACGACCTGCGGGCTTTCAAACATCTCGTTCGGCCTGCCCCGGCGTTCCCTCATCAACAGCGCCTTCCTCTCGGCGGCGATGATGGCGGGGCTTTCGAGCGCGATCCTCGACCCGGTGAGCCCGGCGATGCAGGACGCGCTGGCCGCCGCGAAGGTGGTCGCGGGACAGGACGACTACTGCATGGACTACATCACCCACATCCGCGGCGGAGAACTGTAACAAGGAGGAATCGATATGATTCGTTTCAACCACTTCAATTTCAACATCCTCGACCTGCAAAAGAGCCTCGATTTCTACCGCGAGGCGCTCGAGCTGGCCCCCGTGCGGGAGAAAAACGCGGCGGACGGCTCCTTCAGGCTCGTCTACCTCGGCGACGGGGAGAGCGACTTCACCCTCGAGCTCACCTGGCTGCGCGACCGGAAGGAGCCCTACAACCTCGGCGAGCTTGAATACCACCTCGCGTTCGTAACCGACCGGTTCGACGAGCTGCACGAAAAGCACGCGCGGATGGGCTGCATCTGCTTTGAAAACCCCGGCATGGGCATCTATTTCATCCATGACCCCGACGGCTACTGGATCGAGATCGTCCCGCAGAGATAAAGAAAGGGAGGCGGACCGTGAGGTCCGCCTCCCTTTTTGCTGCAGGCTCAGGGCCGCTCGGCGAAAATCGGCGTCGCATAGCCCGTGGTGACGCCGCCCCGCTCGGAGACATAGACGCCGATCCCCACATGGGTGAAGTTCGGCCGGATGATGTTGTCGTAATGGCTGGGGCTGTTCAGCCACCGGTCCATATAGAAGTCCGCCGAATAGGCGTTGTCGACGCTGGGGTCGTCGTACTCGGTCATGCAGAGGTTTTCGCCCGCCGCCGCGAACTTGACCGGCACGTCCTCGGTGATGACGGTGCTCCATGAATCCCCGTTGGGCCGGGTGTGATCCCAGTGGCCGGTCTTGCAGAGCTCCCGGCTGCGGATGCGCGCCGCCGACTGCAAATCGCCGTCCATCTTGACCGGGTCGAGCCCTTCGGCCTCGCGCTCCTCATTGATGAGCGCGAGCAGGTCCTTCTCCACCTCGCTGCGGAAGTTCATGCCCGAGACCTTTGTGGTGGTTTTCTGCGCGGCTTTCTGTTCCGCGGCTTCCTTCTCCGCCGCCTCTTTCGCGGCCCGTTCGGCGGCTTCCTTCGCGGCCTGTTCCGCCGCGGCCTGCTCGGCGGCTTCCCGCGCGGCCTGTTCCGCCGCGGCCTGTGCGGCTGCTGCCTGCGCGGCGGCCTGCTCCGCCGCCGCTTTCTCGGCCGCTTCCCGCGCGGCCTGCTCCGCGGCGGCGATCTCTTCGGGTGTGGGCGCCGGAGGCGCGATAGAGGAGACCTCCGCCGGTTCCGATGAGGCCGCTTCAGAGGAGGCTTCCGACGAAACCTCGGAGGAGGCGTCGGAAGAGACGGCCGAGGAAGCCTCCGAAGAGGAGATTTCCGAGGAAACGGCCTCGGAGGAGACGTCCGCCGGGGCGGGGTTTTCCGATTCCGCGGCGGGCGCGCCGCAGCCGGACAGCAAAACGAGAAACGCCACGAAGACGGCCAGTTTTTTCATATCCAGGACTCCTTTGGGAATGGAGTGCCGCGCACCCGGAAAAGGGGAGCGGTCCTGCTTTTATCCTAACACAAACTTCCACGCGGTTCAATGGAAGATCCCGTAATTTTTCCCCGGATACAAAACGTCCCCATCCGGTTGGGATGGGGACGTTTTTTAAGAAAAGGAGAGAAAGAAAAGGGAGGAGTAAGTTTGTTAAATATCTAACGTCTATGTACGACATTATCTTACCACCGGGGAGGGAAAAAATCAAGAGGAAATTGTTAAAAAAATATCATTTATTTGTGAAAAAACTGTGTCGCCCCGGCGCGGTTGAAAAAGACGCGCTGTGCATGTATAATGAAAGGCGGAAAAGAGCGAAAAAGGGGGATGCGCGGTGAAAAAGGTGCTGCTGCTGGCGACGGGGGGGACGATCGCGTCCCGGCCGGGCGAGAGCGGGCTCGAACCGGAGCGCGCGCCCGCCGAACTGCTGCGCGCGGTCGGTGAGCTGGAGCCGTGGTACGACGTCACCTACCGCGGCATCCTGAACCTGGACAGCTCGAACATCCAGGCGGAGGAGTGGCAGCTCATCGCGCGCAGCGTCTATGACGCGTTGGAGGATTATGACGGTATCGTCGTCACCCACGGCACCGACACGATGGCGTATACCGCTTCGGTCCTTTCCTTCATGCTCCAAAACCTGCAAAAGCCGGTCGTCCTGACCGGCTCCCAGCTGCCAGTCGGCACCCCGCTGTCCGATGCGCGCAGCAACCTCGCCACCGCGCTGGCCGCCGTGGACAGCGACGTGCGCGGCGTGAGCATCGCCTTCAACCACAAGATCATCCGCGGCTGCCGTGCCGTCAAGGTGCGCACGATGGGCTTCGACGCGTTCGAGAGCGTCAACAGCCCCGACCGCGGCGAAATCCTTGCGAGCGGCGTGCGCCTTTACGGACGCCGCCAGCCGCCCGCGGACGGTCCCTGCGTCCTGAAGGACCGGCTATGCAACGACGTCTTTCTGCTCAAGCTTATCCCCGGCACCAACCCCCGCGTCTTCGACAGCCTGCTCGGCCTCCAATACCGGGGCGTGGTGCTCGAGGCGTTCGGCGCGGGCGGGCTCCATTTCATCCGGCGCGACCTCTCCGCCGAGGTGCGCCGCCTTGTGGAGAACGGCGTCTCGGTCGTAGTTTGCAGTCAGTGCCTCTATGAGGGCAGCGATTTTTCCATCTACGAGGTGGGCCGCAAAATCCTCGACACCGGCGTCATCCAGAGCCGGGACATGACCACCGAGGCCGCCGTCACCAAGCTGATGTGGGCGCTCGGCCAGACGGACGACCCCGCCGGGGTGCGGCGGATCTTTGAAACCAACTATGCGGGGGAGATCACCCTGTAAGGAGGAAGGATTTTTGGAACTGCTGTTTTCCTCGTCCACGGCGCTCATCGCGCTGTTCGCGGCGGTCTGCCTCCTCGGCGCGCTCCATCTCTGGCGCGACCGGATGCCCGCCGCCCTGCGCGTCGCGCTCGGAATCCTGCTCGTGCTCATCGTGCTCGGCTTTTTCGGCGCGCTCTGCTGGACGATCGCTACCGGCGGAAACCTTTAAAGGTTTCCGCCGGTAGCGGGACCCGGGGGGTCCCTTGGGGGAAGTTACCCCCGGACCCCCTTCAAAGCGTTTGGTTCAGGCCGGCCGCCCTGCCCTTGGCCCTCCCGCCGCTCGTGCGGGAGGGCTTCTTTCGTGCCGCCGGACGGCTCGCCGGGGACGCGGGGACGGCGGAAAACAACGCCCTCCGGACGTTTGCGCGAAAGCTCCGCTTTCGCGCACGCGCGGCCCCGCCGCGCGGTTTTCCGCCCGCCCCGCCCCTTCCGCCGCACGAAGACAAGGGAGGGGGCGCCGCTTTCGCGGCGCCCCCTCCCGGTTTTCACGCGGATTAGTCCACGGTGACGCTCTTGGCGAGGTTGCGGGGCTTATCGACGTCGCAGCCGCGCAGGACGGCGGTGTGGTAGGCCAGCAACTGGAGCACAATCACACCGACGACCGGCATGAACAGGTCGTCGAGCGCGGGCAGGTCGAGCCGCTTGGAGTAGATTTCCGGATCGACCTCGAGCCCCTGCTTGCAGACGAGCAGGACGTCGGCGCCGCGGCTATGCACCTCCTTGATGTTGCTGACCATCTTGGGCAGCAGCGTCTCCTGGGTGGCGACCGCCACGACCGGGACGCCCTCGGTGACGAGGGAGATGGTGCCGTGCTTGAGCTCGCCCGCCGCATACGCCTCGCAGTGGATGTAGCTGATCTCCTTGAGCTTGAGGGAGCCCTCCATCGAGAGGGCATAGTCGAGCCCCCGCCCGAGGAAGAAGAGGTCGCGCAGCGATTCGTAGCGCTTGATGTACTCTTTGATCTCCACATTGAGGCCGAGCACATCCTTGGTGGTTTCGATGGCGTCCAGCAGGCCGGAGGTGAGCTCGCGCGCCCGCGCGTCGTCGACGGCACGGTTGGCGAGCGCGAGCCGGATGGCGATGAGGTACATCACCGAAAGCTGCACCGAATACGCCTTTGTGGAGGCGACGGCGATTTCGGGGCCCGCGAAGGTGCGGATGACGTAGTCCGCCTCGCGCGCGATGGACGAGCCGGTGACGTTGACGACGGCGAGGGTGGTCGCGCCGCGTTCCCGCGCGAGGCGCAGGGCCGCGAGGGTGTCGGCCGTCTCGCCCGACTGGGAGATGAGCAGCACGAGGGAGTGCTTGCCGAGGATGGGATCGCGGTAGCGGAACTCGGACGCGATGTCGCACTCGACGGGGATGCGCGCCAGCCGCTCGATGAGGTTTTTCCCGATCATGCCCGCGTGCATGGCGGTGCCGCAGGCCACAATGGAGATCGTGTCGAACTGCCGCCAGAACCCCTCGGGGATATCGTCCTGCGCCTCGAAGGAGGGCAGGCCGTCCGAGATACGCGGATGCACCGTGTCGGCGAGCGCGCGGGGCTGCTCGTAGATCTCCTTGAGCATGAAGTGGTCGTAGCCGCCCTTCTGCGCCTGCTCGACCGACCATTCGGCGGTCAGCATCTGGAGCTTTGCGGGGGAGCCGTCCGGCTCGAAGAGGGAGATGCCCTCCCGGTCGATGCGCACGATCTGTTTTTCCCCGATCAGCGCGTAGCGCCGGGAATAGGGCAGGATGGCGGGGACGTCGGAGGCGATGAAGGTCTCTCCCTCGCCCGCCGCCGCGATAAGAGGGCTGCCCAGCCGGGTGGCGTACACCTCGCCGGGGCGGTCCGCGAAGAGGATCGCAAAGGCGTAGGAGCCCTCGAGGATGGCCTGCGCCTCGGAGATCGCGGCGATGGGGTCCCCGTGGTAGAGGGAATCGATGAGCTTCGCGGCGACCTCGGTGTCGGTGCGCGAGAGGAAATCATACCCCTCGCCGAGCAGCCTGGAACGCAGCTGCTGATAGTTTTCGATGATGCCGTTATGCACCAGCGAGAGCTTTTCGGTGGCGTGGGGGTGGGCGTTTACGTCGGAGGGCTCCCCGTGGGTGGCCCAGCGGGTGTGCCCGATGCCGCAGCCGCCCGCCAGCCCGGGATGCTCTGCCTTCAGCCGGTCGGCCAGGTTTTGCAGGCGGCCCTTCGCCTTGACGGTGACGATGCCGTCCCCGTCAAAGACCGAGACGCCGGCGGAGTCGTAGCCGCGGTATTCCAGCCCCGAAAGGGTATCAAGAAGGACGCTGACGGCTCTTTTGCCGCCGGCGTAACCAACAATTCCGCACATAGGTACCTTTCTTTCCCGCGCGGCAATCCGTTCTGTAAAGGGCCCCGTCCGCGCCGCGCGATGCGGCCGGGCGCCCGGTGAAAATTTCAGATTCGACTTCCTGCCCTCCTGCCTGTCGATCCGGTTGCCCGGAAGTTTTCAGGATGGCTGCGCTCGGAAGCAAAACGGGGAGGCACCCGCCGAACAATTTCGATTAACCTCCCACCTCGTCAACCGCCGGAGCGGTTCTGGCGCTTGCGTATAACGGTCTTGGCTGTCTGTCACCTCCCTGCGTAAAATTTCCCCTGCCCTCCTTTCCGATGATTTACTGGAATTATAGCAAACTTCCCCTGGAAACACAAGCAATGCATTCTATGCGGATTTACGCGCGGATGCTACAAACGGCGTGGATTTTGCGGGGAAACCGTGTTAAAATGGGAGGGAATCTGAAAGAAACCGGAGGCGGGAGGATGGTCTATCTCATCGAAGCGGGGGAGCTGCGCCCCGACCGGCCGGACGCGGCGGGAAAACGGGTGTGCGTCACGGATTTTTCCGCGCTGGCAGAGGCGGCCGGGGTCCTCGGGGAGGATGTGCACATCCTTGAAGGGTGTCTGCGGGGCGGGATGTCCAAGTACGAAAGCCATGAACGGTTTGATTACCTTTCGGTGTCGGTGTGCGACGCGCGCGACCCGCTCGCGCCGCCCATGCGCCTGTGCGCCTTCCTGACAAAGGACGCGCTGGCGATCCTGTCGGACGGTACGGGCGAGACGGGGAAGGCGCTCGCCGGGCTCTGTGTGCCGGGGACGCGCTACGGGGAACCCGCCCGGCTGATCTGCGCCTGCCTCGACCGGCTCACCGCCGACGACTATCTCGCGCTTGAATCGATCGAGCGGGAGGTCACGGGGCTGGAGGAGGCGCTGCTTTCCTCCCGGAATCATGACTATTGCATCAGGGAGATCGCCGGACTGCGCCGCCGCCTGATGGCGCTCAAAAGCTATTACGAGCACCTGATCGCCATCTGCGAAGGGGTGCGGGAGAACGAAAACGGCGTGGCGGACAAGCATACGCTGCGCGCCTTCCGCCTGCTGGAGCAGCGGGCGGCGCGGCTGGGAAACAGCGTACTCAACCTGCGCGACTATGTCACCCAGGTGCGCGAGGCGTACCAGGCGCAGGTGGACATCGACTTGAACAAGATCATGAAGGTCTTTACCGTCATCACGGCGATCTTCCTGCCGCTGACACTCGTAGCGGGCTGGTACGGCATGAATTTCAAGATGCCCGAATACGGCTGGCGCTTCGGCTACCCGCTGGTGATTGCGGGGAGCCTTATGGTGGTGGCGGCGCTGCTCATTTACTTCAAACGGAAAAAATGGTTTTAAGGGAGGCGGATGGATTTGCTGATCGATCTGAGCGTCAAGGTGACGCGCCAGGCGGACAAGGACGCGCACGGGAATGAGAAGCAGGTGTCCTTCGGGCATCTGGGGACCCACTTCGACGTGATGGACAAGGAGTTCCCGCTCGCGTTCACCCGGCGGGAGGGCATCGCGTTCGACGTGTCGGACGTGGAGGGGCGCGACATCGGGACGCGGGACGTCGACCTCGCGCCGGTGGAGGCGGGGATGTTCGCCGCTTTCCGTACCGGCTTCATCGAGCGGGAACCCTACGGCACCCGCGCCTATTTCACCGGGCATCCGCAGCTTTCCGACGCGCTCATCGACGCGCTGCTGGAAAAGGGCGTGTCGATCATCGGCGTCGACTGCGCCGGTGTGCGGCGCGGCGGGGAACACACCCCCAAGGACCAGTACTGTGCCGACCGGGGAGTGTTCATCATTGAAAACCTCTGCAATCTCGGAGAACTGCTCGGCGGGGAGAAGACGGCGCGGTTTGTCGCACGGACCTTCCCGGTCAATTTTGACGGGATGACCGGTCTGCCCTGCCGGGTGGTCGCGGAGGTGGACGATGGTTGACATCAACCGCTGGACGGCGGATTTTATCAATAAGCTGCGCGCCGCGTTCGGGGAACGCCTGCGATTTGCGGGGCTGCAGGGGAGTTACCGGCGCGGGGAGGCCACCGAGAAGAGCGACATCGACATGGTGGTCGTGCTCGACGGGCTGACGCCCGCGGACCTTGC
>ERZ1673695.1880-NODE-1880-length-18552-cov-9.872628_pt1 | contig 18552 bp, 5 predicted proteins | sample MGYA00580225_ERZ1673695 | MGnify/ENA primary metagenome ERZ1673695 (study PRJEB41218, sample SAMN15661739) | gut metagenome | host: Homo sapiens | place: Canada: London | collected 2015-08-20/2019-03-30 | study: EMG produced TPA metagenomics assembly of... | reverse complement strand
CGCAGGGCATGGCTCGCGCCTGCGTTCGGCGTGCCGCTGCTGGCGTTCTACTGCACCTTCGGGGACATTCTCTCCAACCTGCTCTGGTGCGGCATGATGATATGGCTCTCCTTCTGCTCCATTCGCGGACTGGTCTGCGCCAACGGGCAGACGGGCGCGGCGTGGAAGATACGGTACTTCCACATCGGCGTGCTGTGCTTTGTTGCCTCGGAGTACCTGCTCTGGACGGCGGGCTGCTTCTGGCCGGATACCTCTCCTGCAAGCCCCACCTTCTGGTGTGATATGCTGCTGACGCTTGCCATTTTCGGGCTGCTGCCCGCCGCGAGAAAGGCGGTGGACGCATGACCTACATCGAAAACATCTTTCTGTGCATGGCATCCCCGCTGCTGGTAGCTGCTTTGTGCATGGGCAGGCGGCAGCTCCGCTTCTTCCTGTTCTGCATTGCCGGGATGGGGGTGTGCCTGCTTTCGGCCTATATCAACACCTTCCTCGCGGCGGTATGTCAGGCGGACGCCCTTGCCGCCACGGCGGAGATCGCGCCGGTGGTGGAGGAAATCATGAAGCTGCTGCCGCTGGTATTCTATCTTCTGGTATTCGAGCCGGAGGGGGATAAAATCAAGGCTGCCGCCATCACGATTGCCCTTGCCTTCGCCACCTTTGAAAATGTCTGCTATCTGATCCAGAACGGAGCGGACCGCTTCTCCTTCATCTTCTTCCGCGGTTTCGGAACAGGAGCCATGCATGTGCTGTGCGGCGGCATCGTCGGCGAAGGGCTGGCGTATGCCTGGCAGCGGACGTGGCTGAAGATCGCTGGCACCTGCGGCCTGCTGGGCGCGGCCATCACCTTTCACGCCACCTACAACCTGCTGATCGTCTACGGCGGCGTGGCGCCGTACGTCGCTTACGTCCTGCCGGTGCTGCTGATGGCGGCGGGAAAGCTGTCTGCCCTCCGCATTACGCGGAGAGAATAACCAAAGCCTTCCACTTGAGAGCTGCTTTTGAGCGGCTCTCAATTTTTTTGAAAATCTTTGTATTTGGGGTGAGAGTTTTTCCGTTTTTCTGTACCTATATCAGTGAAGGGACTTTTACGTCACCACGTTCGAGCCATGAAGAGAGGAGGGGTCCAGAGACATGTATGATACCGCAAGGCGGGTCGCGCTCGTCAAAAAGCGGAGGCACGAGTACGCCCGCCGGAAACAGCAGCGTGAGATCTGCGGACTGTCCGCCGCGTGTATGCTGCTGTTCGCGGCGCTGATGCAGACGGCGAGCACAGTCGTCGGGCCGGGGCAGAGCGCCGCACGAGGTGTGTTCGGTGCGATGCTGCTTAGGGAGGACGCGGGCGGCTATGTGCTGGTAGGCGTTGTCTGCTTTGCAGCGGCGGCGGCGATCACCGCGCTGTGCTTCCGGCTCAGAGGCAGGGAAAACCAGAAAAAAGACGGGACAGGTAAGCCAGACCCGCAGAAACAGGAGGGAAAAACGACATGAAAAAACGAATACTTAGCATCCTGCTGCTGTGCTGCATGGTGCTGACCATGCTGCCGACAGCGGCGTTTGCAGCGATGAGCGATTCGCTGGGCAACACACCCAAGGAAAATCAGGCGATTTTGGAGCAGCTCTCCGCCTTGACCGGCGGCAGCAGCGACCAAGTGCTTTCCATGCTGAACGCTTTGGGGCTGCTGGATGAAGACGGCAATTTCAAGGTGGATCAAACCATCACGCTGGACGGCCGGGTGTTGACACTGGCGGCTGTCATGGAGCTTCTGGAAGATCCCGCCACGGATCTCACCCGCATAGCCGACGTGGATGGGACTCCGGTGGCGCTGGGCGATTTAAAGACCATGATCCAAATCGAACAGGAGCTGCAGCGGATCAAGGACACCTATTTCTCCGGCAGGGAGTTTACCGGGGAAGCACTGGAGAATCTCAATAGCCTGATGGAGCAGCTGGAGCTGCAGGGCATCAGCTTGCAGTATCCCGCCTCTGCCACAGAGCCTGTGGGCGTTGAGAAGGTGGATATGAGAAACATGACGAGCCTAACGCTGGGGACCGAAGCAAACAACAACAAATGCAGCTCCGGGGCTTTTACTGTATACGGCGGAAAACCGGTCGGCTTTTCCTACCGCATTCAAAAAGGCCAGCTCAGCGATTATATCCGCGATGTGGAGGTCTCGATAGGCGAGACGAGTGGGGTCGCCCAAGGCGACGGGTCCTACAAGCTGACCTATGACGTAGGCTCGAGGGACAGTTTAGGTGGTTGTCAAATCACTGTCGAGGTTAAAACCAAAGGAAATAACAAAGCCTGGCACGATAATACTTATTCCTATGGCGACCTGCTGGGGATGATTGAATTTTACGATGCGGAAAATCTGGTGTTCTATGACGGCGCCGGTTATGCCGACCACTGTCAGCTCAAGCTAATCAAGACGGTTGGCGTCCCCGCAATACAAACAGTAATGACCGCGCCGAACTATGAGGAAAGATACGAAAGTACAGCCACAATACAGGGGGATATGTATATTCCTTTGCTGGCAAATGAATACACTACAGCCCTTGGTGCCAACAATCCGGACTTCGTTGCGCTAAGCGATACCATCAGAATTCTGGAGGGCGCCCGCAACTCGGTGCTTCCCGCCGGCTCCGACCCATTTTATCAGCCATACCAAATCGACGCCAGCATCGAGTTTAACTGGAGTACCGAAAAAGCTGCCTATACTGGCGATGCGCCGTATGGCTGGTATAAAAACCAGCCCTATGCCCCGTTCTATCTGACGGAGTACAAGTTCAATGGAAAATCTCTGGAGCTCAGCAACAACAGAACAAAAGCGCTGAACTGTACGATCAACAAGGGCAGTACGGTCAGCATCTCCCTGCAGTCTACCACGCAAAACAGAGGGGATCAGCGGTACTATCTACCCTTCCGACTGTATATGAAAAGTGTACAGGGCGAAATCCAAAATTCCTGGGCCACCACCAAGAACAGCAACGTCACCGCCAGGTTGGTGGACACGGACGCCCCCACCATTCAAAGCGTCACGGCCCCGGCGGGAACCTATGCCAGCGGACAGCACGTGCCCATCACAGTTACCTTTGACGAGTTCGTGGATCTTAGAAGCGCCAGCGTGACCATCAATGGCAAAGAGTATACCGCCGCTGAGCTTTCCATGAACAAATACGGTGTCACGGCAATGCTCTGGTATCCAGTGCAGGATACGGATGCCACCACGGTCACCGTCAATGGTATGACCGGCGTGAAGGATGTTTTCGGTCATACGCTGGATACCACGCCCTATCAAAGCAACTCGATTGCCGGCGTTGAGCTGAAGAGCGTCTTGATGCGCAACGCCCCCACCGCACTGACCGCCGACTACGACAACGGCAAGGCATCGTTCACGATGAACGCCAACATGGAGCAGGCCTACAAGACCGTATACAGCAATTATCACACCCCGGCAGGCACAGACCCGAAGCAAGCCCCATTCCGCCTCGAGCTGAGGTACGACTCCGCGGTTGAACCAATCCATCTGCAGGTCTATCTGGACACAGAGAAGGAAGCCTTCACCATTGGCGACTATGCAATCGCACCCGCGGCTTACACCCGCACCTATACGGTGACGCTGCAGGCCAACGAGGGCACGAAAGACGCTCCTGACTGGGTGAATGTTCTTCCCCTGACCCGGCAGTTCACGGTGCAAAGGAAAGTTTCCGCGCACACGGTGACCATCGTCCCGGAAGCGAATGACGCCGACTATACGATTTCCCTCGCCGAAGCCGCCCGCCCCACGCTTCAGGCAGAGGTTTTTGGGGAAAACGGTGAGCAGGCCACCTACACCACCGGCAAATGGAGCAGCAGTGACACGCTCATTGCCACCATCAACGAGGATACCGGCGTTGTTGCCACCACAGGAACCAAGGTGGGAGCCGTCACCTTTACCTTTACGGCGGACAACGGGACTGTGGACACTGCCGATGATGTGACGGGCGAGTCAAAGCCCTATACCGTGACGGCAGGCAATTCCCTGGCACTGGTGATTCCCGGCGGCGCGTCCATCGTGACGCGGGTAAATCAGCCCGCCACCGTGCTGTGGAGCTCCAACGCCGCGCTGATGGTGCCGAACAAAGAGTTCCATTACAGGATTGACCTGTATGAGGGCAACTACACGAATGAGGCGGAGCTGAGCGGACTCAAGCCCGTTGCGTCTTATACCGCCGGCAAAGAGGAAAACAGCGTGCGGATCCCGGAGAATGTGCTCTCCAAGCTCTCCAACGGCAATACCCCGGCCTACACGGTGCGGGTCTCCATGCCGCACCCCAACGCCGAGGGTGAGAACGTCCGCCTGTCGGCACTTGCCTGGATCATCGTGCAGGCACCACCTGCCACGGCCAAGCTGACACCGCCCCAGAGCATTTACCACAAGGATACCGACGGCGCCGTCAATATCAACTGGTCGGTGGAAAATGCCACTGACGGTGCCTCTCAGCAGCCCACGCTGACCATTACCCGGGTCACAGAGGACAACAACACCCAAGAGGTGGCCCGTGAGCGCCTATCCGGTACCTCCGGAAGTTTCTCCCTGCCATTACAGAGTGTGAAAGCCGGCAATCTAAAGGACACCTATCAGGTGGTTTTGAGCGTGGAGAACCCTGTTGAGGAAGCTCCCAGCACGGACTCCTTCCCCCTGTATGTCTACGATGCCGACGCACTGAAGGTGCAGAACGACAAAGGAGACACGATTTCTGAGCTGACCATGGATAATACCTCCAAGGTCAGCGGCCCCCTGCCCACCGATACAGCTAAAATTTTGCAGCTGCGCCAGGAGCTGGGGCTGATCGAGTACATCGGCATCAACTATGACGAGTACGGATGGAACTCCTTTAAAGACGGGATCCAGTGGCTCTCCAGCAACAACAATGCCATTTCCGTCAACTACAAGCAGGGCGGACTGTATGAGGACATCAGAAACTTCTCCTTTGATTCCTACCTTCCCGAAACCAAAATGGCGCTGTCCGGCTTGGCCAACGGCACCGCAACCGTCACGGCTACCCATGCCGCCACGGGTATGCGTGCCGCCGTACAGGTGACAGCGAAAACGCTGCAAAATAAGTTCTATCTCTTCCAGCTGACGCCTGCAGCGGAAACGACACTGCAATACACCGACGGCAAAGGTGTGCCCAAAACGGTCACGACCAACAGGGAAGGCGTGCTGGCGCTTTACGAACCCAACGGAATCGCCAGTGAGGTGTCTCTGCGGTCCGGCTCCGGCGCGGATATTTATCTGGGCACCATCTATAAAGAAAATCTGCGTTCCGGCGAGCGGGATGCCACAAAACTGCAGCTTTATCCCTTGAATACCTTCAGCCTTCGGCGAGTTGCCCGGGCATCTGTGGCGCTCATCACGCCGGGCGGCGATCCGCTGGCGAACAAGACGGTGACCGTTCGCGGCGGTGTTTATAAAAACGGAGGCTACTGCGAGACAGCTCTGCTGGGCTCCAGGGCAGGAGCACTTGTCAGCGGCATCACCGGCGACACCTATACCACGGATGCGGCGGGAAATATAACCGTCTATCTGGATTCCACCCAGTTCTGGTCGGCCGAAAAGGGCGAGAGCAACACCACGCCGCTTTCCGCTCTGGATCAGCTGGAGTACATTCTGGAGATCAGCGCAATTGACGGCGACAGGTACTATCCGCTGCTGCTGACCGTCAACGGCAAGCTGGGCGTGGACGATGTAATGCGCACCGCAGAGGGCGTTGTCTCTCTGGAGCGCGTGCCGACGGGGGAGGCAAACAAGCCCTTCCTTGTGGCGCAAAGCGTTGACTACGGTCTTGCCAACGGTCAGAAGGTGGATGTCCGCAGCTCGACCGGGAAGATCGGCCCTAACAGCAGCTTCAAAACAGCCACCCTGCACACCACCATGCTTCTCTGGGGCGAGGATATTGCCAACGCGCAGAATTACCGTCTCAGGTTGGCGGACGAATACGGCATTCTTCCTGCCGCCCAGAGCAGCAGTACCAAGCAGTATCCCTTCTCATCCATCCCCGTAGCGGAAAACGATCTGACCCTCACCGAGGCCACCATGACCACCTCTGGATGGATCGCCGACGGCAAGGATGTGGGTATGAAAACGCAGCTGAGCCTGAACGGCAGCCTACTACAGGAGAAAATCATGCCCTTCCGGGTCGTTGATCTGACCCGAGTGCCCAAGGTGACAGAGGATGACCGCGTCACCGGTATTCTGGCGACGATGGCTTCCTCCAGTGAAGTGAGTCAATACAAATTTGGCGAAGTGGGCGATAGTAACATTCTCAAGGCGCTGACCGGACGGCTGGGTGAGCTGAACGGTCCGGTGGACAGTTCCGTGTTCAAAATGATCATCACCCCCAGCGAAGATCCCTCCGTGTTCCGTGCCATGATTTGGGCCGGGTACAATACGCTGGAGATGGAGGACATGGACTATTCCGAGGACGGCGTGGCGTTGGGTGCGAATGTGCTGACGCAGAGCCTTGAGGTGGGCGTGCCCAGTACCGGGGACCTGAGCCAGATGGCCCAGGGAACCTATGATCCCAAGGGGGACTACAAAACCAACTCCTTGGCCGACAATGTCACCAGCACGGATCTCAACTTGCAGTTGGAGGGCTTTTACGAAGCGGAGATCCGCTATAACGCCGAAAAAAAGGAGTGGGAGGTTTTCACCGTAGGCGGCGGCTTTACCGCCGGCGTTGGCGTGGGCTTCTCCTTCAGCGTGAACGCCATGGCTGGCCCCGTGCCGTTGACAGCAACCTTTGAGCTGGGCGGTGCCATTCAGCTGGATTTCCGTACCGCAGTGCGCTACGGCCAGCAGGGACAGGGCACAGAGCTTGCCTGGAGCGATCCCACGGCCACGGCAGTGAATGACTTTTTGACCACGCTGCGTATCAACGCCTATGTCCACGCGTTTGGCGGCATTGGCTTTGACTATTCGGTCGTGGCGCTGAAGATCGGCCTATTCGGCAATTTGGATGTGGACAGTCAGAATAAGTTCCTTTCCCGCACCTATCTCGCCGACGAGACAAAGCGCCAGATCAACGGTCAGGCCCTGGGGATCCAAAGCGAAGTGGGAATCAAATTTGTGGCCAGATTCCTGTTTATCTCCTACGAGGCAGTGATCGCCTCCGGAACCTTTGGAGCCACCAAGACTTTTAATGACTGGGCAACAATCGACGAATACTGGAATAACGCCACCAGTGGGCTGAGCCTTGCCTCGCTGCGGATGGCGGCGGCTCAGAGCGGAATGCAGGTGACTTCTGGCAGTGCAACGCTCCAAAGCCGGGACTATCTGGAGCAATATGCCCGTACCTGGGGCCAGCCCCAGCAGCGGATGATGCTGTTCTCTCTGAACTCCACCAGTGGGCTGGAAAACATCCAGACCAATGCCAATCCCACATCCTATCCACAGCTCAGCGATGACGGGAAGGTATTGGCCTACATCAACGACGGCAACAGCAGCAGTATTTACGACAGCCGGGCGCATTTCTCCACCCTCAATGGCGGCGTCTATACTCCCTCCAGTGAAATTGACGCTCCCACAGAGTTCCCCGGCTACGGCGACACGAGCGTTTCTTTGTCTGGCACTGGCAGCTTCGCGGCGGCGGCTTGGGTTCGTATGGGCACCGACCTGCCGGGTAAAAATGCCGGTGATCCCGTGACATTGGAAGAGCAAAACCTGCTGATGAACAGCACGGAGATCGTAGTGTCCGTCTATAACGGCACGACCTGGACTTCCACCCGCCTAACCAACGACGGCACGCCGGATCTGGCCCCAGCCACGGCAGTGGGCGGCGACGGCAAGGCCATCGTGTTCTGGCGCAGCGTCTACACCCCCGATCCCGGTACGCAGGGCAGCAACCTGCTGAACTTCACGACCAGAGATTGTATCATGTACAGTTGCTATGACAGCAGGAACGGCGACTGGAGCAATGCCAAAATGCTTTATAACGGTGCTACCGGCAGCGTGAAGGCGTTGCAGGCGGCCATGCTGCCCGACGGAACCGCTATGGCGGTTTACTCGCTGGACCGCAGCGGAACCGGAGATATCTCCGCCTACGAGATCGCCTATTGTACCGTGGCTGCTGACGGAACTCCCGGTACAGCCATGCTGGCGACCTGTGACAGCAATCTTGACGAAAACGCCCAGGTCGTTGCCGCCAACTTCGGCAGCGGGGATGACCGATTTGTCATCGGTTGGCACAGTGTCCGAGACGGCAGCAGCGATATTCAGCTGTTGGCTGTGGACGGCAGCGGCACCATGTCCAACAGTTTCCCCGGCTCTTTGTCTGCCCTGACCAGCAGCGGCAACGCCGCCGTGGGCGGAGACTTCCGCTTCGCTTCCCTCAGCGGGGATCATCGCAGCCGCAATGATCTTACCATCATCTGGAATGAGACTGTCAATAACGCCAACGGCGCGGTAGATCACGGCATTTTGAAGGCGGCCAAGCTGCGCTATGCCGAAAATACCTACACGCTCTCCGCACCATTGGAACTGGCAGAGCTGCCGGATCGCACGCTGGCTGACCACTTTGATGCCTATGTCAGCGGCAGCAATCAGGTGCAGGCTGTCATTCAGGCCACCTTCTATGACGATGAAAACCCGCAGGTAATCGGCAACGTGACCGTTCCGGGTGAGCAAACGATCCTCTATACCGCTACCTCTGATTTTGTCACCGATGCGGTGGCAGTGGAACAGATCGGTGTGGATTATGCAACGCTGGCGTTGAACAGCCTGACACCCATTCGCTTTACCATCCGCAACACCGGGCTGAACGATGTGACAAACCTAACGGTCAAGCTTGGCAGCGGGGAAACCGCCACCCTTACGGAAAAACTGCTGCCCAATGAAAGCACCACCCTTACCGTCTGGCACCATGTGAAGGACCGCGTGACCGACACGAGCTATACCATCACCGCCGCCGGCGGCATCAACGAAAACGGCACAGTGTATCTGGATTATCCCGACATTGGCATCTCGCAAACGGAAGTGATTGCAGAGAGCGCCGGCAAGCGCACGGTGCGCATGACCCTCTATAATTCCTCTGCCGCCACTCTGGCCGGCGGAAAGAGACGCGTGGTGAAGCTTGCGTTCTATGCGGATGATCTGCATACCAAACCTGCAGAGGTAGTCTACACCACAAACGGCGTACAGGTTAGTGGTAATGAAATCACCATTTCCGAAGACAGCGCCCTCGCCCGCATCGATCAGGGAACCTTTACACTGGACCTGACCTATGATCTGGGCAAGTATATGAACTCCATTGGCAAAACCGAGATCCCCAATGTGGGTACCTATCTGTACGCCGAGGCCTGGGCGGAAGGTCAGATCGGTGGAACGGGAAGCAATCAGCGCCTGCCGGAGTATGACGGCAGTGACAGCGAGGCCACCGTCCATATGACCGGCGCACTGGCCCGCACCGGAGAGCGGATGACGATGGATGTGACACAGGGGAACGACGGCAACGGTCACAGCACCGCCGCCATTACCCTGCGCAACAACTCCCTGCAGTCTCAGACTGGCACAGTGCTGGTGGCCACGCTGCTGGATGCTGCCGGGACCGTTCTGGAAACGAAAAAGACCCGTATTGGCGGTGCCATCTCCGGGGAAACCTTCCAGACGGAAACCGTCACCTTCTCCCGGCTTGGTACCCGCGTAGTGGTGCGAGCCGCAGTGCCCGGTAATGACCTTCTGACCTTTGAAGGTCTGGCAGTAGGGCTCGGCGATTTTACCGCCAACGGAACGAACTATACCTATACGCTGCAAAATGATAGCGGAGCAACATCTACGCTGGTCACAGCGGTGTCTGGAAACGGCGAGCCCGTGAGCATCAACGGGCAGGCTCTGTCCACCGGCGGCAGCGCAACCGTTGCCATCCCCAACAGCGGCAAAACCGACATTGTCGTGGGAATCGGTGCTAAAACCTACACGCTGACGATTCTGCGCAATAGCGGCACAGGCGCGAATCCCTTTACCGATGTTTCCGAAAAGGATTGGTTCTATGGCGATGTGATGTTCGCCTATGAAAATGGGCTGATGATCGGCACGGGCAACGCGCAATTCCGTCCGCACGGGACGGCGACGCGCGGGATGATGGCGACCATTCTTTGGCGCATGGCGGGCAGCCCCGCGCCGAAGGGCAACAACAGCTTTACCGATGTGGAAGCCGGAACGTGGTACACAGACGCGATCACATGGACGGCGGAGAACGGCATCTTTTTGGGCTACGGCAACAACAAAGTCGGTCCGAACGATTCCATCACCCGTGAACAGCTTGCAGCCATCTTCTTCCGCTACGCAGACTACAAGGGCTGCGATATGACCGCCAAGGGAGAGCTTGACAAGTTCCGGGATGCGGGCAAGGTCTCAGATTATGCAAGGGCAGCGATGCAGTGGGCGGTCGGCAGCGGTCTGATCCAAGGGAAGCCCGACGGGGTGCTTGACCCGCAGGGCACAGCGACCCGCGCGGAGATCGCCGCGATGCTCCACCGCTTCCTTGAGAAGTAAGAGCTGGTGCAGGGCAAGGCTCCCGGCGTCTGATGCGCCGGAACAGCCCGAAGCAGCTGCAAGCCCCAAAGGCCGGCGACAGCAGCGTGTTCGGCTTGTGATGGCGCTCCTGCGCTGCACCTCTTGCCGGAAGCCTTTCGCTGAGCACATGGCAGATCAGGCGGCGTGAGGAAGAAGCGCTGCAAATCATCGAAAAGGAAACAGGCTCACCTTTCGGGGCGCGGGCAAATAGCCCCGCGCCCCTTTTCGGTTTCCTTCGTCAGGAAAGGCGGTTGTTTTTCTTTTGTCTCTATGCTCAACCTTTTTTTCGTAAGAAAGGGGCCATGCAGTGAGCCCCAACAGTTATTATAGAACCGCAATGCCTTCAAGTTTGTCATTGGGCTTGTCTCAAAATAGAATTTTCTAAAATTAGCCAAACAATTAAGCCGTGAAAATCCAAATGAACCTGGATTTTCACGGCTTTTATCTAACTTTTAAGGGGGCTACACTCTTACAATCCGCATTTTGAGACAGCCCCAATCTCGGGGAGACAGTTGCGTTTTCGCCGATGGCTTTCCCGCAATTCAGCCGGGTACTGCGAGATTGCACCCCAAGGGCACTTCCTCGCGCTTCGCGCTCAGGGCGCCACGTCGCTTCGCTCCTCGCAATGACAAATCGGAGGCGATCACCATTTTAACGGCGGCCGGTACGGACTGGAAGTGCGCAGCCGGGAGCGGCATGCCGCTCCCCTACGGCGGCCTTGTAAAACTTTCCGCTTTCCGGTTTCAAGTTTCCACTTGCCGCTCCCCTGCGTTTTACTTTTTATGCTTTGCAAACAGGAACGCACCGATGAGGGCGGACAGGGGCACGGCGAGGATAACGCCGACGGAGCTGGCGATGGCCTGCACCATCTCCACGGAGAAGAACGTGCCGCTCATGAGCTGGGAGAACGACGGCTCGAGCGACGAGAGATAGATCATCAGCACGAGCGAGCTGCCGACGAGGGCAAGGATGAGCGTATTGGTCATCGTGCCGACCATATCGCGGCCGATGTTCATGCCGGAGCGCAGGAGCTGGCGGCGCGTGAGCGCCGGGTTGACGGCCACGAGCTCATTCATGGCGGAGCTGATGCTCATGGCTACGTCATTCACCGCGCCGAGGGCCGCGATGACAATGCCGCCGACGAGCAGATCGCCGAGCTGGAGCGAGTGCATGGGATCCTGCCCCTGCTTGATCTGCAGCAGGGCCTCGATGGTCGGCTCGGCGGAATACATCTTATAGCCGTTCACGCGCAGCAGGGCGCAGGCCAGCTCGCCGAACAGGGCCGCAAAAGCAACGCCGGAGATCGTGCCGAGGATGGCGCAGAGCGTCTTACGGTTCACACCGCCGAGGATAACGAACTCCACGACCGTCACATAGGCGCACATGCCAAGGATCGTCGGCAGCGTCGGCCAGCCGCCGAGGAGCAGCGGGATGAGGATGGAGAAAATGCACACGACCGTCAGGCCGAGGCCGAGCAGCGACTTTGCACCGACCCTCCGGCCGACGAGCACCGTGACAACAAGGAAGGCCAGCACCACGAGGGCCAGCGGCACGGTGCGGTCATAGTCCTGCAGCGTCATGCTGCTGATCTCCCCATCCTCCTCCGTAACGGCGACGGTCACGGCGTCGCCCGCTTTCAGGATCGTGCCGTAGAGATAGCTCAGCTGATTCGGCAGCTCGTAGACCTGCCCGCGGTATTTGCCGGAGCGCAGCTCCACGCGGACGGTCTGCTTGCCGACGGGGATGTCCTCATAGTCCTGCTGGCCCTGATAGGCATTCTCCGTGACCTCGACGACGCGGCCGCGGACATAGTGCGTGGCCTGCTGCACCGTCGACATCGGTACCGAGGGGGTCTGCTGCGCAAGGCCATAGAACACAAGGAACACGACGGCCGCCGCCAGCAGCACCCACAGGCTGCGCCGCAGGCCTGGCGCGCGGGAGCGAAGGGCCAGCACGGTCAATGCCGCGCCGCCGCAGGCCGTGAGCACAAGGGCGGCGGCGTCCGTCAGCCCGGCCTCGCCGCGGACGAGCCGGACGGCGAGCACGATGCAGGCAGCAAGGAAAAACAGTGCGCCCAGAACGGCAGAGGCCAGACGCGGCAGGGTGAGCTTCTTCATGGGGCAACCTCCGAAAATGTTTATTAACGATTCTATTATACCGTCCGGCCGATGGGCTGTCAACCCTGCGGGCTGTATGAGACGCAGGGCCAAAAAGCGGAATAACGCGGCATATCTTTGGCAATTCTGCCGAAAAAAGTAAAATCTCCGTATGAGCATCCTGTTTTCTATGGCAATCGCAGAGAAAGTATGGTATCATAAACTCATCATACTGCCCTCTGCATATGCAGGGGGGACAGAAAAGGAGGATAATCTAATGAGGAAACACCTCAGTCGGGTCATGGCGGCGCTCCTTGTGCTGGCAATGGCCCTGACGATGCTGCCCGTCGTATCGGCTGCGAAGGAGCGCTTCACGGCCACGCCCATCGACGGCATCCCGGAGAGCGGGCAGTCGTTCGTCATCTACAGCGCGCCCGCAGGCGGCGTGTTCTCGCCGGAGGCCTCCGGCGGCGCAGTCGGCGTTTCGGCTGCTTTCGGCTCCGAGGAGTCTGCAAACCTGACCGTGCAGACGGGCGCAGGTGCCTATCAGGCCGTGAAGAACGCGGACGGCACCTACTACCTGACGTGCGGCGGTCAGTACCTGACCGTGGACAGCGCCGAAAAGCTCACGTTCGAGAACGAGCCGAAGTCCGGCTCCTCCATGAGCTCGAAGTGGAAGATCGCCGACGCAGGTAAGGACTACGACGGCTTCTCCATTGCCAGTGCCGAGGTCAAGTACAATAACTACGAGATCTTCCTGGAGTTCTATACTTCCTTTAAGGCCTGGACGTACAACCCGAACAAGAACGACTGGAGCATTTATGTTTTCCGCTTCTTCTCCGTGGATGGCACGGCTGACCCGGACAACGACGGCTACATCGGCACGCGCCCCGAGGCGGGCGAGCTGCCGAAGGACGGCCAGACCGTCGTGATCTACAACGACAACGCGGGCGCCGTCATGGGCCCGCAGACGGATGACACCACCGCCCCCTCGCTGACGGGCGTCGAAGCCACGCCGAAGGGCAGCGGCATCGAGGTCGGCAACGGCGGCCTGATCTTCACCGTCCACACCGACGGCACCTACTACACGTTCGAAAATCAGGGCAAGTTCCTGCGCACGTCCGAGAACCAGTCCGACGGCTCGAACGCAGAGTGCCTGTACTTCGACACCGTCGAGAGCGACTACACCAAGTGGACGCTCGAGAAGAAGTCGGAGGGCTACATCATCTATAACAAGACGGCAAAGTACAATAACAAAAAGGTGTGCATCGAGTACTTCAGCAACGGCTTCAGCGGCTGGACCTACAACGGCAGCCTCGAGCTGTTTGCCATGAAGTTCTACCCTGTGCAGGACGAGCTGAACATTGGCTATGTCCTGAACCCGAAGGTCTCCTTCAAGGCGGCCGACGCCTATCAGGGCCTGGACTACACGTTCTCCGTCACACTGGACGACCTGTCCGACATCACGGAGATGACCGTGCAGTATCAGACGACCGGCGCTGCCGTCACCCTGACGGCCGCCTCCGTCGAGGGCAAGGTCTACACCTACACCGTCCCGATGGCCGCCCTGTCCGGCCAGACGAGCCTGAAGCTCACGGCCAGCGCAAAGAACAGCTTCGGCATGACCTATTCCGGCGAGACGACCGTGCAGGTCCTCGATGAGCCGGTGCTGACGAATGTCATGCCCGCGGCCAACGAGGCCACCGGCGCGAACAAGCGCCCGGAGATCGGCGCAGTCGCCGCCAACCTCGGCGAAGGCCCGACGTTCTCCATGAAGCTCAACGGCGAGAGCGTCACGCCCGTTCTGAAGGACGGCAGGCTCACCTACACCCCGGCGAAGGATCTGGCAGACGGCAAGTACGTCGTCGAGCTGAGCGTGACCCGCAAGGACGGCAAGAAGGCCGAAAAGATCTGGTCGTTCTTTGTCGGCGAATCCGGCCTCAGCCTGTATTTCGGCCAGATGCACTCCCACACCGCGGAGTATTCCGACGGTGCTGGCACGCTCGAGGATGCCTATGAGCATGCCATGCAGGCCAAGGACGTCGATTTCCTGATCGTCACGGACCACTCGAACTACTTCGATACGAAGAGCTCCGCCACGAAGACGAGCTACTACGACCTGTCCTCGCTCGAAAAGACCGCGGACGGCACCATGACGAAGTGGGAAGAGGCCAAGAAGACGGCCGAGAAATACAACGCCATGTCCACGGACTTCATCGCCGCCTACGGCTACGAGATGACATGGTCCGGCGGCCCCGGCCACACGAACACCTTCAACACCTACGGCACGGTCTCCCGCAACAACGGCGAGCTCAATGAGAAGAGCAACAGCTATGCGGGCATGCACCTGTATAACGACCTGATGGTCAACGCGAACAAGGGCCTCGATGTCAACGGCGAAGCCGTTGCGGCGGGCGTGAAGACGAAGTGGCTCGAAAATGCGCCGGTCGTCTCCCAGTTCAACCATCCGGGCACGACGTTCGGCACGTTCGATGACTTCGCGGGCTATACCCCGTCGCGCGACGTCGTTCTGAACCTCGTCGAGGTCGGCAACGGCGAAGGCGCAGTCGGCGGCAGCTCCTATTGGCCGAGCTACTCCGAGTATGACAAGGCCCTGTCCAAGGGCTGGCATGTCGCGCCGACGAACAACCAGGATAACCACAAGGGCAAGTGGGGTGACTCCAACACCTGCCGCGACGTCATCGTGACCGACGACTTCACGGAGGCCGGCCTCTATGCCGCCATGGCCGAGCGCCGCGTCTACTCCACCGAGGACCAGAACCTTGCAATCTACTATTATCTGAACGATACCCTCATGGGCGGCATCATCCCGCTCGAGGACGGTCAGAAGCTCGACACCGTCCGCGTCAAGGCGAGCATCGCCGACCCCGACGGCGAGGAGCTGGGCAAGGTCGAGGTCATCGGCGCGAACGGCATCACCGTCAAGACGTTCGAGATCTCCGGCTCGACCTATGAGCTCGACGCCGAGCTGCCGAACACCGAGCCTTACTACTACCTGAAGGTCACGCAGGCCGACGGCGACATCGCCGTGACCGCTCCTGTGTGGGTCGGCGAGGCCACGCCCATCACGGCGGATCTGAAGAACAGCACCGCCCTGAGCACGGTCGGCACCTCTGAGACCATCACCTCCACCATCACGAACGCGGCCACCGCGAACTACCAGATCAGCAAGGTCGAGCTGACCGTCACGGTGGGCGGCACGACGACGACCGTCGAGACCCAGACCCCGGCCAAGACGCTGGCTCCGGACCAGAAGGAGACGTTCTCCTTCACGTTCAAGCCCACCGCCGCCGGTGCGCAGACCCTGCGCGTGCTCTACACCGGCACCTATGAGGGCGAGGAGTTCCAGTGCGCCGCAACGCTGGAGCTCAAGGTCTATGACGCAGCCGACCTCATCAACGTCGGCGTCGACCACGGCCACGACAACTACTATCTCTCCGGCGACTATGCCGGAAGCGCCGGCAACTTCATCAGCTTCTGCGCAGACAACGGCGTGAAGTGCAGCTACATCGAGGCCGGTCAGTTCACCTATGACAACCTGAAGAACTATACCCTCCTCGTTCTGACGGTCCCGTACCGCCGCAACACGGCCAAGGCCACAATGTACACCGAGGCCGAAATCGCCGCGCTGAAGCAGTACACGGACAACGGCGGCAAGGTCATCCTCTGCTCCAAGTCCGACCGCGACAACAAGTATGACAACTGCGCCGAGAACTCCAACGCCCTGCTCACCGCCATCGGCGCGCACTCCCGCATTGTCAACGGCATCATCGTCGACAATGACCTGAAGGCGAACGAGGCCTACCGTCTCTACCTCTCCTCCAAGGAGAACTTCAACACCGGGCATCCGTTCACCGCGGGCGCCTACACGTCCTCGAACGCCTTCGGCACCACCCCCGCGACGGACAACCAGACCGGCTTCCAGCTCTACAACGGCGGCCCGGTCGAGGTCCTCGACGAGAGCAAGGTGCAGGTCCTCGTGCGCGGCTACCAGAGCACCTGGGGCACGCACTACGACGGCTACTTTGACGGCAGCTCCTTCGTGCCGGAGTACGACGAGTCCGTCGACGGCCGCGTGACCGTCAAGAAGGGCGACGTCAATGTCATGACCTACGAGGATCTGCCCGGCGGCGGCTGGGTCATCACCTCCGGCGTGACGTTCTTCAGCAACTACGACATCAAGAGCGATCAGGATTATGCCAACCGCTTCATCCTGCGCAACATCCTCAACTCCCTGAAGCCCGCCGAGACCGTCACGAAGATCGCGGATGTTCACAAGGCTGCGGAGAAGGAAGAATTCACGGTCGAGGGCACCGTCACGGCCAATGCCTCCGGCTATGACAAGAACACTGCGTTCTTCGACTGCATCTATGTGCAGGACGACACGCGCGGCATCAACGTCTTCCCGGTCGCGGGCAACTATGCCGAGGGCATGAAGGTCCGCGTCCACGGCGGCGTGACCTACTACTGCGGCGAGATCGAGCTGAACCTCAGCAGCGATTACAACGGCAGCATCGAGATCATCTCCGACGATATCACCCCGCTCGAGCCGCAGCTCGTCACGGCGAAGGCCGCGATGGCGGACGAGAACATCGGCAACCTGATGCGCGTCGAGGGTAAGATCACCGAGATCCACAAGACGGCAGGCGTCGTTGACAAGATCTATGTGCAGGATGAGACCGGCACGGCTCTCCTGTTCATCAACGGATACATCACGAGCACGGACACGAGCCTCGACAAGCTCACGGTCGGCATGACCGTCAGCGGCATCGGCATCGGCTCCCGCGACGTCGATGAAGAAAGCGCCGACAGCGCCATCTTTGCCCGCCTGCGTGTGCGCGACCGCGCGGACATCCACGAGATCTCCGCACCGCACACCCACACCTGGGGCCCGTGGGAGACCACAGAGCCGGCCGGCTGCTTCCACGAGGGCACGCAGACGCGCAGCTGCTCCGGCTGCGGCGCAACGGAGACCCGCACGATCCCGGCCAACTCCGATAACTGCCCGTCCAGAGCGTTCACCGACCGTCCGGACCGGGGCTGGTACCACGAGAGCGTGGACTATGTCCTTGAGACCGGCCTCATGAACGGCATGGGCAAGGGCAAGTTCGAGCCGGACACCACCCTCAACCGCGCCATGGTCGCCACGGTCCTCTATCGCCTCTCCGGCGACAAGGTCAGCGCGACGAATGCGTTCCCGGATGTCCCGGCGAACGAGTGGTACGGCGAGGCCGTGGCATGGGCCCAGCAGAAGGGCATCGTCACAGGCTTCGAGGACGGCACGTTCCGCCCGATGGAGGAGATCAGCCGTCAGGACATGGCGCTCATGCTGCAGCGCTATGCGAAAACCGTAAAGGGAACGGACACAACCCCGACGGGCGACCTCAGCCGCTGGCCGGATGCTGGTCTGGTCGGCTCGTGGGCCGTTGACGCGCTGCGCTGGTGCGTGGGCGCGGGCATCATCAACGGCAAGGACGGCGGCCTCCAGCCGACCGGCAACGCCACCCGCGCAGAGTTCGCGACCATCTTCATGCGCTACGCGAAGCTGTAACAGAACAAAGCACAAGGGCAGGCCAATGGCCTGCCCTTGGTTTTTTGCAGCTGGGAATATAAAGCGGCGGGGACGCCGGTCCCGGCTGCGCACTTGCGAATTCGCCGGGGGCTTTCCCGTGTTCCGGCTGCATCCTGCGAGATTGCCACGGCTCCTGCGGAGCCTCGCAATGACAAACTTGGGAGTGCCTTCTTCCCGTGTCATTGCGAGGAGGGCGCAAGCCCGACGCGGCAATCTCGGGAAGGCAGTTGCGAATTCGCCGGAGGCCTTCCCATGTTACGGCTGCATCCTGCGAGATTGCCACGGCTCCTGCGGAGCCTCGCAATGACAAACT
>ERZ1673695.1877-NODE-1877-length-18588-cov-4.909351_pt1 | contig 18588 bp, 9 predicted proteins | sample MGYA00580225_ERZ1673695 | MGnify/ENA primary metagenome ERZ1673695 (study PRJEB41218, sample SAMN15661739) | gut metagenome | host: Homo sapiens | place: Canada: London | collected 2015-08-20/2019-03-30 | study: EMG produced TPA metagenomics assembly of... | reverse complement strand
AAGGCCAAAAAATGCGGGATTGAAGCGACCGATTTTGATGTTCATTTGGCGGATCACGGCAACGCCCATCAGCATGAACATGGAGGCATTCCTCATTCTCATATCGATGCGGAACATCACCACAATCACCCGCATACGGACGGGTATCATCATGACGAAGGTGAGCATCATCACGAGGAAGGGCATTCCCATCCGCACGAGCACCGCAACCTGGGTGATATTGTAAAGATCATCCGGGAAAGCGGTATTTCAGATTACGCTAAAGAACTTGCGGTACATATTTTTGAAATTGTTGCAGAAGCCGAGTCAAAAGCGCACGGCCTGCCGGTGAACGAGGTGCATTTTCACGAGGTCGGCGCTGTCGATTCAATTGTCGATATTGTAGCCGCCGCTGTCTGCCTTGACAATCTGGGTGTTTCTAGAGTGTACTGCCCGTTTATCTGCGAAGGGCAGGGTACCGTGCGCTGTCAGCACGGCGTTATGCCGGTTCCGGTTCCGGCGGTTGTCAACATTGCTTCAGCCCATAGCTTGGACCTTAAAATAACCGAAAATCAGGGGGAAATGGTCACCCCGACCGGCGCCGCAATTATTGCCGGTATTCGTACCGATGTGAAATTGCCGAAACAGTTCAGAATTCTTAAAACTGGTATCGGGGCTGGAAAAAAGGATTTTGAGCAGGCAAATATCCTGCGTATTTTTGAAATTGAAACAAGCTCGGGCGATATATCGGGAACCGAGGAGGTTGAGGTTCTTCAAGCTAATATAGACGACCAGACGCCGGAGACGCTGGCCTACGCTATGGAACGGTTATTTCTTGCCGGAGCAAAGGATGTTTGGTTCGAGCCAATTTTTATGAAAAAAAACCGCCCTGCAGTTTTGCTGAGTGTTCTCTGCACACCCGATATGAGCGAAAAACTCATTGAGATTATCCTGCGGGAGACCTCGTCAATTGGAGTTCGCTGCCAGACTTACAGACGAATTGCAATGGAACGCACTGCAGGGGAAGTTGAGACAGAGTATGGAAAACTTACAGTGAAGCGTTGCAGCTGGAACGGTATTCTGAAATGCTACCCGGAATATGAAAGTGCAAAGCAGGCGGCCGAAAAATACAATGTTTCGCTGGAAACTATATATCGTGCAATTTACGCAGCAATAAAATAGCAAAAATGCCACTAATATGATGTAATATTAGTGGCATTTTGTTGATTTCGCAGGATTATTAAGTTTTAGTTGCAAACGGACGGGGTTTATTATAGAATACATAATAGAACTATTTTAAGGAGATGTTGGAATGTCATTTTATGACGGCCTGTCCAGAGAAGAGCTTGCAGTGGAAAAAGAGAAGGTCGAAACGGCTTACCGTGCTTTCCAAAAGCAGGGCCTGTCTTTAAATATGGCGCGGGGGGTTCCCTCGGCCGAACAGCTGGATTTGTCTTACGGGCTTTTGACCTGTGTGACCAGGGGTGAGTGGGAGAAGACTGAACAGGGGCTTGATCCCCGAAACTATGGCTGCCTGGAGGGCATTGCTGAGGCACGTCGTCTGATGGGCGCGGCACTTGACATTCCGGCTGAAAATATTATCGTTGGCGGTAACTCCAGTTTGAACTTGATGTACGATACTATGGCGCGCGCCATGCTTTTCGGCGTGTATGGAAGTGAGAAACCGTGGGGAAAGTACGATAAAGTTAAGTTCCTCTGCCCGGTTCCAGGCTATGACCGCCATTTTGGCGTCTGTGAAGATCTTGGGCTTGAAATGGTCAATATTCCAATGCTGGCGGACGGCCCGGATATGGATCTTGTAGAGTCGCTGATCCGTGATGATGAAACAATAAAGGGTATTTGGAGCGTACCGATGTATTCAAATCCCGAAGGGATAACCTATTCGGATAAAGTAGTTCGCCGTTTTGCCAACCTGAAACCGGCGGCGAAGGATTTCCGTATTTTTTGGGATAACGCTTACTGCCTGCACCACTTGACCGACGACCATCCAAAACTGCTCAACCTTTTTGAAGAATGTAAAAAAACCGGCAATGAAGATATGGTTTACGTTTTTACATCTTTTTCCAAAGTTACCTTTCCGGGGGCGTCTATTTCGGCCCTGGCGGCAAGTGAAAACAATTTAAAAGAAATTAAAAAACACCTGTCAATGCAGACCATTGGCTCGGATAAAATGAACCAGTACCGGCATGTACGCTATTTCGGCGATATTGAAAATGTAAAAGCGCACATGTTAAAACACCGCGCCATTATTAAGCCGAAATTCGACGTCGTTCTCAACACACTCAAAAGTGAACTTAACTCTTTGGGGATTGCAAGTTGGACCGAACCGAAGGGCGGTTACTTCATTTCTGTCTCCACCCAACCGGGCTGTGCGAAACGCACTGTTGCCCTGTGTAAAGAGGCAGGCGTTACCCTGACTCCTGCGGGTGCGCCCTTTCCATATGGAATTGACCCGGAAGACCGCGTGATCCGCCTGGCTCCTACTTTTCCGTCTGTTGAAGAACTGAGAAAGGCAATCCAGATTTTCTGCACTGCAGCAAAACTGGCTGCCATAGAAAAAGCCGAAAAATAGTCGTTTTGTTTTTTAAGATAAAAACTGTTAGGCTGAACTAAGCCGTATTTTTCCAATGTTTCAGAAAATAATAAGCATGACGTTTTATAACAGAAGCGTCATGCTTATTTCATTTTAATAGAAAGGCGATCCATTCTGTCCGTAGGCAAGCGGGCAAAAGCAACCTTTTATATTATTATATTGAGATCGCTTCAAATTATAGATACGGAAAAGGCGGTAGCGTTTCATGTCAAACTCCATCTTAACTGCGGAACAAGCCAAAACAATCCTTACGACGGCGCAAAGGTTTACTTCCATGCATTACGGTTCGGTAAAACGTCTCAGCAGAAACCTGCATAAAAATGCGGACTGGCTGCAAAAAAGCTACAGATCCGCGGCTGGAAAAGAAAACGGTTCGGCCGCAGACCGGACCTATGCAGAGCATTATTTCCTTCTTCAGAAGATGATTCGTGAGAGTATAAAAGGTCTTCGCCGGAAAGACCTGCCGCAAACCGGCAATATCCCGGACGTTTATTTTTTTGCGGAAACAATAATTGAAATGGCTAATACGCCGCTTTCTACAGCGTTTTTAATGGAATGCCTTGATGTATTTCAAACAGTCCGTTACTTGACAAACAGCGAACATGAGTTTTTAAAAACAGCGCTTCATATTGCCTTGATTCAGTCTGTCGCCAGTGAACGCAGCGGCGAGGATCGTGAAGAAGTTCTAGAAAATAGTTTTGCGCAAATTTACGCGCTGGAGACAGTTGATTTTGAGGCAATTTTAAATACAAAGAATCATTTGGAAGAATTGCTGAGGCAGGATCCATCGGGAGACTATCCTAAAATGGACCGAAGAACGAGAGCTATTTACCGTTTCAAAGTCAGCAAATTAGCAGTTTTATGGAAGAAAAACGATGCCGAGACAGTGGAATATCTGCTCACTGGAAAAGAAGATGCTGAATCCCCTGAATCCGGCTTGGATGAAAAACAGCATATCGGTTTTCGGATTTATAGGGAATACGACGCTGCGTTCCACCCAAATCTTTTAAAGTCTTTTTACATGCCGGCGCTGTTTGTTACCCCTGCGGCTATTTCCCTTCTGGCAGCTGTCCTGCTGGGGGCGTATTGGCTGCCGCTGCTGGTGTTTATCCCTTTTTATGAAATTTGTAAACAGCTGATTGATACGATTTGCTCTTTCTTTGTCAAAAGCGAGTATCTTCCCCGCATGAGGGTGACGGACAGGCTTTTGACTGAAAATAAAACAGTTCTCGCCCTTTCCACAATGGTCACATCCAAAAGTGATGTTGCCGAACTTATCCCGCGTCTTGAAGATTTATACTACAAGACTTTTTCCCCGCAAATTGGCATTTGTGTTCTGGCTGACCTGAAGGCGGCGGAATACCCGGAACTTTTGGAAGACCGGACGCTTTTGCAGGCACTGGAAGAAGAAATAAACAGACTCAACCGCGTTTACGGAGACCATTTTACAATTTTAGTCCGCAGACGGAAATATTCCAAAACGCAGGAACAATACAGCGGTTTTGACCGTAAAAGGGGAGCGGTCTGCGACCTTGTTCGCCTGATGAACGGTGAAAAAATTGACTTTTATCTCTCCGCCGGAAATCTGGACTTTCTAAGGAAAGCAAAATATTTTCTGGCACTCGACGCCGATACTGTCCCTCTGCTGGAAACGGTACAGGAACTTGTTAGCGTTGCTGCACATCCCTTAAACCAGCCGCTCGTTGACGAAGAGGCCGGAATGGTACGAAGCGGCTATGGAATTTTTGTTCCCCGTGTTTCTTCCGATCTCAATTCGGTCACCAAAACCCCTTTTGCAAAAATTATGGGGGGTCAGGGTGGAATTCAAGCGTACGACCCCGTTTCTCCAGACCTGTATCAGGACCTTTTCGAAGAGAGTATTTTTGCCGGGAAGGGCCTGATCGACGCCAGGTTATTCTACCGCTTGGTAACTGATATTTTTGTGGAGGAAACCGTTTTAAGCCACGATATTTTGGAAGGTTCCTTCCTGCGCACCTGTTATGTTTCGGATATCGAATTTCTCGACTCATTTCCGCCTACGGCATCGGCGTATTTCAAGCGCCAGCACCGCTGGGTGAGGGGAGATGCGCAGAATACCTGCTTTCTTTTCCACTCAATTCCGGCGGCGGGCGGAAAGCGGAAAAATCCTTTGGGGTTCTTAAACCGCTATAAGTTGCTTGACAATCTAAGAAGAGCGGTTACACCGGTCTTTTCACTTCTTTGTTTGATTGCAGCGTTTTTCATCCCATATGCGGCGCTGCGCCAAAGCCTTGTAGTAACCGCCTTTTTTGCGACTACACTGCCGTACCTGATTGGAATTGTCCTGTCCCTATTTTACAGCGGGGCCGCTTCATTTTCTTCCCGCTACTATTCGGGAGGGCTTCCGGCAAGCGCGGAGCTGCTGCTCAAAGCTCTGTTCAGTCTCCTGTTTCTGCCGCATAACGCTTATATTAACGCGGACGCCATGATACGCGCTTGGTACCGCAGGGGCGTTTCTCATAAAAATATGCTTGAGTGGACAACTGCTGCCCAAAGTGAAAAAGCGAAATCAAGCGTTGGCGGGATAATCCGCACCTTTTTCTTTTCAATCCTGATGGGGGTATTCTTTTTGCTTTCACCCTATGGAAGCCTGCGGCTGTTTGGGATTATTTTTCTCTTCGCATTTTTTGCGGCAATCGTCTCCTCGGAGCCATATGCGAGCCAATCCTCAAAAATGGCGCCTGAAATGCGGCAACAGCTGGTTACAGAAATGGCGCGGATGTTTAATTTCTACCAGGTTTATGCAAATGAGCAGGAGCATTATCTGCCGCCTGATAACGTGCAATTTGCTCCGGTTTACCGAATCGCGCACCGTACGTCGCCGACTAATATAGGGTTTATGATGCTTTCGGTACTGGCTGCCCGGGATTGTGATATCATTGACAGCAAGACAATGCTCAGTCAACTGGAACACACATTGGATACTGTTGAACGGCTTGAAAAATGGCATGGAAACCTCTACAACTGGTACGATACCCGCACCCTTTCTGTTTTAACACCCCGTTTTGTCTCCACGGTTGACAGCGGTAATTTTCTCTGCGCGTTGATTGCCCTCAAAGAGGGACTGAAAGAATACGCCAAAGACGATGTTGCATTTACCAAGATAATCGACCGCCTGATTGCATTGATTGAGGCGGCAAACTTAAGCCTGCTTTTCGACGAGAAGAAAAAGCTTTTTTCCATCGGGTACGATGCGGACGAGGAGGAACTCAGCACCTCCCATTACGACATGCTGATGAGCGAAGCGCGTATGACTAGCTTTTTCGCAATCGCCAAAAAACTGGCGCCGGTTTCACACTGGGGAGTTCTTTCCCGCCGTCTTAGTCGCCTAAAATCATATAAAGGACCTGTCTCCTGGACAGGGACAATGTTTGAATACTTTATGCCAGAGCTTTTTCTGTCCTGTACGGAGGGTTCGCTCGGTTACGAGGCATTGCGGTTTTGTCTGCACGTCCAACGGAGCTATGCCGCAAAACTCAAACTGCCGTATGGAATATCGGAAAGCGGGATTTATTCCTTTGACGCTGATTTAAACTACCAATATAAAGCAAACGGTGTTCAGAGAATTGCCCTGAAAAGCCATATGAACGACGATGTTGTTGTCTCTCCGTATTCCTCTTATCTTTCATTACCTTTCCGTGCCAAGGAGGCAATGAAAAACTTGTCAAAGCTTCGTAGGATGGGAATGTTTGGCCGTTTCGGGTTTTATGAGGCCGTAGACTTTACACCGAAAAGGATAGGGGAACAACCCTTTGAGATAATCAAAAGTTTTATGGCGCACCACGTTGGAATGAGCATTCTGGCGCTGGATAACGCCGTTAATGACGGAATCATTCAAAAACGTTTCTTAGCCGACCGTCAAATGAGGAGTGCGAGAGAATTGCTTCAGGAAAAAATAACAAACGGAACCGAACTCTACGACGAGCCATATACCGAGAAAGTAAGCAGGCTCAACGAATCGGAGGTGACGGAGGAATTTATTTACACCAAAGTATACCCGCAGCGTCCCCGTGTCAAGGTTTTATCAAACCAGGAGCTGACCGCTCTGTATACCGACAGCGGGATCGAGTTGATGTTCTATCGGGGAAACGAAGTTTTACGAAGGACAACGAATTTGTTGCAGAAACCAAACGGATTTTTTGCCCTGCTAAAGCTTTCTGACCGCGTTTTGTCGCTGACGGAAGCGCCTTTTTATGGAACGGATATCGAACGTGAAACGCACTTCAGAGACGATAAAGTAACCTTTAAGTCAAGGAATGATGAGATTAAAACCGAATTTTCCTCGCAGATTTCCCGTTCCGCGCCGTGCGAAATAAAGACAATACGGCTGGAAAACAGAAAAAACCGGGATGAAGAAGCGGAGCTTCTGCTTTACCTGGAACCGGCTCTTGCCGCTCAAAACGACGACGCAGCCCATCCCGCGTTTTCAAAGCTGTTCGTAGAAATCAGCTATCAGGCCGATACCAACATTGTAGTTGCGCGGCGTAAAAACCGGATGGGGGAGGATACCCTTTATTTGGCCGCGGGCTTTGCGGAGGATATTTCCTTTTCACTTGAATCCAACCGTGAAAATGTACTGCGTTCCCCGCAGGGAATCTTCTCCTTAGCCAATGCTTTCAAGATGGATTTCACTGCAAAAACAAGCGGCGTACCTGACCCCTGCATCGCACTGCGCGCCAAGGTCAGTCTGCCGCAGCGGGGAAATGAAACGCTGCATTTCATCCTTTCGGTGGGGCAGACGCTCCGGCAGGCGGTCGACGGTCTGATAGGCAGCAGAAGAGACCTGACGGACTCTGAGTGTCCAGCGGCAGTAACCCCCTTGCTACAGCATACCGCACCTGGTAGGCTTGCCGACACGGTAATCCCTCAGTTATTCTTTGAGGGAAGGCTTCACTCAAAAACGCTTGAAGCCAGTGCCAAAAACGCCCTGCCGCGCGAAACGCTTTGGCGGTTTGGTATTTCCGGGGATTATCCCATTATTCTTGTGGAGCTCACAGGGGAAGGGGACAAGGACCGTGTTCGGAACTATATTGAACTGCACCAGATATTAAAACAGGTTGGGATTATGTCCGACCTTGTTTTTACCTACTCCGGCGATCCTGAAAAATCGGAGCTGGTATTCCAAATGTATACCGACCTTTCTCTCCGGGAGTTTGAAAATAACTTCCAGGTTGGGCGCGAACACCTGTATTATGTCGATCTGACGGCGGAATCTGCTGAACTGCTCGGCCTTTTTCAGGCGGCGGCAAGCCACATTGCTTCGCTCTCACTTTCGGCGATCAATATTCCGCCGGATGATTATTCGCCAGTGCCGTTTCATCCTGTCCTTGCGGAAGAAAGCCTTCCCGATAATTCCCTTAAAGTAGTAAACGGCGCTTTTCACGGCGATTCCTTTTTTGCCCGGCCTGGAACCAAGCTGCCATGGTCGCACATCCTTGCAAACGACCTTTTCGGCACTCTGCTGACAAATAAATCTTTGGGTTATACCTGGGCGGTCAACTCACGTGAAAATAAGCTAACTCCCTGGAGCAATGACACAATGGCGGACCACATCGGCGAATACCTTCTTTTAAAAGTTGATGAAACCATCTATAACCTCTGTTATGGGGCCCAAGTGGAGTTTTCACCCTCCAGGGCGGTTTACCGTGGAAAGGCAGGCTGTGTTTCCTATACGCTTCAAGTCACTGTCGATCCATCAGAGTCACGGAAAAACATCAGGCTGAGCCTTGATTCTTCAGGACAGAAAACGGTTTCGGCGGTTTGCGCTTACTACACCGAGCCTATTTTCCATGCCGATGGAAAATACAGGCGTTTTCTAACCGGCGAGCCAGATGGGAACAGGTGTATCCTCAAAAATTCATTTGCGGCAGTTCCGGATTCCTCTCTTGAACTGTCTGCGGAGAATTCAGAATGCTTCTTCTGTTTTAACAGCGTTGACTTTTTCTCCGGCCGCTGGACAGAGTCAAAACAAACGCTGCCCAACGGGGAAGCCTGTGCCGCAGCAATTTGCCCGTTTAAACTTTCATCAGGCCAGACAAAAGAGGTTTCATTTATACTGGAGTATAAAGTAAGCGGTAAGCCGCTGAAAGCTAGTACGGTAAAACCGGCCCATGAATTTCAAATCAGTACGCCGGATCAGACGCTGAACGCCCTGTTCAATACCTGGGTTCCCTACCAGGCGGAAATCTGCAGGATGACGGCTCGGACCGGGTTCTATCAGTGCGGAGGAGCCTATGGTTTCCGCGATCAGCTGCAGGATGCTTCTGCGGTTCTGCTTTGGAATCCTGAAAAAACAAAAAAACACCTGCTGCGCGCCTGCAGCCGCCAATTCGAAGAAGGCGACGTTCTGCATTGGTGGCATGAACTGCCTGAAACAGCGGGGGGCATCAAAGGAGTGCGTACAACCTGCTCAGACGATCTTGTTTGGCTTCCTTACGCCGCCTGTGAATATTTGGAAAAAACAGGTGATTACACCCTTCTGAATGAAAAAGCCCCGTTTGCAGCAGGGGAAGCACTACCCGAAGGCGAACAGGAGCGGTATATTGCCGTAGGCGTTACAGAGCGGGAAGCAACGGTCTACGAACACTGCAAGCTTGCCCTGGAGCGCGCTTTCCGGACTGGTGAACACGGGCTCCCGCTGATTGGAAACGGTGACTGGAACGACGGGTTAAACCGGATCGGCGAGCAGGGGAAGGGTGAAAGCGTCTGGCTGGCGGAATTTCTTGCACTGACCCTGCGCAGGTTTGCTGAGGTATGCGCTGAAAAACAGGATATCCCAAGTGAAGAAGCGTTCCGGAGCAAAGCGGATTCCCTTTGCGATGCCGTTAGCCGGCATGCCTGGGATGGCGGATGGTTCCTCAGGGCATTTACCGACGACGGCCGGGTTCTTGGTTCAAAAGACTCGCAGGAGAATACAATTGACTCACTGCCCCAGAGCTTCAGTGTTTTTGCCGGGCTGGAACCGAAAGAACGCCGTATCATGGCGTTGGAAAACGCCTGGAATTGTTTGGTGGATGAAGAAGCGGGAATCATAAAACTTTTCAATAAGCCCTTTACGGGAAAAATGAAGGACGTAGGATATATTCAGTCCTATCCGGCAGGCGTGCGTGAAAACGGAGGGCAGTATACCCACGCAGCCGTTTGGCTGACAATGGCAATGCTTCTTGCCGGTGAGCGGGAAAAGGGATACCGCATGGTGCAGATGCTCAACCCTGCCAACCATTCGCTCGATGAAAAACAGGCAGAGCTCTATTTGACTGAACCCTATTATTTGGACGGGGACGTTTATGCCAATCCGGATCAATACGCGAGAGGCGGCTGGAGTATTTATACCGGAGCGGCCGGTTGGTATTTCCGCTGTATTCTCGAAACACTTCTCGGTTTTACCTTTTCAGGGGATTTTATCACCATAACGCCGCGTGTACCGGATGAATGGGATCAATGGTCAGCCGAACTTGTCTACAGAGGTACCAGGCTGCACGTCAGCGCACGCCGTGCAGAGCGCAACGCTATTCTGTACCAGGGCGTTGAATGTAAAAAAATATGCTGTGACGGCGGTGAAAAAGAAATTGAACTGCTTTACAATTAAATTTTGTAACCGAACTGTCAACCTCTTGTAGTTGACAAATAATTTTAGGATTGCTATGATAAGTAAAAATAGTTGCGTAACAGCTGTTTTGTATTGCCCTCATGGTAAGACTTATGTTTTATTTCGGGTGATATAATACTAAATTTATGAGGTGGGCTTATGGGCGATATCAAACGGCGCTGTATCGGCTGCATGAAGGAAATAGAAAACGTTCAGGTCTGCCCTTATTGCGGCTATAATGAGAAAACGCCGATTTCCAAAGACTATCTGGCGCCGCGCACCCTGTTAAATGATCGTTACCTGATTGGAAAGCCTCTTCGTTACAACGGTGAGGGCGTCACTTATATTGCTTACGATCTTGTAGTAGACAGCGTTGTTGAAGTCAGGGAATATTTTCCCGACAAGCTCTGTACCCGCTCCGACGACGGCTCTCAGGATCTTGTGATCATATCGGGGTTTGAAGCCCAGTTCAAAGCACTGCTGATCGATTTTGCCGAACTAAACGAAGGTTTGATTAAGATGCGTACGCTGACCAGCATTGAGCAGACGTATGAGGTCTTTGAGGCGAACAACACAGTCTACGCGATCAAGGAGCACGTGCAAGGAGTCACTTTCGCCCAGTTTTTAACCGAAAACGCTGGGGAGCTCGACTGGGAAGAGACCTATGCGCTGTTTGAGCCGCTTCTCAAAAATATATCGGCAATGCACGCTTATCAGATTCTTCACCGCGGTATTTCACCGGATACCATCCGTGTGACCAAACGTCGTGAGCTCAAACTCTGTGATTTTTGTATATCTTCTGCAAGAAATGTTAAAACGGAAATATCAGCGCAGATCTTCATGGGATATGCCGCGCCGGAGCAATTTTCATCTTCCGTTTACCAGGGGACCTGGACTGATGTTTATGCAATCAGCGCCGTGCTTTACAGAGCGCTTACAGGCTCCCGGCCGCCCGAAGTCAGCAACCGAGGGTATATGGAAAATATTATCCCGCCCAGCATTCTGAACCGCTCTGTACCTTCTGCCGCGTCCGATGCAATTTTAAAGGGCCTTTCCCATCTGACAGAGAACCGGACGAAAACGGTCGGCGTTTTATTGTCTGAGCTTTCCGCGGCGGAGGAGAATATCCAGATTAAAATTGAGGAACGAGAGCCGTCTGAAAAGAAAAAGCCGAAACGGTACGGTTTGCTTGCCCTGCTGATCACTTCCGGAATCCTGGTTGTAGTCGGCACCATTATTGTGATTTTCGCGCTTTCCGGAAACGGTGGTGAATCATCTTCGTCCTCGGATGACAGCAGCCTTAATTCGTCTCTCTCATCCAGCGATCTATCCGATGATTCTTCGAATGATTCATCGAGCAGTTCAAGCTCATCTTCCGAATTGTCCGTCAGCGGAACAACCTATGCTATGCCAAAGCTGGTTGACCAGATGTACGAATCGGTCAAAAACAATTCCAGCTATAAGGGTATGATTGTTGTTGAACCGGAATATGTTTACAACGACAATGTGGACAAAGGAAAAATCTTTGAGCAAAGTGTAGAAGAAAATTCTCTGATTTCTGCAAACACTACCGTCAAAGTCAAGGTGAGTAAGGGAACAAGATATCCCACAATACCAAGCTACGCTGGAATGAAAAAAGATGCGTACCTGTCCCTCCTTGGTGACAGGGGAATCCCCCATACGGTTGTCAGCGAGGAGAGTGAAGATGTAGAGCCAGGGTATGTTATTTCGGTCAACCCACAGCCTGGTTCTACCATAGACCTGGAAGGCAGCACAAGTGTTGAGGTAGTGGTTTCAAGATAACCGGAAACAAAATCCATCAGGTTTACCGTGTAAAAGCCCGCAGTAACAAAATTGTTACTGCGGGCTTTTTATAGTCGTGCAAGAGTATTTGCATCACTTTTACCGGAAAGCACCTATGCGCCGGTCATCATATGTTCAATAAAAATCTTTAGACCTATCCCCACCAGAATCAGGCCGCCGATCAATTCAGCTTTATCCGCTAGCTTTTGCCCAACCTTATGGGCAACCAGTATTGCGAGCAGGCAGATAAGGAAGGTGGTGGCCATGATGATAAGGGAAGAGGTGTAAATATTGGTATCGAGGGCAGAAAAACTGATGCCGACAGCAAGCGCGTCAATGCTGGTTGCAATTGCCTGAACCGTCACCAGTTTAACGGTAAGCTTGAAATTAACCTCACATGCATTGCCCTCACCGCGGTTTCGCAGGGTTTCATAAATCATTTTACCGCCGATAAACAAGAGAAGGAGAAGGGCAATCCAGTGGTCGTACGACATGATATAGTTCTGAAAAAGAGAAGCGCCGAAGTAACCAATCAGCGGCATCAGGCACTGGAACAGGGCGAACCCGCCACCCATGAGGAAAACATCCCGCGCGGTCAGTTTTTTTAAGCAGAGCGCGTTGGACATTGAAACCGCTGCAGCATCCATTGAAAGACCAATTGCTACTAAAATAATTTCCCATACACTCATAAAATCGTTCAGTTCCTTTGCTTAGATTCTGGTATCCAGAAGGGTGTTGTATCTGGCGCGAAATTCGTCAAAGCTGCCGTTATCCAGCGCTGTGCGAATTTTTTCCATCAGGGTATTGTAAAAATAAAGGTTGTGCATAACGGCAAGGCGCATGGCGAGCATCTCGTTTGCCTTGAACAAATGACGGATGTAGGCGCGGGAATGCTTCCGGCAGGTGGGGCAGCCGCATTCTTCGTCGATAGGGAGAAGGTCCTCCGCATACTTGGCATTCATCAGGTTGCGGATGCCTTTCCACGTATTGACGTGAGCATGGCGGGCGTTCCGGCTCGGCATGACGCAGTCGAAAAGGTCTACACCCCTTGCCACCGCTTCTATAATGTTGCCCGGAGTGCCGACTCCCATGAGATAACGCGGCTTTTGCTGCGGCATAAACGGCTCAACAACCTCAATGACGTGGTACATTGTTTCTGCAGGCTCACCGACTGCTAGGCCGCCGATTGCGTAGCCGTCTAAATCAAGTTTTGCAATCTCTTGCATATGTTTAGCCCGCAGGTCGTCATAAACGCAGCCCTGGTTGATGCCAAACAGCATTTGATTGGGGTTTACAGTGCCCGGCAGGGTGTTTAGACGCTCCAACTCATTTTTGCACCGGATAAGCCAGCGGGTCGTCCGTTCGCAGGACAGGCGGGAATATTCATGGGTGGAAGGGTTCTCGACACACTCGTCAAACGCCATGGCGATAGTCGAACCAAGATTCGACTGGATTCTCATGCTTTCTTCCGGCCCCATAAAAATTTTTCTCCCGTCCACATGGGAGGAAAAAGTAACGCCTTCCTCTTTAATAGTACGGAGTTTTGCCAGCGAAAAAACCTGAAAACCCCCGCTGTCCGTTAGAACCGGGCCGTCCCAGCCCATAAATTTATGAAGGCCGCCCAGCCTGCGGATCAATTCGTCACCTGGACGAACGTGAAGGTGGTAGGTATTACAAAGCTCTACCTGGCACTTTATTTCTTTTAAATCATATGATGAAATACCGCCCTTTATGGCCGCGGAAGTCCCAACATTCATAAAGGCCGGGGTTTGAACTGTTCCGTGAACCGTCGTAAAAGAACCGCGCCGGGCGGCTCCCTGCTTGTGGTGAAGCTGATACATCCGTTTTCCCCTTTGTTTTACATAATATATCGCCTATAAAATGAGCATAGCGTCTCCAAAACTGAAGAACCGGTATTTTTCCTCTACGGCAATTTGATAGGCTTTCATGGTGTTTTCATACCCTAAGAAAGCGGAAACCAACATAATCAGAGTGCTTTCCGGCAGATGGAAATTAGTAATCAGGCCGTCAATACATTGAAACTGGTAGCCCGGGTAGATAAAAATATCGGTTGCATTGCTGCATTTGCGCGCTTCCCCGTAAAGGGAAAAAACGCTTTCCAGTGTGCGGCAGCTGGTGGTTCCAACCGCGATAATACGGCCGCCGTCCTTTTTCGTGCAGTTGATCAAGTCGGCCGTTTCCTGGGACATCATATAAAACTCACTGTGCATCTTATGGTCAGTGATTTCATCAGCCTTGACCGGGCGGAACGTTCCCAGCCCAACGTGTAAAGTAACATGTGCAATTTTAATCCCCTTATCCTCGATCCGGGACATCAGCTCCGGCGTAAAGTGAAGGCCGGCGGTAGGCGCCGCGGCAGAACCGTTTATTTCAGAATAGACGGTCTGGTAACGCTCTTTATCTTTAAGTTCCTCCGTAATATAAGGGGGGAGAGGCATTTGTCCAATCTGGTCGAGAACCTGATAAATTGGCTCATTGCAGAACATCCGCACCAGCCGTTTGCCGTCATCCAGTATTTCCAATATTTCAGCTTTCAAAAGACCGTCGCCGAAGATAAAAACAGAACCCGGCTTTGCCTTTTTTGCGGGCTTGCAGATGATTTCCCACTCGTTGTTTGCCTTCTGCTCCAAAAGCAGGAACTCAATGGCGGCTCCCGTATCCTGCTTTACGCCGTAAAGACGGGCAGGAATTACACGGGAATCATTGACAATCAACAGGTCGCCTGGTTTTAAAAAGTCAATGACATCCCGGAAATATTTATGGCTGATAGCCCCGGTTTTCCGGTCAATCCGCATCAGGCGGGAGCTGTCTCTGGGTTCAAGAGGCGTCTGGGCAATCAGTTCATCGGGCAGGTCGTAATAAAAATCACTTCGTTTCATATAATACCTCTTTGGATATGATAGCAGGGAATAAGAAAAATATTGACACCCAACATGCAAAATGATATGATGTAGAGAAGAAAATAAGGTTGATAGAGGTGCGGATTTAAAGAGTCGTTTTGCGTGAGAACACCCGGTTCGTCCGCAGCGCAGAACAAAAGGTGAATCCGCCGAAGAAACTGAAACCAGGGGTTGTTTTAGTTTTTGGGTGCATTCCTGAACAAGGCTGCAACTGTCATCATAATCGTATGATGGAGTGCTATCGCGTTTTAAACGTCAATGCTTCTATTATATTGTATTATGAACCGGTTTTCAACTGGTTTTTTTTATACGCGAAACTCTCTGCAGAGACGGTTTGCGTAAAATCAAGAAAGGGTTGTTTTCAGTATGAAATCGTTTAATGTTGGGATTATCGGAGGAACGGGTATGGTAGGGCAGCGGTTTGCCACCCTGCTTGAAAATCACCCCTGGTTCCACGTCAAGGTGGTCGCCGCTTCCTCGCGTTCCGCGGGCCAGCGGTATGAAGACGCCGTCAAGGGCCGTTGGGCTATGACCGCTCCCATTCCTGAAAATATGAAGGACCTCGTCGTTATGGACGCGGGAAAAGACGTTGAAAAAATCGCCTCCATGGTTGATTTTGTATTCTGCGCCGTGGACATGAAAAAGGATGAAATTAAAAAACTGGAAGAGGCCTACGCTAAAGCGGAGTGTCCGGTAGTTTCGAATAATTCGGCGAACCGCGGCGTCGCCGATGTTCCAATGGTTGTTCCGGAAATCAATCCCGAGCACATTGAGGTCATTGAGGCACAGCGCAAACGCCTGGGAACTAAACGCGGGTTTATTGCGGTCAAGTCGAACTGCTCCATCCAGAGCTATGTTCCGGCGCTTTCTCCGCTGCGTGATTTTGGAATTACGAAGGTACTGGCCTGTACGTATCAAGCGATTTCCGGCGCCGGAAAAACGTTTGAGACGTGGCCGGAAATGGTCGATAACCTCATTCCGTATATCGGCGGTGAAGAGGAAAAAAGTGAGCAGGAACCCCTGAAAGTATGGGGTGAGGTGGTTGATGGTAAAATCGTCAACGCCGTTTCGCCGCAGATTACCACGCAGTGCCTGCGCGTTCCGGTCTCAGACGGCCACATGGCTGCTGTTTTCGCCTCTTTTGAGAAAAAGCCGTCGTTTGAAGAGATTAAAAAGCGCTGGGCGGAATATAAAGGCGCTCCGCAGGAGCTTGGGCTTCCGTCCGCACCGAAACAGTTCCTCCATTATTTCGAGGAGGATGATATGCCTCAGACGAAGCTCCACCGCAATCTTGAAAATGGAATGGCGGTCAGCATCGGGCGACTTCGTGCCGATTCCCAGTACGATGTCAAATTCGTTTGCCTTTCACACAATACGCTCCGCGGTGCGGCGGGCGGCGCCGTACTGATGGCTGAACTCCTGGCTGCAAAAGGATATATGGATTAGTTCTTTTTAATCGTTACCAACGTGACAGGATGGGGTGTAGCAATGAATTTATACTACGGAACTATGAAACAGACAGAGCCTCAAATTGAATTTGGTGTGTCTGAACTCAAAAAACAGCTTTCTTCTTTGCGGATTCCCTGCTTTTCCGAACGGCTGAATCTTTATTCAGGCGATAAGTCCGAGCCTGCGATATGCCTTGAAATTGCGGATGGGCTTCCCGCTGAAGGGTTTGAAATTAAACGGGAGAACAATTTGATCCGTGTTCTCGGCGGTAATGCGACCGGCGTAATGTACGGTGCTCTTGATCTTGCCGAGACAATCCGGTACCGCGGAATTGACGGTGTTGACGCCAAAAGGGAGGAGCCGTTTTTAAAAATGCGGGGTGTTAAATTCAACCTCCCGTATGAACCCTATGCAGATGGGGATCTTTTCCGTAAAAACAAAGAAGTCCTGATGACGACGGATTTTTGGCGCGATTATATTGATTTTCTTGCGAAAAACCGCTATAACTGTCTGAGTCTCTGGTCTGAAAATCCGTTTGAAATGATGTTTCGGCTTAGTAAATATCCTGATGCCACACCGTACAGCGATGGAGAACTGGCGCGTTTTCAGGACGTTTACCATTACATTTTCCGTCACGCAAAAGACCGCGGTATCGAAACGTTTCTTTTCACCTGGAACGTTCGGATTACACCGGCAATCGCTAAGGGGCTTGGCCTTCCGCCGGAGCTCGCCGATGAAGAAGACCCGAATGATAAGCAGCGGGGAAGGCGCGCCGTCATGTTGCGCCAGAGCAATGAACTTGTCAAGGATTACTTCCGCGAGGCGATTAAAACGCTGCTGATGACCTATCCTGACCTGACCGGGCTTGGAACCTCAAACAGCGAATCCCTTGTGGGAACCCCGGCCGAGTGTGAACAATGGGTGGTTGAAACCTATTTGGAGGCTTTGAACGATGTAAAGGCGAACGTGCCTTTTATCCACCGTACCAATATGTCGAACGGCACCATCGCACAGGAAATGTTTCTGGAAAAATACCCGTGCGAACGCAAATATATCAGTTGGAAGTATTCCAACGCCCATATGTATTCCCACCCCGTTCCGCAGTTTGAAACCCTGTTTGACGCCTGGGGAGTCATTGACCTCAGCAAGGTTCGCGTTCTTTATACGGTGCGAAACGATGATTTTCACAACCTGCGGGGCTGTAACCCCTCCTATATCGCGGAATATGTCCGCGGGATGAAAAAGCCTTATGTAGACGGTTTTTATTGGGGAGCGGACGGTTACCTCTGGGCCAAAAATTTTCAGCACCGGCCAGGCCTTCACCTCGCTGATTCCGAATATTCCTTTGAAAAAGACTGGGCGCAGTTTGAAATGATCGGGCGGCTCAGCTATAACCCGGATTTACCCGAATCGCTTTGGGATGACAAATATGCCGACCGCTACGGACAGTACGGAAAGGCGGTTAATAGGGGGCTTTCAGCCGCCATCGACGGCCTCTGCGCGGTCAACCGGCTGATTTGGCTCAACTATGACTACCAGTGGCACCCTGAAAGCCTGCTGTCGGTCAACGGATTTCGTTCTGTTCTGGACTTTATGGACAGCAGCGCCATGCCGGGGATCGGCACCGTCGGAATGAAAGAGTACCTGGAAAAGAGGAAAGACGGCACACCCATAAAAGGGGAAATACCCCCGGAAGTGCTTGAAATACTCAAGCGGAATTTGAAGATGATTCAGGCCAGTATTGCTGAAATTGAAAAAGGCGTTTCCAATCCTATTGGGGAACTCTCCTGCGTTTTGCTCGACTTAAAGGCCTGGAACGCTTTGGAACATTATTACCTGTGCAAATTAGAAGCAACGTTAAAACTGCTTGATTTCAAAATAAACGAAAATTCATCCAGTAAAGCGGAGGCTGTCAGCCTTTTGCAAGAAGCTCTGTCTTGCTGGAAGGAGCTCGCTGAAATCGGATCCTCCCATTTTGTTCCTTATCAGATGGGCAGGGTCAACCAGTATTTTGGATGGAGCCTCTATACAGCCGATGTGGAACGGGATGTTCGGCTGGCAGAGAACCTGTGATCAATAAGCTTGTTTTATATTTTTCAGATAAAGGAGACATAACCCATGAAGAAAGTTGTTTTTACCGGGGCCGGCGTCGCTATTGTCACCCCAATGCATGCGGACGGCACTGTAAATTATGA
>ERZ1673695.1875-NODE-1875-length-18595-cov-5.342934_pt1 | contig 18595 bp, 16 predicted proteins | sample MGYA00580225_ERZ1673695 | MGnify/ENA primary metagenome ERZ1673695 (study PRJEB41218, sample SAMN15661739) | gut metagenome | host: Homo sapiens | place: Canada: London | collected 2015-08-20/2019-03-30 | study: EMG produced TPA metagenomics assembly of... | reverse complement strand
CATCAACGCAATCCAAGATTGCGTATGGGTTCCCCGGAACCTTGTTGCTCACATCCGTTCGCAATAGAACCCGACCCATCAACGCAATCCAAGATTGCGTATGGGTTCCCCGGAACCTTGTTGCTCACATCAATAAAAATTTTACACCGGTTATGCAGAACCTGCGGCGGCTGAAAACCTGTCATTTACTTGCATGCACAATAAAATACCGCTGTCTGCAATCTTTTACGCACAGAATACCTTCACACCCATTTTATAATTTTACAACCGCAGCCAATTTTTCAGAAATTCCAAAGTCAAACCGGGTATAATAATTCTGAGGTGATTATTATGCAGAATTACGCAGAAGGTATCGATATGCCTCTTGGGTTGGGCATGGCGCTCGCCCAGAACCTGAACGCAATGGAGAAATTCTCCGCCCTTTCCCATGAACAGCAACAGCAAATGATTGCACACGTACACGAGATCAATTCAAAAAAAGAAATGCGCAGCTATGTGCGTCAGTTTGCCGAAGGAAACATCACGTTTTAACCTAACCAAAAAGAAACGGACCGGAAATAATTCCGGTCCGTTTCTTTTTGGTTACACAGTCCTATGCTAAAGGAGGATTAGAAATCCACCTTGTCGCCGTAATAAATACAGGTAAAGAGTTTTTCCATCTCTTCCTGAGTCGGGGTTCTTGGGTTGGAGCCCGTGCAAGCGTCCCCAATTGCATTTTTGGCAATTTCCGGAAGTTTTTCTTTAAACTCCGCTTCGTTGATGCCAAATTCTTTCAGGGTTTTAGGAATCCCCATTCTCGAGTTGAAGTCATCAATCCGGGCGCAGAGGGCGTCAATCCCATCAAGGCCAAGAGCGTTTGCAATATCTTCGTACCGTTTCGCAGCCCGCATATCCTTGGCGTTGTACTGGATAACATACGGCAGATAGATAGCATTTGCACAGCCGTGCGGAATATGCCCGGTGCTGAACGCAGCACCTGTTTTATGCGCCATGGAGTGAACAATACCGAGCAGGGCATTAGAGAAAGCCATACCCGCAAGGCACTGGGCATAGTGCATCTGCTCTCTCGCCTCATGGCAGCCTTTATAGGAGGCCGGCAGGTACTGGTTGACCATCTTAATCGCCTTGATGGCGAGCGGATCGGTAAACGGGGAAGCAACCGTGGAAACATACGCTTCTACCGCGTGGGTCAGCGCATCCATGCCGGTGTGTGCGGTCAGTTTTTCCGGCATTGTCTCGGCGAGGTCAGGGTCGACAATGGCGACATCCGGGGTGATGTTGAAGTCGGCCAACGGATATTTGATCCCCTTTGCATAGTCAGTAATAACTGAGAAAGCGGTTACTTCGGTTGCCGTACCAGAGGTAGAGGGAATCGCACAGAAACGCGCTTTCTGCCGGAGGGTCGGGAAACCAAAGGGGACGCAAAGCTGCTCAAAAGTGACGTCCGGATACTCATAGAAAGCCCACATCGCCTTTGCTGCGTCAATCGGGGAACCGCCGCCGACGGATACGATCCAATCCGGCTCAAATTCACGCATCGCAGCCGCACCCTTCATGACGGTCTCAACAGACGGGTCGGGTTCAACTCCCTCAAACAGACGGACTTCCATTCCCGCTTCTTTCAAATAATCAGTAACTTTATCGAGAAAACCGAATTTTTTCATCGAGCCGCCACCGACAACGACAATTGCCTTTTTCCCCTTTAAATTTTTAAGCTCTTCGAGTGTACCCTTGCCAAAATAAATATCCCTTGGTAATGTAAAGCGAGCCATAGTAAATCCTCCCTTAAATGTTTGGTTATTCCTATTAACAAGATTTCCTCCGTCCGGGCCTTTTATACGAATTTGTCTGTTTTCCCCGTTAAAAGTCCTGCACGGAATCCTCCCTATCCTTTGTTAATATTTTATCATTGTTATTTTAAACCGGGTAATGTATAATAGATATAGTTTCCATTATTATTTGGAATAAGGGGGGATTATAGGATGAATACGCAGCATATGAAATATGTTGTCGAGGTTGAGAAAACCGGTTCAATCACCAAAGCGGCCCATAACCTCTACATGGGGCAGCCAAACCTCAGCAAAGCCATTAAGGAGCTGGAAAACGAGCTGGGAATTGCGATTTTCAGGCGGACCGCCAAAGGGGTGGAGCCAACCCGCAAGGGCGCGGAATTCCTGACCTATGCAAAAACGATTCTGGCGCAGATTGACGAATTGGAATCACTCTACCGCCCGCACGGTTATAAAAGTGTTTCCCTGAATGTTTCGGCACCCCGCGCAAGCTATATTTCAGCGGCTTTTTCCGACTTTTTAAACCGTTACGCCTCTGAGGAGCATTTAAAGGTCAATTATCACGAAACCAGCGGTGCGGGCGCAATCAACGACGTTGCCGGCGGTGAATCGAGCCTTGGCATTGTCCGTTACCAGAACATATACGAGCCGTACTTTTCGGGCCTGATCCGGGAAAACCGCCTGCGTTCAGAACCTCTTTGGGAGTTCAGGCTTTCGGTTCTTCTCTCTGAAAGCCACCCGCTCGCCTCTTATGAAGATATTCCCTACCACCTGCTCAGCCAGTGCACGGAAATTATTCACGGAGACATACAGGCTCCTCCCCTTTCCCTTTCGAAAATACAAAAGCAAGCGCAGCTGGACACGCCGCATAAAACCATCGCCGTATACGACAGAGGCATTCAATTCGATCTGCTGGAGCGGGTCAAAAACACCTTTATGTGGGTATCTCCCATGCCGAAGGAGGTTCTTGCTTCTAAACGGCTGGTGCTGCGGAGCTGTTCTTCCGTCAATTCCATTTATAACGATGTATTTGTTTACGATCCCCGCCGCCCGCTTAATCGCCATGAGGCGTCATTTGTGGAGCACTTAAGGGACGTTATGGAAAACGGGAATCTCTGCGGAAGATAAATTGGAGAAAATGTCCTTAAACAAAAGATGGCGCGGCCCCATTAGGCTGCGCCATCTTTTGTTGACTTATTCCCTGAACTTACAATCATCTATGTTCCCTTTCACACGGTATCCGCAAGGATATCACGTGAGCGGGATTTCTCATAATTTACACTGGGAACGAAACGTTAATAAAAAGCAAAACCGTTATTTTTTTCTCTTTGTATAATAAATAATTGCTATAACTATGATTACAACGATAATTGCAGCTATTATTGGAACCCATTTTACTTTTCCCAAAACAAAAATGGCGGTTGGACCATCCGCTCCACCGATAATAGCAGTCGAACCTGCCCCGTGATTCGTACATCCGGCGAACAGTAAAATGATTGTCATTAGAAATCCAATTATCTTTTTCACTGATACATTCTCCCCGCCCAATTAAATAAAATCCATATCAAATAGAACTGTGTTCGGAAATCAATTGACCACTCTTTTAAATATTTCGTTACAACACTTTGGCTTATTTCAGAGACCGTTTATTTACATAAAAAGTTGATTCACCCCAGCTGTAGTTTCAGGCCAGCAGACGGCTTTACTTTTACGGCTTTTGTGCAAGGTAGAGATCAATGGTATCGTAAACCTTCAAAAAACCACCTGCCTTCTCAATAGTGGCCCGGATTTCACATTCAAACCGGGTTCTCACATCATCCGGCATGGCGCGGTGGTCAGAATAGGTATTCAGCAAGCAGACATAATCCTCAGCCCTAAACCAGCGAGTCTGATGAAACTGCCGGAAAGCCGGTTTGGCGAATCCATACCATTTCAAAACAGAAAGCGAACAGTACCGGTCTGTTTCATCCTCTTTTGGCGGCTTTCCGCCCGGGCGGTATTTTTCATAAAGCGCCTGAATGTTCTGATGAAGTGGGTCACCGGCCCGCCCGACAAACGGCCGGTTCCAAAAAAGAGCCAGCGTTCCCCCGCGCTTCAGCAGGGAAAACGCTTTGGAATACCCGTCCTTTTCAGGAATCCAATGAAAGGCTGTGGCGGAGTAAATTAGGTCAAAGCTGTTATCCCCTGCCTCAAACGTCTCAAAAGGCAGGTTGACGACCTGAAACCGCGGATACGCTTTAAATTTTTGCCGGCAGTAATCCGCCAAACGTCCGCCGTACTCTACAGCTGTAACGGAACAGCCCGCCGCTAAAAAAGGCTCCGTGGCCTGCCCGGTTCCAATTCCGACCTCCAACACGCGGCTGCCTGCTCCGGCGCCGGAATAACCAAACACTGCCGAAAAGAGCTCCGGGCAGTACCGGGGACGCCACCGGTCATAGTTTTGAACGTCTTCATTAAATAAGTCCTTTTTCTCCATACCTCTTCCTGTCTTTCACACAACAGATAAGCGCCTTTCGAACCATTCGCACCGCTGCGGTAAAAAAGAAAACGGGAGAAAAGCTTCTCCCCCGTTTTCCAGGCTACATCTGCGCCTCGCAAAAGGCCTTGATATCGCTGAACACCTGGGGACGGACATCTTCATTGAGAATTTCATGCCGCTTTCCGGGGTAGAGCTTAAACGTGACATTTTCGTAGCCGCGCTCTTTTAAAAAGGCGACCGTTTTCCTGAATTTCTCCTCACTGATCAGACAGGGGTCATCCCCGCCCGAAATAAAGTAAACCGGCAGTTTGGGATGATGCATTTCCCAACCTTTTTTGCTGTAAGTATTCTGCATCAGTTTATAAAGGTTGCGGAAACCGTTCGCCGTAAAAACAAAACCGCACTGCGGATCACCGTCGTACGCCTCCACCTCTTCATCCGAACTGGAAATCCAGGAATTTTCACTCTGTGTCTTCCCAAATTTCTTATTAAACGAACCAAACGACAGTTTTTGAAGAAATCCGCTGTGATGGCGCCCGCCCCGCAGGCCGCCTATTGCCCCGGCAAGGACACGACCCACTCCCGCCAACGGGCTGTAGCTTGGGGAGCCGCAAACGATCAAGCCGTCCAGCTCGCCGTCATACCGTTTCAGGTAAGAACGCACTATCATGGAACCCATGCTGTGCCCGAACAGAAAAAACGGAAGGCCAGAAAACCTTTTTTGGGCGTAAAGCGTTACCTGGTGCAGGTCTTCCACCAGCGATTCAGCCCCGTTCCGGTAAAAATAACCGTAATCTTCCTGGGAACGGACACTCTCCCCATGACCCCTGTGGTCGTGGATGACGCAGGCGAACCCATTTTGGCAAAGATATTCCATCAACCTACGGTACCGCCCTTTATGCTCGCTCATTCCGTGGGAAATTTGAAAAACAGCCTTGGCAGTTTCCTCCTCCGGCAGGGCAACCCAGACCGCAATCGGAAGCGCATCCTGCACCGAAGGGAGTTTGATTTCTTCAATTTTCATTTTCACAACCTCCTAGCCTGAACGGACAGCGGCGCCGGAGGCCGTAATCATCAGCATTCCGTTGTACGCATCCAGCACCTCATAATCCACGTCGATTCCAACAGCCGTGTCAGCCCCCAACCGGTAAGCCCTCTGTTTCATTTCCTGCACAGCAGAGTCCCGTGCTTCCATCAGTGCTTCCTCATACGGAACGGAGCGCCCGCCAAAAAATTTGACAGGCCGGCCGCTATGTTCTGCACAGAATTGGCTCCTGCAATTACTTCGCCGAAAGCAATGCCTTTATACTCCGCAATCGTTTCTCACTTTACCGAAGTGATTGCTGTAAGAAGTATGACAACACCGCCTTTTTTTCAGTATAACACACCGTATCCTGGCTTTCCACCCCTATTCCCGCAGCCCTTGGAATCCCACAGGATAGGACGGATGATCGTTTTCCGGGTCCAGTCGGGAAAGGGTTGTGTCGGTATACATAATTCCCCGCTGGACGCTTGTTCTCCCGTAACGTTCCCGCAGCTCTTCCACCACCCGTTCCAGCCGGTCCTGCCGCTGCATGTCCCGTTCTTCCGGCAGCAGGGACAACTGGACATGCTCCTGCACCGAAAGGCCGGAGGCACGCACTCCAAGGCTTCGGATCGGCTTTGTAATCCTTGCTTCATGGTAGAGGGAGAACGACTTCTTGAACAGATCTTCCGCATTGGCTGAAGGTAATAACAGCCCTCCCTGGCGCTCATATCCGAACAGGTCGCAGTCCCGCAGATAAAGCTGAACCGTGGTACAGACAAAATCGTGTTTCCGCAGCCGAGCAGCCACGCTTTCACAAAGGAGATAAAGGGTAATTTTTACCTCTTCTTCCCGTGTGAGGTCGCGGGGAGTAGTGGTGCTGTTCCCAATACTCTTGATCCGGCGCTCCGCCCCGATTTCAGAAACCGGCGAAAGATCGCGCCCATTCGCAAAATTCCACAAGGTAACGCCGCTTTTTCCAAGGATATACCGCAGGAACTCCGCCCGGGAAGAAGCGAGTTCCCCAATGGTAAAAATCCCGTATTTTGCAAGCTTGTTCCGGGTGGCGCGCCCCACATATAACAGTTCGCTTACCGGCAGCGGCCAAATTCGCTCCTTCACATCCTCCCTGTCAATTTGCGTGACGGCGTCCGGCTTTTTCAGGTCGCTCCCAAGCTTTGCAAATATTTTATTAAAGCTAACCCCCACTGAAACAGTTACGCCGAGTTCCGTACGGACTTTCTTTCTTATTTCCTCAGCAATTGTCTTTCCTTCCCCAAAAAGGCGGGTACTGCCCGAAACATCCAGCCAGCACTCGTCCAAACCAAAGCTCTCCACCTGGTCGGTATAATCAGAATAAATTTCCTTTGCCATTCTGGAATAATCGGCATAAAGGTCATAGTGCGGTTCGGCAAAGACGAGTTCAGGGCATTTCTGAACCGCCTGCCAGATTGGCTCCCCTGTTTTCACACCGAAACGTTTCGCTTCTTCATTTTTGGCTAAAATAATCCCATGCCTGAGTTCCGGGTTTCCGCAGACCGCCATTGGGCGGCCCCGGAACTCTGGATGGTACCGGCATTCGACCGACGCGTAAAAGTTATTCATATCCGAATGTAGAATTACCCGTTCAGACGGCATTTTTTCACCCCGTTCAATAAAGAACAAATGTTCTTTCTATAGTTTACCCTCTTTTTTGTCAGGATTCAAGCGGAAAATTCCGTCATAAAAATTCTCTTTTCCGGTTTATAGGATTATTTTTTGTATTTCTAGTTTGAACCCAATCAATTTATTTAATTTTTCACACAGTGTAAAAGGCGGAGTGCTGTTAGCACTCCGCCTTTTAGCTCATCATTCACTTTTTAAAGAAAACGCACAGACTTACCGGCGAGTCTTCTTGCAGCGGGCTGTTACATCTTCTTTTCATCGTAGACAATGCACCGCCCATGGGTGCCGTAATCATGACGCCGGGCAATACCGCAGAACCATTCGTAATCGCTGTCGTTTTCAGTCTTTCCGTCCAGCAGTTCCTGCGCCCCTGACAGCAATTCGTCAATTAACGAGGCGTCCTCCAAACCTTTGGCATGACCGGTCAGAATATAATCAAACGCGCCGCGGATCGGTTCAAGCGCTTTAATCGACCGGATTAGCGAAGGAATCCCAGTGGACTCCTCAAGCTGCATCCAAAGATGCCCGTTGAGGGCGTCTCCCGTAAACAGAACCCGTTCATCCCGATCCAGCAGAACAATACTCCCCGGCGTGTGGCCGGGCACCTCATATATCTCCAGCTTTTTCCCTCCCAGGTCGATAACGTCCCCCTGCCGGATGCTTTTAGTGGGGCAAGGCTTCAGACCGGTCTGTTCTATCAGTTTCACTGCCTCCGGGCGGGCAAAATGTTCCGCCATCACGGGGAGATCGGCGTCATGAATATAAGCCTCGTCAAAAAAGAGGTTGCCGTAGATATGATCGCAATGTCCGTGGGTGTTTATTACAACCAATGGAAGGTCTGTCAAAGCACATATAATTTCTTTCAGGTTTTCTTTTCCGTTTGCAGTGTCAATCAAAACCGCTTTATCATTTCCCGCCACCAGGTAACAGGTGGAATCGCCCGCATCGTCAATCAAGGTGATATCCGGTGAAATCATAGTAAGGACCGCACGTTTCATAAAACCATCCTTTCCGTCAAGGCTCAAAGACAAAAAACGCCCGGTTTTAACACCGGACGTTTTCTTAAATTCGTGTAAAAACGGCGGATATATCATCCGCAGCAGAGACTAATCGACAATGAACGGCTTGATTTCCGCAAAGAATGCGTCAACGTTGTCGCTATGGGCTTCCAGTTTAATCGGTTTAGAGAGATCCAGGCTGAAAATGCCCATGATTGATTTTGCATCGATTGCATACCGCCCGGAAACGAGGTCCACGTCAAAGTCATACTTGGTAACAATGTTTACAAAGCTTTTTACGTCATTAATCGTCGCTAACATAACCATAACACTTTTCATATTGGTTCCTCCTCGAGATATAGTTATTATAGGAATATTACCCATATTTAGACTATAACAGCATAAATCTTTTTAGTCAACTGCTAATTGTAAAGTTCAGCGAAATAAATTATAATAAAGATATAAGTTTGTAACATATTTAGAAAAACTGCCAATGTTTTTAACAGGGGATTTTCAAAGAATGCGAATTGCGTTTTACACGCTGGGGTGCAAGGTCAATCAGTATGAGACCGAATTGCTTTCCGGCCTTTTTCATAGTGAAGGGTTTGACGTTGTATCCCACGCGGACGAAGCGGACGTTTATGTGGTGAATTCTTGTACCGTTACCGCCGCCGGGGACTCCAAAACCCGCAAGGCGCTTCACCGCCTCAGGCGGGAACATCCCGGCGCCCTGATTGCGCTGACCGGCTGTTTTCCCCAGGCTTTTCCAAATGCGGCGGAACAGCTTCCGGAAGCGGACGTCATCACCGGCTCCAAAAGCCGCCACGCGCTGGTCGGAGCGGTTAAACGCGCTCTTTCGACCGGAGAGCGGGTCATCGAAATTACGCCGCATACCAAAGACGAAGTATTTGAGGAAATGAATATTTCCTCCTTTGCGGAGCGAACCCGGGCGTTTGTCAAAATTCAGGACGGCTGCGAACGTTACTGTTCCTACTGCATTATCCCAAAAGCGCGCGGGTTCATCCGCTCCAAGCCTTTGGATTCATTAAAAAAAGAGCTTTCCTCCCTTGCGGAGAACGGTTATTTGGAAATCGTGCTGGTGGGAATCAATCTATCTTCATACGGGAAGGATCTTGGTTTGCGGCTGATCGACGCAATAGAAGCCGCCTGTTCAGTCAAGGGGATCGAACGGGTGCGGCTGGGTTCCCTGGAGCCGGAGCTTTTATCAGACGAAGACATCCTGCGAATGTCCCGCCAGCCGAAGCTCTGCCCACAGTTTCATCTCTCCCTCCAGAGCGGCTGTGACGAAACCCTCAGGCGGATGAACCGCCATTATGATACGGCGGAATACCGCCGGATTGTGGACAGGCTCCGCAAATGTTTCCCCGGCTGCGCCATCACGACCGATATCATGGTAGGGTTCCCCGGTGAAACCGAAGAGGAATTTGAACGTTCCCTTGCGTTTGCGCGTTCCATCCGGTTTGCCAAAGCGCACGTTTTCGCTTACTCCGTCCGTGAGGGTACGCGGGCTGCCGCCATGGACGGCCAGCTTCCAAACGCGGTCAAGGAGGAGCGGAGCCGCCGGATGATCAAAACAACAGGCGAAACCGCAGCCGTATTTTTGAAAGAACAGATCGGACAAACCGTACCGGTTCTGTTTGAATCCCGGCAGAACGGTCTGGGGCTTCAGGGGTACACCCCCAATTACTCCCCGGTCGTCGTTCGGACAGACGAACCCCTCACGGGGAAAATCCAGCCGGTACGCATTACAGATGTCACCGAGGGCCTATGCATCGGTGAACTCATATAAACAACCCGGAATGAAAGCTTTTTTAAACAGAGAAGTGGAGGAGCGCGCGAAGACCTTGCCATGCGATTCTCCGCGGGGCGGTGCGTTGGCTTAGCTCATCCCCGCCTCAATGCACAAAACATCTTATCATTCCTCTGCTTCGCGTGATAAGATGCACACTCCTTTTTACAATTTATGCCGACGCGAAGCGGCAGAATGGATGGTTTTATGTCAGTTTTTCGTATCTACGTCGAGAAAAAGAAACCGTTTGCCGTTGAGGCCAAGGGCCTGCTTTCCGACATCAAAACCGCGTTGCAGCTGGACGGGCTGACCGGACTGCGAATCATCAACCGGTATGATGTTGAAGGGATTTCCCAGCAGGATTTCAAACTCGCCACCCCGACCATTTTCTCCGAGCCGCCGGTAGACAACATTTATTATGACCTTCCCAAGTTCCGAAAAGAACGGGTCTTTGCCGCAGAATACCTGCCGGGCCAGTTTGACCAGCGGGCCGATTCCTGCGAGCAGTGCATTCAGCTTCTGACCCAGGGCGAACGCCCCCGGGTGCGCAGTGCCAAAATTTATGTTTTGGAAGGTGAGCTGAGCGGAGAGCAGTTTGAACAGGTCAAGTCATATATCATTAACCCGGTTGAAAGCCGCGAGGCTTCCCTCGCCCTTTACGACACGCTGGACGTCAAATACAAAATTCCGACTAAAGTGGAAACTCTGGGCGGTTTCACCGCATTGGATGAAGCGGGCCTGTCCGCCTTTATTGAGAATTACGCGCTGGCAATGGATCTTGACGACATTAAATTCTGCCAGCAATATTTTAAAGAAACTGAAAAACGCGACCCGACCATCACTGAAATCCGAATGATTGATACCTACTGGTCCGACCATTGCCGGCACACCACCTTCCTCACCAATATCGACAAAGTCACCATCCATTCGGATTATATTAAAGATACGTTTGACGATTATGTCCTCACCCGGGATGAGCTTTATAAAGGCCGTACAGATAAACCGATGACTCTGATGGACCTGGCGACTATTGCGGCGAAGCGGCTCAAAAAAGAGGGGCTGCTCAAAGATTTGGATGAGTCGGAGGAAATCAACGCCTGCTCGGTACATATTGACGTAGAAGTAAACGGCGAAACCGAAAAATGGCTTTTGATGTTTAAAAACGAAACCCATAACCACCCAACTGAGATTGAGCCGTTCGGCGGCGCGGCAACCTGCCTTGGGGGCGCAATCCGCGACCCTCTCTCCGGGCGTTCTTACGTTTACCAGGCAATGCGGGTTACCGGTGCTTCCAACCCGCTTGTGCCGGTAGAGGAAACCATTCCCGGCAAACTGCCGCAGAGAAAGATCACTGTCGGCGCAGCACAAGGCTACAGCTCCTACGGCAACCAAATCGGCCTCGCAACCGGGCAGGTTGCAGAGGTCTATCACCCCGGCTATGTGGCGAAGCGCCTTGAAATCGGCGCGGTTGTCGGCGCGGCGCCGGTGGAAAACGTTGTCCGCGAACGGCCTGCGGCTTCCGACATCATTATTCTGCTGGGCGGAAAAACCGGGCGTGACGGTTGCGGTGGTGCAACCGGTTCCTCTAAATCACACACGCTCGAGTCGCTTGAAAACTGCGGCGCTGAGGTTCAGAAAGGTAATCCGCCGGAAGAGCGCAAGCTTCAGCGGCTCTTCCGCAACCCGGAGGCAACTAGGCTTATCAAGCGCTGTAACGACTTTGGTGCGGGCGGCGTGTCAGTCGCAATCGGCGAGCTGGCGGATGGGCTTTTGATCGACCTGGACGCGGTTCCAAAGAAATACAATGGTCTTGACGGCACCGAGCTTGCCATTTCCGAATCGCAGGAGCGTATGGCGGTTGTTGTTGCCAAAGAGGATGCGGACGCATTCATTGCGCTCGCCTCTGAGGAAAACCTCCTTGCCACCAGAGTTGCAGTCGTCACCGAAGAACCGCGCCTGCGGATGAACTGGAACGGCAACATGATTGTCGACCTCTCCCGCGAGTTTCTCAATTCCAACGGCGCCGCGAAGCACACCGACATTGAAATTGAAGAGCCCGCCTTAAAGCCGGTTCACACCTATACCAATACCCCGGAAAGCTGGAAACAGCTCCTGACTGAGCTGAACGTCTGCTCCCAGAAAGGGCTTGTAGAGCGGTTCGACTCCACCATTGGCGCTTCCACCGTTTTAATGCCCTACGGCGGCATTCTGCAAACCACTCCCTCACAGGCGATGGCGGCAAAAATTCCTGTTCTGCACGGCGAAACCAACACTTCCTCTCTGATGGGCTGGGGTTTTAACCCCGACCTGAGTGCACAAAGCCCGTACCACGGCGCAGTCTATGCGGTTGTTGAATCAGTTGCCAAAGTTGTTGCGGCGGGCGGTTCCAGAAAACAGTGCTGGCTGACGTTCCAGGAATATTTTGAACGGACTAAAAACACCCCGACTCGCTGGGGCAAGCCTCTTTCCGCCCTGCTCGGCGCCTATCTTGCCCAGACAAAGCTCGGTATCGGCTCAATCGGCGGAAAAGACTCGATGTCTGGTTCTTTTGAAGAAATCGACGTCCCCCCCACTCTTGTTTCCTTCGCCGTTTCAGTGGCGGACGCCGGAACCGTTCTTTCCCCTGAATTTAAACAGGCCGGCAACCAGGTTGTATTGCTCCTGCCGAAGTATGATGAAAACGGCCTGCCGGATTTTGAAAGCGTTAAGCAGGTCTTTGACACCGTAGAAGAACTGATCCGCAGCGGCAAGGCAAAATCTGCATGGACGCTCGGCTACGGCGGCGTTGCGGAAGGCATTGCAAAAATGTGCTTTGGCAACCATCTCGGTTTCTACTTTACCTCCGCCCTTTCCGACGAACTTCTTTTTAATCCGGTTTATGGCGGCTTCATACTGGAGCTCAACGGTGATTATCAGCCGGCCGGCGCATTGCGCGTACTCGGTGTGATTTCACCCGAACCGGTTATCCGGCTTGACAGCGAGCGCTCCGTTCAGGTCGGCGAGCTCTCACAGCTGACCGAAGCTGTAATGGAACCTGTATTCCCATTAAACATCAAAACAGAGGACGGCCCGATTGAAGCGTTTGAATACCAGACTGCCGAACGAGCCGCCCCGGCGGTCAAAGCCGCGAAGCCGAAAGTGCTTATTCCGGTTTTCCCCGGCACAAACTGTGAATACGATACGGCGCGTGCCTTTGAAAAGGCGGGAGCTGAACCTGAAATTTTTGTTATCCGTAACCTTTCCAGCTCCCAAATTCAGGAGTCTCTGGATGCTTTTGTAGGCAAAGTAAACGAGTCGCAGATTATTATGATCCCGGGTGGTTTTTCCGGCGGCGATGAACCGGAAGGCTCCGCCAAGTTTATCACCAGCTTCTTCCGCAATCCGAGGCTGAAAGATGCCGTCCACGAGCTCCTCAAGCAGCGTGACGGCCTGATGCTCGGCATCTGCAACGGTTTCCAGGCGCTGGTAAAGCTCGGCCTCGTCCCTTACGGGGAAATTGTAGACCTCACTGAAAACTCCCCCACCCTGACCTTTAACTCAATCGGCCGTCATCAGTCTATGATGGTCAATACCCGGATTTGTTCCAATAAATCTCCGTGGTTGATGCACACCCATGTAGGAGACGTTCACAGCATTGCTATTTCGCACGGCGAAGGGCGTTTTGTAGCAGATGAGGCGTTGATCCGCTCCATGGCGGACAATGGGCAGATTGCCACTCAGTATATTGACTTAGAGGGCAAACCGACTCAAAATATCCGCTTCAACCCCAATTCTTCCGTTTATTCAATTGAAGGAATTACCTCTCCCGACGGACGGATTCTTGGAAAAATGGGCCACAGTGAACGGATAGGGACATATGTCTGCAAAAATGTACCCGGTGTGAAAGATCAATTAATTTTTAAAGCAGGGGTAGATTATTTCGCATAATGAGTGTATGATAATAAAGTATGCCGGTATTATTTATGCAGCCTGCTTTATGCCTTAAACAGGGGTGCAGCCTGCATCCCTGTTTTTTTCCGCTCTTACAGGCTGTTAACCATACTGAATGCAGAACCGCTTTGGCGGATTCTGACATATTCAAGGAGGAACTCCCTTGTCAAAGCTGATAGAAAAAATAAAGAATACCTCCAAAAGAGACAAGATCAAATTTGCTGTATTCGTCGGCTTTATCCTGCTGACCTTGGTAGTTGCCATCCTTTTGTTCCCCAATATTATCGCCTTGAAAGACCAGGCCGCCAGGGACCAGCTGAAAGACCAAATTCTATCGTTCGGTATTTGGGGCTGGCTGGTTTTTGCAGCGCTTCAGGTTTTTCAAATTATTTTTGCCGTTATTCCCGGCGAGCCAATTGAGGTAATCGGCGGTGTTCTGTACGGCCCGTGGGGCGGTCTGCTGGCCTGCCAGCTGGGGTCTCTGACGGGAACGGTTCTTGTTTATTACCTGGTTAAAAGCCTTGGCTATTCCTTTATTAACAGCATGGTCAATATAAAAGATACAAACAAGTTTAAGTTTCTTCATAACAATAAGAAGTTAAACCTGATTGTTTTCATTCTCTTTTTTATTCCGGGAACGCCAAAAGACGTCCTGACCTATCTGATTCCGCTGACAGAAATTAGGCCGCTCCAGTATTTTGTTATTACAACAATTGCACGGATTCCTTCAATCATCACCTCCACCTTTGCGGGTTCGGCAATTGACAACGGCCAGTGGACACAGATGATTCTGATTTTCGCAATTACCGGCGCTGTGGCAGTTCTGGGAATCATTTTCAACGATAAGATTATCGCCTTTTTCTCAAAGTCCAAGCACAAAAAGGACGGGATTTCCGAAAAACCGGATAACACAATGAAATAGTAATTAAAAAACCGCACCACCTTGGGTGCGGTTTTTTACAAACTGGATTAGAAAAATTCCACCTTATTATTTACTGAATGAAGTTCCGCCTCAGGCCCCATGCCGGGAACAAGCTTCATCTACTTTGATATTATTGAGGCGCGTCTTGGAAAAAATCCTGTCCCGGCTGATTGTCGTTTTCATTTTTATCTCTCCAAATGTATTTGCAGCGTATTCCAGTTTCTCCACAATGGTATACCAAAAAAGCAGAAAGCTCCCCGCATATTTGATATACATATCAATACCGTCTGTAATCAGCATTTTTATTTCGGCTATTACCGACTTGTGCTTTTCCTCAATTTATCTAAATAATTCATCCTGGTTCAATTATTTTTATGCATTGAGCAACAAAATTTCCAGCATTATCCGGTTAATTATTAAATTTGTGACGAACGACAAAAATTGGCCGCATCGCAGGCTCTTGGTCATTTAGCGCTTTTAAATTATAATAGCACCAATAAGTACGAAAAAAGACGAATATCGTATTTTGCAATTTTCTTCCTCATGGTTTATGTTTTTTTAAAAGGTATTTAAACGACGACCGTGTGAGGAGATGCAAAGTATGGTGGAATTTTCGTCCTATCGAAGAGATTTTTCTGAATTGCCCGGGCTTCAGGAGGCCAAAACGCTTTGTTATATTTTGGAAGCCCGACAATCGAAAGGCCCGACCCGCTATGGAATCCACGTGACAGAAACCTGTCAGTCCGGGGTCATTTGTGAGAAAACGCATTTCTTTACCTGCTACAGGATACAGGCAGAGCATTTACTGACCTATTTATACGAAAATGCCGTTCCCGCCGCACAATGTATTTCTGTTATATCCGATGCTTGCGCGGCAATCAAATGGGAGGATAAAAATGATACCGGTCCCAATTCAATTGTTAATTGCGGATGACAGCCTGGAAACCTGTGATATTTTGGAAAATTATTTTTCGCTGACTCAGCAAATAAACGTATGCGGTATTGCCCATGATGGAGACGAAGCGCTCTTTCGTATTGCACAGTGCCAGCCGGACGTCCTGCTGCTCGACCTCATTATGCCCAAGGTAGACGGATTGGCCGTTTTAGAACGGCTGGGCCGCATCCCGCTCCCCAAACATCCCAAAGTTATTGTTACCTCTGCGGTCGGTCAAGAAAGTTTTACCAGTACCGCCCTGATTTTGGGCGCGGATTATTATATGATAAAACCCTATGACCTGTCCGACTTGTATTCGCGTATTTGTACCGTCGCGGCGGTGAAAGCAAAAAAGGCACTGCAGACCAGCATTTTCCCAAAGGGAAACGACCTTGAGCTGCAGGTTTCGCGTTCACTGCTGGAATTGGGGCTCCCTCCGCATATGCTGGGATATCGTTACAGTTCTACAGCCGTCCTCCTCCTTTTAAGCGAGGACAGGCCGCAGTCAATTGTTAAGGACGTCTACGCAAGGGTGGCTAAAGAATTCGCCACAACCCCGGAATGTGTTGAGGGAGCTATCCGAAAGGCAATTCGCAGGGCATGGGACGCGAAACGGGAAGAAATCCGCCTGCTGACCGGCAACGCAAAGGAAACGCCCCCTTCCAACGGGCGGTTTTTGACCAATTTGGCGCAGCACGTCCGGCTGGATTCAGAGAATGGGGATGACAGTTTTGCAATTTGACGACAGTATATTTACACAGCTGAACCTGCGCCCCCAAAAAATGTTCAACCAGATGCAGCAGAACGACCGTTCCGGCACCTGGCTTTATAACTGCGGCACCAAAAAATATTGGTGCTCGAATCAAACATACCGAATTTATGGCCTGAAGCGGCACGCAGAACTTATTCCAGACTTATTCATGAAACAGGTCTGTAAAAAAGATGCCGAGCAGGCAAAGGCCGCTTTTGCCGCAGCTTTAACCGGAAAACCTTACCGTTTTATCCACCGGATTAAAATTAACGGAGCACTCAAGTGGCTGGAACAAAGCGGCCGTATGTACCCAGGGAAAAAATCTTCTCCCCCTTATGTGCTGGGCACTGTGCGGGACGTCACAAAAATTAAGCTGCAGGAAGAAAGGCTTGAAACCAAGCGAGCAAATTTAGACGCTATTGCCGAATATCTCGCTCAAACAACCAACGCCACCGGTTTATCTGAAATTGTGACTATTTTAAAGGATACAATCCACAAACGGATAAATGCGTTGATGGTATCCGTTTTTATCAGCCAGGAGGAACAAATAGCGCGGGTAGTTCCAATGGGAATCGACCCTGTACAAGCTTTCTTTTTTCAGGATATCTGTGATTTTATCGGCTACAAGGCTATTGAGTTGGGCCAACGGCAGGAATGCAGCGTAGGGGATTATCCTAACCGGCTTGGCAAGGAGCTGTTAGAAGACCTGGGTGCGAGACACGTTACGGCACTTCCAATCAAACACGGGAAAACGGTCATCGGCTCCCTTTCCGTTGTTACAAAGCGGCCGGGCGGCCTGAACCATGAAGAAAATGAATTCGTTCGTACAATTTGCAGCTATTTTTCTAACCAGATAAACAACACCCTGCTGTATGACCGTCTCAAACAGGAGCTGGAAATTAGTAAACGGCTGGAATCAGACCGGGACGTCATTTTTAACGAAAGTGTGGATTTTATTTCTATCATCGACAACGACGGTTGTTTTGCCCAAATCAATCCGGCTTTTGCAAACCGGCTCGGCTTCGCATCTGAAGATCTTGTAGGGCGTTCCGTGTTTGACTTTATCCACCCAGAGGACCGCTCACACGCCCGAGGAGTATTTAGCAACCTGCCGAATATCGGCGTATTTCGTGGGTTTCGCAACCGATTCCTCTGTAAAAACGGCGAAATCGGCTACCTTGAAAACAACCTGAAATACATGGCGGAAAGCGGAAAGACCATCGCAATTGCACGGGACCTTACAGGCCGGAAAGAAATGGAAAACCGCAATGTGCTGTTAGAGCAAAAAGTGGTCTTTGAACGCAGTAAAAATGAATTTTTTGCGGGTCTTTCCCATGAATTTAAAACGCCTTTGAATATCATCCTGTCTTCTCTGGACCTGATCCGCCTTAAAAGTTGCAAAGAAAACGAAAAGCGCTTTCAAAACGAATACGAAAAGTTTTTCAACTACGCCTATCAAAACTGCTATAAGCTTCTTCGTTTGTCCTCCAACTTATTGGATTCCGATAAAATGGAAAACGGGTTTTACCGTCTGCATATTACAAAGGTCCAGCTTTACTGTCTGCTGCAAAGAATTGTGGATGCGGCCGTCATTTATGCAAACGCAAAAAAGGTAGAACTGTTCCTTCATTCCCAAGCAGATGAGAAAGCCTGGATCGCCTGTGACGAAGACAGCGTGGAACGCATCCTGCTCAATCTACTTTCGAATTCCATTAAAAATAGCCGCGAAGGCGGTGAAATCCATGTAACCCTGGAAGAACAGCCGGACTTTTTCCACATAAAAGTAGAGGATAACGGAGTGGGAATCCCACAGGAAGTCCTTCCGCAAATTTTTGATAAATTTATAACCGGCCAAAATATGGCGTCCGGTCACCAAGAAGGAAGCGGAATTGGATTATCGCTCGTCAAACTACTAACGGAATTACACGGCGGTACTGTATCTGTAGAAAGCGAGCTGGGGATCGGAAGCAGGTTTTCCTTCACCCTTTCAAAGCATCAGCAAGTTACCGGAAAGTCTGAGCAGCTGCCGAGCGACGGCGTTTCAGCCCTAACACGGCTTGAACTGGCAGACGCCACATAAATTCGTTGAACTGGATAGTCGCGCCAAAACTAATTTACAGCCGATCCCGCGAATATTATTACAAAGCTGACAGATTGCTTTAGCCATTTTATCAGTATGTTTAAAAGCCTGGCGTTTCATAATAGACGCCAATATGCCATAAAAAGCATCTCCCGTCTCAATGACGGTGGAGGCAGCGAGTTTGCGTTCTAAATTCTGCTGTAAAAAAGAAA
>ERZ1673695.1866-NODE-1866-length-18719-cov-10.009055_pt1 | contig 18719 bp, 6 predicted proteins | sample MGYA00580225_ERZ1673695 | MGnify/ENA primary metagenome ERZ1673695 (study PRJEB41218, sample SAMN15661739) | gut metagenome | host: Homo sapiens | place: Canada: London | collected 2015-08-20/2019-03-30 | study: EMG produced TPA metagenomics assembly of... | reverse complement strand
CTCGCGCCGCTGGTCGCCTGCGTGAGCAGATTGCCTACGCTGTCATAGCTGTATGAAGTTGTCAAGGTGCTGGACGCGGTTTCAATGCGCCGCCCCGCCGCGTCGTAGGTGTAGCGGGTGACATCCCCGTCCAGTCCTGTGACACTGGTCATGCGGTTCATAGCGTCATAGGTATAGCTCACCATGCGGCCGTCCGGGTAGGTCATGGACGTCCTGTTGCCGTACGCATCGTAGGTGTAGGAAACCTTGTCGCCGTTCACATTCGTCACGGAAACCAGATATCCCTGCCCGTTGTACTGGTAAACAATCGTTCCCTCGGCACTGGAAACCTCCGTGACCCTGCCGGTTTCATTGTAGCTGCTTTCCACCGTCTGACCGTCGCCCACGTGCTGGGTGAGCAGGCTGCCGGTTTTGTCATATTCAAATGTGAGGACGGTTCCGTCTGCCTTGGTGATGCTTTCCAGCCAGCCCTCCGGCGTGTAGGCATACCGCACCCTGTTGCCCAGCGCGTCGGTTTCAGTGAGCAGATTGCCATTCTTGTCGTAGGTATACCGGGTGATGTGCTTCAATGCATCCGTTACCTGGGCGATGTTGTCCAGCGCGTCATATTTGTAGCTAGTCTTGTTGCCCAGCTCATCAATCACGGCTGTCAGCCGGTTCACCTTGTCGTACTGATATTCCTTGGTGTTGCCCTCAGCGTCGGTTTCGGCGGTCACGTTGCCCGCCGGGTCATAGGTAAGGGATTGCGTGGTTCCGTTGGCATAGGTCACCTTCTCCAGCAAGCTTTCGGCGGTATAGGCGAAGGCTGTGACGTTGCCCAGCGGATCGGTCTCGCCGGTGAGGTTGCCCAACGCGTCGTAGGTATAGGCAGTCTCCGTGCCGTCCGGCGCGGTAACGGCAACCATGCGGCCAAGGATGTCATACGCGTAGCGCGTGGCCTGCTCGCCCCGCGTAACAGAAACGATATTTCCGACCACGTCATATTCGTATGCAGTCGCCAGCCCTGTGCGCGGGGTGTTTTTCAGCACGCGGCCAAGGGCGTCGTATTGGGTTGTGTCCTTTGTTCCGTCCGGATAAACAATCCCGGTCAGGTTCCCGTTCGGGTCATAGGCAAATTCTACACGCCGGCCCTCCGCGTCCGTCACAGCGGCGATATTGCCCGCCGCGTCATACTCGTACAGCGTGGCGTTGCCGTTCACCGTCATGCGAGCGATTTGGCTGTTCTCGTTGTAGCCGTACTCCGTCACGCAGCCTTCTGGGTCTGTCATGCTCAGGACACGGCCCGCGCTGTCATACTCGTAGAGCGTTATGGCCTTTCCGGGCGCGGTGATCTTCACAAGATTTCCCAGCACGTCATAGGCAAACGAAGCCTGCTGGCCCAGTGCGTCCGTAATCTTGGTGACCAGGCCGTTCCTGCTATAGCTGTATTTGGTGGTATGACCATTCGCATCGGTTTCGGAGACGACGCGGCCCGCCTTGTCATAGCCTGTCGCCAGCACGCCGCCATTTTTCTTTATGGCTGTGGTAGCGCTGCCGTTTGGGTTATATTCCAGCGAGACAGTTTCCCCAAGCGCATCCGTCATCGCGACAAGGTTTCCATTCTCGTCGTACTGATAGCGGGTCACACCGCCCAGCGCATCCATAATGGAAAGAAGATTGCCTGTATTGTCGTAGGCATAACGGGTTACGCCGCCATTGGGTGCGGTTTCGAAGATCAACCGGCCGAGAGCATCGTAGGCATAAGAGGTGACGTTGCCTAGCGCGTCGGTGACGGTGAGCAGATTGCCGTTCTTATCATACGTGTACGCTGTATCCGCGCCCAGCGGATCGGTCACGCGGGTGATTCTGCCCAGCAAGTCATACTCAATTTCGGTCACGCCGCCCAGGGCGTTCACCTGCCGGATGGGGCGGTTCATGCTGTCATATGCCACAGAGAGGGTAGCACCGTTTGCCAGCGTGCGTGTGAGCAGGTTGCCTGCCAGATCATAGGTCATGGTTTGTGTTGCACCCGTAGCGTCCGTTACGGTCAGGGGCAAGCCCACCTCGTCATAGGTGTATTCGGTCACGCCGCCCAGGGCGTTGATCTCCCGCAGGAGGTTTCCTGCCCTGTCGTATTCGCTGAGGGTCTCGTTTCCGGCGGGGTCGGTAACAGTCAAGCGGTTGCCGTTTCCGTCGTAGGTATAGCTGGTCTTGTTGCCCAGCGCGTCGGCAATGCTCTTTTGCTGGCCGTTTTTCGTGTAAGCGGCGGTCTGCACCGTTCCGTCCGGAAGCGTGGTCTTTATCAGGTTGCCCAGTGCGTCATAGGCGTACTTCGTCACGCCGCCCTTGGGATTGGTCATGGAAGTCTGGCGGCCCAGCGCGTCGTAGATATAGGAAACAGACGTGCCATCTGCAAATGTCAGCCGCAGCAAGTTTCCGCTGGCATCATATTCATATTGCGTCACGTTTCCCAGCGCATCCGTCATGGCAGACAGATAGCCGTGGGCGTCATAGGTATAGGCAGTCTCGTTTCCTTCGGGATCGGTAACCTTAGCCAGCAACCCGTTCACGTATTCATAGGCAGTCACGCCACCCAGCGCATCGGTCTTTTCCACCATGCGTCCCTTGCTGTCATAGGTGTAGACCGTCACGCCGCCATCCGGCGCGGTTTCCGTCAGCAGATTGCCGTTTGTGTCATAGGTATATGCGGTGATATGGCCATTCTGATCTGTCATGCTGAGCAGATGATGGTTGTCATCCCACTCCATGACCACCGCCGCGCCGCGGGGATCGACCTCGGCAATCTTGTCGCCGTTTTCGTTGTATTCGTATGTCGTGACGTTCCCCAGCGGGTCGGTCATGGACACGATTTCACCCTGCTGTCCATAGGTGAACGTGGTCTCGCCGCCCAGGGCGTCCACAATGCGCGTGGTGCGCTTCCACTCGTCGTAATAATAGGTAACGACGTTGCCTTCCGCGTCGGTTGTAACGGTATATCCGTCCTCATACTGAATCTTATACCGTCCGCCGTTCGCGTCCGTCTGCGCGGTCACGCGGGACTGCTTATCGTACTGGTTTTGCACCTGGCGCTTGCCGCTGGCGTCGTACCATGCGGTCATGCGGCCCTGACTGTCATATTGGTATTTGGTCGTTTCGCCGTTCGCGTCGGTGAAGGAAACCAGATTCCTTCCCTTGTACCCATAGGTCAGTTCCGCGCCGCTCGGCGTGGTGAGCTTGACGATGTGACCATTCTCATCCATCTCGACCAGCAATTCTTCCTGGCTGGGCGCGATAATTTTTGTGATGAGGCCATCCTCGTCGCGCACGATCTGGGTGACGTGCTGGCCGCCGTCCTCCTCGATGCGGGAGAGCAGGCCGCCGGAGGCGAAGGCGTACACCGTGCCGTCCGTCAGCGCAATGCGGTATTCCGTGCGCGCGTCGTCATAGGCCAGGCTTTCGTATTCCGTGGAGTTGCTGGTAAACGTTCCGTCCGGCTGGATGTAGAAGATGATCTCGCTGCCGTCCGCGCGGCGGTAGCCTACGCTCCCGTCGTTAAACAGGCGCAGATGCTGGCCGTATTCCGTCGCCCACTTCGCGCCGAAGGGGCCGTCCGTTTCCGCGCTCTGGCTGTTGTAGGTGCGGATGATCTCCAGCGCGCTTCCGCCCAGGTCGGCCAGGCGCAGATCCTGCGTTTGCAGGAAGAAGTTGCCCGTGTTGAAGTTCAGCGGCTCAAAGCCCAGCGAGCAGAAGCGGTGCGGCCCCAGCAGGCTCTGATCCAGCGCGAACTCGTGACTGGGCGGGTTCGGCTCGGCGGAGAAGGTATAATTCCCGCCGTAGAGGTCGTTGAGGTATTCGGATTGGGTGAAATCCTCCACATTGTGCGCTACGCCCTCGACGCGCTCTTCCCTGGGAATGTAAACGGACTTGGCCTTCACGCGGGCGCTTGTGCGGGTCAGCTCGGAGGCAAGCCCATCCTGCGGATCGTCGTATACCCGGCGAGCGGCCACATGATACACCGCGCCGCTGACGTAATCGTAGTCCTCATAGCGCGTGCTCCGCGTGGTGGCGATTCGCTTTCCGTCGCGATAAATATCAAAGTAGATTTCGTTGGCCAGCGACGGGTCGTCCCGATTGGCGTCCGACCAGGTAATCACGTAACGGCGGAGCTTCTCGTTTTCATAATAGTCGCCGTAATCTGCCGCCTGCACGTTGGCGGGCGCTTTGATCAGGCTGGTGGAGATCGCCTTGCCGGCAGCCGTCACGCCTTCCAGATGCAGGGCGCGAAGCGTTACGCCCTCGGGCAGCATGGCGCGCACATAGAGCGTGCGCGCTGCTTGCGGAAGGAAAGCATAATCATTCAGTTCAAAGTCCGTCCATGTCTTTCCGTCATACGAATAGGCGTACAGGCCGGAGGTGACGACCTTACCGGAATCATCCTGACAGAGGGTTTCCAGACGGATGGCGTAGGCGTCCCCATTCAGGGTCAGCCTGCCGCTCTCGTAGACGCCCTTTGCTCCCGGCGCTGTGCGCAGAAGCAGGGAGGTCTTCGCGCCGCTGCCGTACAGACGTCCAGAGGCATCCAGCCCCAGCGCCGTGACGGTATGCACGCTTCCGTCCTCGCAGGGCAGGAGGTTCGCGGTAAAGGTATTGCTGTTCCACGCACCGTCCATGTACAGCCTGCGGGTGGTCAGCTCCGCCGGACAATCCGTCTCGATGGCAGGCATCGCCTCGGTGAACTCACTGCCGCCGGTGAGATGGAAGGAGGTAACTGGGCGCAGCAGCTGCACCTTGAAGCGCACGGGGTTCATCTCATAGACGCCGGTTACGTCCAGGCCCTGAAGGATGGTTCCCGCGCCGGAGAGGTTTGCGCGAATCTGAACGCTGCGCTGGGGCACGTCAAACCAGGCGTCGCGACCGTCCCGGATCGCATGCCAGGACGCGCCGCCGTCGATGCTGTATTCATAGGTTACGGAGCCCTGCGCCAGGGTATGGAGGCGAATGGCCTGCACGCTCTGCGCGGCAGAGAACGCCACGGAGGTTAGCTGGCCGGAATCGCCCGCGCATACCGCGCCCATGGGCGTAAGCTCCACGCCGCTGTGGCTGGCGACCTTGCTTTCGTCCTTCCAGATATCGCTGAGGATCAGCAGCGACGCCATGCCCCTGGCATAGTGCAGCACATCGCCGCCGTCCCTGGAAATGACGGAGAGGGAATGGGTCGAGCCCTCGGGATAAAGAATGGGATACAGATCAAACTTCTGGCTGGAAGCGCTGCCGGCGGACTGCCCGTCAAAGATCACGCGGCTGTCCGACTCGCTGCCGGCATACTCGCGGGTGTACGCGGCCTGCGTGTGGGCCGTGGTGATGATCTCGCCCTGAGCGGGCGCGGTGACGGTCACGTCCGCGACCACGGGCTGCGCGGAATGATCCGCCTTGATGAACACGCCGCGGGCGGTGCTCTCATGGCCTGCCTGATCGTGAGCGACGAGCGCGATTTCGATGGTTTCCCCGTCCGCAAACTCGCCGGTATCCAGCACGCCCAGCTGCTCGGCGGTCTTCTCCGCGGTATTCGTCCAGACCGTTATGACCTTGCCGGAGGAGCCGGTGGCGGTCAGCGTCCAATCCAGCAGGGAAATGTCTGTAACATTGCCCCAGATATCCAGCACGCCCGTGACCACCGTACCGTCCGGCGGGGTGAGCAGCTCCACCTGGGGCGGGGTGACGTCCACATAGAACTTGTGCTCCCAGGAGGCGCTGTTGCCCAACGCGTCCGTCAGATGCAGGGTGATCGTGTGCTCGCCGTCCGCCAGCGCGGTGATGTCGATCTCCTTGCTGCCGGTTTCCGCGACCTCAAGGGGCACGAATTCACCGCCGTCGATGGCATAGTCCATCTGCGCGAGGCCGCTATAAGCATCCGCCGCGCCCTCCCAACTGAGGGTTACGCTTTCCGTGTCCACCCAGCCCACGGGGTCAATCGAGGAAGCAAGAAGCGTGGGCGCGCCGCGGTCGATCCTCACGGTGGCGGTTCCTGCCGCGCCTTCATTGCCCGCGACGTCCACGCCGCGCACGGCGTAGGTATGCTCGCCGTCTGTAAGAGCGGAAATGTCCAGCGGAAAGCCCGCGCAGGTCTTATCCGCGAGATTCGTCGTGAGATACGCCCCGCCGTCTATGGCATATTCCACCCGCAGCAGATCGTTGATATCCGAAATGCCTGTCCATGTGAGGCTGGCGCTGTCGTCCTTTGTCCATTCGTCCGGCAAAATGGACACGTCGGGCGCGGTGGGCGGCGTTTTGTCCACATACAGCTGTACGCCCTTGGGCGCGCCGTAGTTGCCCGCGCTGTCCGTGCCGCGCACATACACGGCATGGGAGCCGTCCGCGAAAGCGGAGGTGTCCAGCGTGAAGGAGCCGTTGGCGGTATTGTAGGCGGTGTTTTGCCACGCCCAGGCCGCCGCGTCCGTTCCGGCTGGATTGACAACGTATTGCACATGGCCCGTGCCCAGTGTGGAGGCGTTTCCCGGCTGATCCGTGATACCCGCCCAGGTGATGGTATGCGTCCCGGTACTCGACCAGACAGCAGGGCTGACGCTGACCGTGGCGGGCTGGCTGGGCGGCGTGGTATCCGGCAGGAGAGCCGATACCGTGGCGGCAGTAGCGCTGCCGGCCGTCTGGCCATACGCGTTGGTGGGCATGACCCTGAAATAATAATTCAGGTCGCTCTGACCGAGCCGCGGAATATTGGGCAGCTCCTGACCGGCGCCGTCCCAATGCAGGGCATACTTGCCCGCGGCGATCTCCTCGTCGGTGGGCCAGAGATTTTTCCCTTTGGTGGTGAAGCTGGTGGTATTGCCCACAAACTGATATTCATACTTTTGTCCGTTGTAGATGCCGATGGTATACCCGCTTGCCCCGCTCACCTTGTTCCAGCTCAGGTCTACCCAGCCGCTTTCGCTGTTGGTTCCATAGCCATGGGGTGTGGCTGTCAGGGTGGGTGTGCCAATGCCGGTCACATAGGTGGCAGAGAAATTCATGCGTTCGTTGCGGGGCAGCACATCCGAAGAACAGATGCGCGCCCATGCGCTGCCAGATGTTACGGCAATGCCATAGTTTTGTTTTTGATCCGCCGCGTTAAACCACGCAGAAAAGAGCCTGGTCACATCCAGGCTGTTCCAGCCGGTGTGAAGGGAAACGTCTATGCTGATTTCACTGGAGAGCGAGGGGCGGCTGTTATAGGTCACGGTGGATGTATTCCAGCTGCCCGTTACCAGAGAAATTTTGAATTGTCCATTGCCGCCTACCTCATGAACATAGACGTTCCACATGGCGCTTTCAATGAGCAGATCCGTTCCCGTGGGGAATTCTGAGACGTTCCCATCGCTGCCCGCAAAGCCGGTAAGCGACGGAATGATTAAGGCGATGTTGTCGCTGCCGTTGTTGCCGGCATAGAGGTTAGTGCCCTCCAGATTGTGGTTTCGCTGGGGGCTTCCCCGATCTACCGTATGATTATAATGCTTGCCCGGGTTGGCGCTGGACACATACACGTCGCCGATACCGGTGGCCAAGTCATTGAAGTAGCTGCCGGTTGGGTCGATGGTCACGGGATACGAGGCAGTCTGCATCCAGGCGTCGTTGGGCGCATAGGTTACGGTATAGCTTCCGCCGCCGCCTTCCAGAGACACGGAAATATCCGTGCTGTAATTCCCCGCCGCGTCGGTCATATGCGGCGCTTCGAGCTTGGCCAGCGCCTGACCATCCTCGTTGTAGAGAAGGATTTCCTGGCCGGACTGGCGCGCGGTCAATCCCTGGGTGGACAGACGATAGGCGTACACATGGTTGCCGGTGTACTGGCGGACGATGACGTCCTCCTTCACGCCGGTGGTCAGGGCGGATAGACGTACATCCGTCACCGCGTCAAACAGGCCGGGATACACAACGGCGCTGACGCCGCCTGACGCGGAACGCGCCCTTCCGCCGATGCGCTGGCCGGTGATGCTGGAAGGACGGCTGTCCTCGGCGTATGCGGATGAGAAAAGCAGGCGCAGCAGAGCGACGCTTATACCCAGTTCTTCCGCGTCATCCGCTGCTTCCGGTTCGGGCACAGGCTCCGGTTCTTGAACGGGTTCCGGATCAGGTTCAGGTTCCTGCGTGGGAGGCGCGGTGGGCGCCTCGGTGGGGTTGGCTGTTGGCTCGGCGGTTGGAGCGGCCGTTGGCTCGGCGGTCGGCGCAGCCGTAGGTTCAGCCGTTGGCTCGGTTGTTGGTTCGGCTGTTGGCTCAGCTGTCGGTTCGACGGTCGGCCCAGCCGTTGGCTCAGTTGTTACCTCTGTTGTCGGTTTGGTTGTTGGCTCAGTCGTTGGCTCGGCAGTCGGCTCCACTGTCGGCTGAGTCGTTTCCTCCGGCGTGGGCGTTGCGTTGGGGTCGGAGGATGCGGTAGGTTCAAGACTTGGAGTGGGCGCAGGCGTATCTGTGGGCCGTTCTACAGGCGTATATCCATCTGTCCGGGGAAGAACATTTCCTTCATAAGAACGAACCTCGTCCTGGGATTCAGCGTCCCGGACGGCTTGCAGGCGCTCCTGCTCGCTCAGGTTTTCCAGATGCCTAATCGAAACAAAGCCGTCAACAAGGCCAAGCGGCGTGTCAAATACGATTTTCGCGCGGCGCTCACTGGGCACAGAGCAAACGTATACCACAGCGCCTCGATTCAAGTTCCCCAACGCATCGCCGCTTGTAGCGGAAGCATATACGTCAGCTCGGGCCATTGTTTTGGCATAGCCGACGGTCAGGCGGATCTCCGGAGTTGCTTCGACAGCCGGTGTTTCGGACAGCTCGGGCGAGCCGCTGGGATCAGGAGAATCCGTCAGGGCTGGAGATTCGCTGGGCAACGGCGATTCACTTAGTAGCGGAGATTCGGAGGGCACGGGCGATTCGCTGGGTTCGGGCGATTCCGATGGTTCGGGCGATTCGCTGGGCTGCGGATAATAGTCGTCCAGCATCAGCGGCGCAAACGAAAAGCTGGTCCCTGCTAAAGATACAGAGGCCAGCTTTTGATTGGCATAATATGTGCCCTGAATCTGGGCGTCTACAACGCCTTCGGCATTGTGCAGATAATCCCCTTGATCTTTCATGGAAGAGGGCGCGCTCTCCAATGGCAGCAGTTTCCCTGTAAGCGTATCCGCGGTCAGCGTGACCGTGTGCCTGCGCAGACCATCTGCAGCGCCGGCATGCGCGTCCGCGGCAAGTGCGGCGGGGGTGTTCACCGCCAGCATAAGCGCGAGGATCAGGGAAACGATACGCTTCAGGTTCATGCTGTACTCCTCCTGAAATCTGTCAGTATTGATAAACATTAAAATAAAGAGACAAAATAAAGGGATAACTACCCAATCAAATAAGCGATAAAGAGCACAAATAAAGCATGAAATAATTCCTATTTAGAGTTTGCTCCGCAACTACCCAAAAATCAAGCAATAGCGGATAATCGGTCAATAGAACAGAGAATCTGCATCAAACCGGCAAAAAGGTCAAGACAAAGAGACCTGAGCCTCTTGGTCAGATTCATGCAAAGGAGAGCGACGCCGATCACACAGAAGGATGTCTCCCGGAGATGAGCCATGATGCGGTTCAGTCCGTAGGCGCGCTTGCCGGTGCCGAATTCGCCTTCTACCATGTTGCGGTCACAGATGTCCTGATACTCCTGCCGACGGGCGGTTTTCGTCACCTCCGGGTTCTTTGGGGGACGGCCCAGAACAGGTCCGGTGAGCTGAATGCCACGCTCCTTGCACCAGGCGATGGTTTCCCGGTTGCGGTAAATCTTGTCTGCCAACACCCTCGCCGGGTAGCATCCGTAGTGTTCCCGGTAGCCTTCCACAGCCCGGAAGAAATCGGTGGCTTCGTTGAAAGCATCGAAGGAAAGCCGCTCAATCCGGGCATAACCGTCCACCATGCTGATGTGAAGCTTCGCGCCGAATTCCGTGTTGGCGTGTGCCTTGCCCCGGACGATCGGCCGCACCCACGGCTGACGGATGCTGACGATTCGATCCGGCACGCTGTGTACCCGATGCTCATGCATGTACAGTTGCTGCTCGTAGAGCGTGGTGAGCGTGTTCAGCAGGTCGTAGACCGCCTGGTCAAACCGGATATCTTTGTTTCGGACGAAGTCCGCGATGTACCCGATATCGCGGCGGATGAACTGCAGCTGCTGCCTGATGCACTTCCGAATGGCCTTGGCAGAGCGTTTTTTGCTCTTGGACAGGTTCAGGAAAGACTTTCGCGCAATCTTTGAGTACATCCGGGGTGTCTTCCAGCCATTGGCCTTGCAGGTCTCCCTGACAATGTCTTCCAGCAGTTCCCGGGCGTGATTCAGGAGTTGGAAATCCTGCGGAAAGGCGATATCAGCCGGGCAGCAGGTCGCATCCATGAGCAGTGTTCCGCTGTTTGACGGTGTCTCCGGCTCAGACTGCGCTGCTTTCTGTCCGCTGCTCCCGCCTGACTTTCCCTGGTCGTCATGATCCTGAGGGGAATTCTTTGGGATGCTGGCCTCCAGAATCGTCGCAATGGCCTCCGGCGGAAAACGCTTGCGGAACTCCACCATGGTGGATGCCCCAAAGGGAGCCTTTGAGCTGTACGCCTTCATTCCGAGAAAGAACTGGAGATAGGGGTTCTCGCTCACATGGCGTACCGTCCACTCGTCGCTGCATCTCAGCCGCTGTTTGATGATGAGTGCCCCCAGCGCGATTCGCGCCGAATGCGCCGGATGCCCGTTGTCCACAAACTGCTTCGCGTACGCTCGCTCCACCGTGTCCCAGGGAATCAGGCCCGCCAGTTTGACCCATTCATTTTCCGAATCCAGTTCCCCGAACGGAAAAACAAAGTCCTCGAATGCCAGCTGAGTCTCCTTCTTGTACATCCGCCCTCACTCCTGTGCAAGCTTTTGGTGGGTTCTTCTCGCTTTTCCTTGCACTTGTATAATACCATACGGGCCGTTCACATGTTGGTTTTCTTATGTTTTGGTGGTTGCGGAGCAAATTCTATTTATACTATATTCAATTTGTATTAACTTGTCAATGGAAATTTGAAATTAATTTCCGTGCCGCGTAGGCAAACGGGGCGGCTATATGCTTTTCGCAGAGCAATACGCAAGACTTCAGGAATTTTGCTCGAATTGTTTTACGATTTAGAACAAGAGGTGCGGTAATGGTGTCATCAACAATCGGAATAAGCGATAAAAATAGACTCCGCAAGAGAACCTTAATCCTCTCGGAAGCCATTGAATCTTGGTTGCCGCATGCCGCCCGCGCTGGTTCGTTCCATATAGGTGATGATACAGATGGGCGGATTTTTATACCAAACGGCGCCTTCATTTCCCGAAGGTAGCATGTCGAAAGGGCAGCTTGGTGTTGTTGGAAAGCGGCATGCCACATTCCTCGATACGCCCAGCGTGACGTGCCCCATATAGCGCAAAGGAGCATCCATGGAGCCGAGCACCAGACTGGTGATCTGTTCGCCCTTGGCGATGTACCCGCAGGCCAGAAAGTCTTCGTCCACAAGTTTCTTCACCTTCACCCAGTCGCGGGAGCGCTTGCCCATGCGATAGGGGCTGTCCTTTTTCTTTTGTACGATTCCCTCAAGGCCCTGCTCGGTCGTTTGATCAAACAGGGCCTTTGCGTTGCCTGCGATGGTTCTGGATACCGCCAGCCGCCCGCGATCAAAAGCCGTCTCCCGCAGGATAGCCTTGCGGTCGATCAATGGCCGGTTCGTCAAATCCTCGCCGTCACGATACAGGATGTCAAAGGCGACAAAGTTAGCGGGCGTCTGCGCCGATTTCAAGCGGATGCGCACAGTGCCGGTCATCATACTGCGCGCCTGCAGAGCTTCAAAATCCGGCTTGCCGTTCGTGTCCGCGATGATGAGTTCGCCATCCAGGATGCACGTTCCAGCGACTGCCTCATGCAAGCCCGCAAGCTCTGGAAAACTGGGCAGCAGCCGCAGGTTCCGCTTGTTGCGCAGGTCAGTTTCGCCGGGGCGCAGGTAGGCGACGCAGCGGATGCCGTCCAGCTTCAGTTCATTCAGCCATTCGTCCGATTCAATGGGTTCATGGCGCTCGGTCAGCAGCATGGGGCGGACGCTCCGGTCTTCAAAGAGCTCCATCAATGCACACCCGCCAGCTGAGGCTGCTGCTGGGCGAGGCTCCGCTCCAGTGCCTCCATGAGGTTGATCACATTGCCCTGCGGCTCGGCGGCGGCGATGATCTCCCGGCCCTCGATCTTGCGCTGGATGGCGGAGACGAGCTTCTCTTCGTACTCGTCGCGGTACTTCTCCGGCGCGTAGGGCTGAATCATGGCGTGGACGAGCATGCGCCCCATCCGCATTTCTGCGTCTGAGACCTCGCCCTGTCGGGGCTGCACGGGCAGGCGCTTGATCTGATCCCGATAGAACAGCGTCTGCATGCGGATGCCCTCCGGCTCCGGAATCAGCGCCAGCATGGTCTGCTTGCTCCAGAGCACGCATTGGCCGATGCCGATTACGCCCTCATCCAGCATCGACCGGCGCAGCAGTTCGTAAGCCTTGTCGCTGCCATCCGGCGCGCAGAGATAGGACTTGTCGAAGTAGACGGATGGAATGGATTCGGGCGGGGCAAAGTGCAGGATGCGGATGGTCCTGTCGCGTTCGGTCTTGATTCGCTCCAGCTCGTCGTCCGTGAGTATGACATATTGGCCTTTGGCATACTCGTAGCCCTTGACGATCTGGTCGGCCTGCACCTCCGCGCCGGTGTCCTCACGCACCTTCTTCTGACGGACGCGCACGCCGTCCCGAGTGAGTTGGTTGAAGCCGACACCCTTTTCCTGAACGGCGGTGTAGAGGGACACCGGAATATGCACCATTCCAAAGCTGATGGCCGCTTTTCTCGCTGCTGCGGGCATAAAAAATACCTCATTTCGGAATTAGCTTGTCCGAAATGAAGTGGTTTTATGGAAGCAGAAGCTGCCATCTATCCGTTTGGAAGCACAACCTTCTCGACGTTCCAGCCTCCATTTTCGATTTTCATCACCGCGAAGGAAATTTCTTGGTCGAACCGCCGCTTGCCACCGCTGCCGGGATTGAGCTTCGTTCAACCCTTTTCCTATGATGATCCGCCTCAAGACGTTCGCACTGTCAAAACGCAAGGAATTTATCAGATCATCGGCGAGCGTTACGGTCCATATCTTTTTAGCCATATTTGCTTCCATTTATTCATCTTCCAAACAGTAAGCAAATGCATCATAGTATTGATGAGTTAAACACAAAAAGGTGGCGTCTCCGTAGAGACTCCACCGAGTTGCCTTATCTTTTTGAAATACGGAAGAATTGCCTGCAAAGCTCGGCTGATTCCTTTTCTCTTTGCATTATTTCTGATTCAAATGCTTTACTCCCCTCCGTTTGAATGATCCTTTTGATTGTTAACGCCTCTTTTCTCAAAGCCATACGCTTATCACTTCACACTACTATTTTAGCCCATTAGCTCCAGGTTCGATAGCAGACAATTTCCGCGGAGGGCAACAGCTTATCAGCCATGAATCTTCACGGATTTTACGGAACATTTCTTCTTAAAAAAAGCAATTCCGTAAGACCATACTTCATTCGCTCCATCATCAATCAGCGGTTCAGCATATTCCCGTTCGAGAATTTGCTTCAACGCCGCATCACATTGCGCCTCCATGTCGTTCCTGCTCTTGGCTCGTTTGGTTTCAATGATCATCCCAAGCTCTCCAGTGGCATTCTCGATCTGGATGTCACTTCTTCCCATGCCCGCCTCACGGTTGGAGAGGATCGTCCAGTCGCTTTTTCCCTTCAATAGTCCCAGCAGAAAGCCGTGATAGAAGCCCTCATAGCTATCATAATAGCTGATCGTCCCACGAAGCTGCTCATTCAGCATCGTTTCCACCTGTTCCGCGTCCCCACTTTCCAGTGCGCGACACAGCTTTTCCATACTGTTCTTCTGTGTGACAACTTTCTCCGCGAACCACTTCTGGATCTTCTCGATAAAGATTTCCCTCACTTCGCGGTTGGGGATGACGAGGCTGGTGTAGTCATCCTCATCCTCGGGCGCGTTCTTGTCCACCGTCAGGTATCCCGTCAGGAACAGCACACTCCATAGATTGTCGATGCTCTCTGTCAATTCACCATAGGTCAGCGTCTCCACGATCTTTTTGCGAATCGTCTTTCCCGCCACAAGCTGCTCGATCTCGCCACGCGTCGTCGCGTCCGCCATGTCGATAAACTGCTTCACCAGCGCGTTGGACGAGGTGTTATTCCAGTAGGGCTTTGGTCTGGCCTTTGGATTATCCAGCAGCTTGTCGCAGTGATTGACTACATCCCACGGGCAATAGACGTCCGCATTGCCGAAGTGATAGCCGTCGTACCACGCCCGCATGTCCTCCAAGGCATACTCCATGCCATAGTCGGCCAGCAGCTTCTTTACATCCGCTTCCGTAAAGCCGAAATATTCGTCATAGCGCGTATCCGTGATGGTATCCACCTTGAGGTTGTTGATCCCCGTGAAGATGCTCTCCTTCGAGATGCGCAGGCAGCCTGTCACCACCGCGAAGAACAAATCCGGGTTGGTTTTGAACGCTTCGCCGAAGAAGCCCCGCAGGAAGGCTACCATCTGGTCGTAGTACCCATTGATGTGAGCCTTGTCCAGCGGAACGTCGTATTCATCGATCAGCAAAATCACCTGCTCGCCGTAGTGCGCGTGGAGCATCCGCATTAAGGTTACGAGGGCATCTTGCAGTTCATCTTCCTCGGGTTGCCGAGCCATAAGGTTACGGAAGATCTTCCGATCATCTTCTTTGACATCAGGTGCTTTCTCAAGATAATCCAGTCGCTTGCATTCAGTGGAGATCAGCGTGACCAATCGCGCAATGGCTTCCTCATACGTCAACCCTTCCACGCCCTTGAGCGAAAGGAAAACGACGGGATGCCTCGCCTGATATTCCTCGCAAAGCTGCTTCTCCTCGCTAATCGCAAGTCCATTGAAAAGTGACTTGTCCGAGCCGATCTCAAAGAAGCTCCAAAGCATGCTCATATTCAGCGTCTTGCCAAACCGGCGGGGACGGGTGAACAGGTTCACGTCGCCTCGGTTGGTCAGTACATCTTGGATGAGTAGCGTCTTATCCATATAATAGTATCCGAGTCGACGAATCTTCTCAAAGCTATCCAGACCGACCGGCAACATCTTTTTATCCATATGCGACCTCCTTTTCCCGCGGCGCATTGATTCTCAAAGCCATATGCTTATAACTCTCCACTTTCATTTTATCGCATTATCGGCTTGATAGCAAGCGATTCTCTTTCTCGGTACAAAATAAACAGGGCCCACAGTAGGATGTAGTTTATTCATTGGCCCCCATTTTATGTAAATTGTTGCATGCGCCAACACGGCAAACAATTATGTTTTTATCGCAAAATATTGCGCCATTTTTCCTGCTAATTTTGGTGGCGGCTGGTTTTTTGTCCCGCCACATTTTTTAGCACTGCTAACATTCTGCTAACGGCAACCCGGGATTTGCGGGGTATATTCAAGGGAAATGCGAACACCCACATTCGTTAGAAATCCAGTAAAATAAGGCATTCCAGGGCACTCGAAGGCACGCAAAGGCGAACAGTCTTTCGTCCTCCTAAGCGGCAGGCCGTGGGTTCGAATCCCGCCAGGCGCGCCAGGCGCCGCAGAAATATGCGGCGCTTTTTTTTTCATGTTTGCCAGGGGAGGGGCTGGACGCAAAACCCTTGACGCATATGGGGCGGAGTGCTATAATACCCCGTGAATCGGCCCGATTGGGCGTGGAATGATGGAAGCGAAGGAAGTGGATAGCAGGATGATCATGCGTGCAAGAAATGTGCTGTGCCTTGTCATGGCGCTGATGATGGCCGTTTCCGTCTGCCTGGCGGAGGAGACGCCCAGCTTGAAGGATGACTTTTATGCGGTGGTGAACGCCGAATGGCTGGAGCAGACGGAAATTCCCTCGGACGCTCCGGAAGTGAGCGTCTTTTCCGAACTGGGGGACCAGGTCCAGGAGGTGCTCAAGGCGGACTTCCAGGCCATGCTCGACGGCGAGAAGGCTGTGCCGGAAGAACTGACAGACTTCATCGAGCTCTACCGGCTGGCGGCGGACTATGAAACCCGCAATGCCCTGGGCGCGGAGCCGCTCAAGCCGTACCTTGAGAGGATCGAAGCGCTGGACGGTATGGACGCGCTGCGGGAAAACCTGGCAGACCTGATGATGGCGGGCACGCCTCTGCCCTTTGGCGTGACAGTGATGGCGGATATGGCCGATGCCTCCGTCAACGCGCTGTATATGGGGCCCTGCGCGCTCTTCCTGTCGGTTAAGGACTATTATCTCGATGATGCCACCCGTACCACGCTGCAGGGCGTTTACGGCCAGATGTCCAAGAACCTGCTGGTGATGGCGGGCAAGACCGAGGAAGAGGCCGAGGAGATCGTATCCCAGGCGCTGGCCTTTGACGAAAGTCTAGCGGCCTACAGCCGTACCGCCGAGGAGAGAAGCGACGCCACCGTCAGCTATAACCCGCAGCCTCTTGCGCAGCTGGACGAGCAGGTGGAGAATTTTGACCTGACCGCCCTGCTGGGAGACCTGATGAAAGAGGTTCCCGAAACCGTCATCGTGACCGACCCCGCCTATTTTGAGGCCCTGGATGAACTGGTCAGCGACGAGACCTTCCCCCAGATGAAGAGCTGGATGCTGGTGGCGATGGTCAACGCCGTCGCCCCCTACCTCAGCGATGACTTCCGCGTGCAGGCCGCCGCCTTCAGCCTCGCGCTCAGCGGCGCCGCTGAGCCGACCGGCGCGGAGGAGGCCGCCTATAACGTGGCGATGGGCGTGTTTAGCGAGGTTGTGGGCATCTATTACGGCAAGACCTATTTCGGCGAGGAAGCGCGCCAGGACGTGCAGGCCATGGTGGAGCAGATAGTGGATGTCTACAGGCAGCGCCTGACCGAGAACGAGTGGCTTAGCGACGAGACCCGCGAGATGGCCATCCGCAAGCTGGACCACATGAGCGTCCATGTGGGATACCCGGATGAGGCAAGGCCCATGTACGCGCTGCTCAAGACGGTGCCCGCCTCCGAGGGCGGCACGCTGGTAGATAACATGATGGCGTATACCCGTGCGTCGGCGGAGTATGTCCTCGGCCTCTGCGGACAGCCTGTGGACCGCAGCGAATGGCCCCTGAGCGCGAACACGGTCAATGCCATGTACACGCTCACCAACAACAGCATCAACTTCCCCGCCGCCATCCTTCAGGAGCCGTTCTACAGCCTGGAGCAGTCCGCTTCCGCCAACTACGGCGCCATTGGTGCGGTCATCGCGCATGAAATTTCCCACGCTTTCGATCCCAACGGCTCCAAGTTTGACGAAAACGGTTCGCTGGCCAACTGGTGGACCAAGGAGGACCTGGCGAAGTTTGAAGAGCTGTCCCAGGCGATGATCGAAGAATTTGACGGCCTGCCCTTTGCGGGTGGAACGGTCAACGGCACCCTGACCGTGACGGAAAATGTAGCCGATGCGGGCGGCCTGTCCTGCGCGCTGGAGGCGCTCAAGCAGACCGAGGACGAGCCAGACCTGGAGGCCTTCTTCACCAGCTGGGCCAGGGCGTGGCGCAACAAGGCCACCGAAGCCTATATGAATCTGAACCTGACCATGGACGTGCACGCGCCCTCCAAGCTGCGCGCCAATATCCAGCTGCAGAACATCGATGATTTCTTCACCACCTTTGGTATCGAGGAGGGCGACGGCATGTACCGCGCGCCCGAGGACCGCGTGTCCATCTGGTGATCCTGCCGCCCCGGCTGCGCAAAGCGGCCGGGGCTTTTGTATGCTTTGCTTCCAAAAGTAGAAAAAAAGTAGAACATGCTTCGCTATGCTGGTTTCACGGGCCGGGGGAAGGAAAACCCCGTCCGTGAGTTTTCCATAAGCGGGGGATGAAGATGCGTTTGAAACATGCCGTAACGTCACAGGAGCGTCGCCGGCGCGTGATCGCTGCTATAGGGCTGGCCGCTTTCGGACTGGCGATGGCGGCGGCGTGCCTTTTGGCGGGCAAGCCGATGCTGGATCTGCTGTCAAATCCGGAGCGCTTCCGCGCCTGGGTGGAGGAGCGGGGGCTGTGGGGCCGGGCGGCTTTCGTGGGCATGATGGCCGTGCAGATCATCGCAGCCATGATCCCCGGCGAGCCGCTGGAGATCGCCGCAGGGTATGCCTTTGGCACGGTCGAGGGCACGGCGCTTTGCCTGCTGGGCGCGCTGATTGGCGGTGCGGCGGTGTTCCTGGCGGTGCGCCGCTTCGGTCGCCGGGCGGTGGAGGCGTTCTTCCCCCCGGAGAAGATCGACGCCCTGCCGCTTCTTAGAAGCGGACGCAGGCTGGAGGGCTGGCTGTTCGTTGTGTTTTTGTTCCCCGGCACGCCCAAGGACCTGCTCACCTACTGCGCGGGCCTGACGCACATGCAGCTGGGCCGGTGGCTGGCCCTGTCCGTGGTGGGGCGCATCCCCTCGGTGATCACCTCCACGATCGGAGGCGACGCGCTGGGCGCAGGCAGCTACGGCTTTGCCGCGCTGGTGTTCGGGGTCACGCTCCTGCTTTGCGGGGCGGGCCTGTTGGTATACCGCCGCATGAACGGAAAGGAAGGAAAGAAGCATGCCCCGTCTGATGATCGTGGATGACGAGCCGGAAATCACCGCCATGCTCAAGCGCTATTTC
>ERZ1673695.1843-NODE-1843-length-18945-cov-4.836263_pt1 | contig 18945 bp, 16 predicted proteins | sample MGYA00580225_ERZ1673695 | MGnify/ENA primary metagenome ERZ1673695 (study PRJEB41218, sample SAMN15661739) | gut metagenome | host: Homo sapiens | place: Canada: London | collected 2015-08-20/2019-03-30 | study: EMG produced TPA metagenomics assembly of... | reverse complement strand
GCGTATTTGCGGTTTTGCAAAATTCCGCGGACATTTTGCGCGTTCACGATGTCAAAAGAAATGCGAACGCCGTAAAAACGGCGGTTGCCCTCAAAAATTTATGGACGAAATAATCATAGAAAATTTGAAACTTTCCGGAAGGCACGGGTGCTTTGCATTCGAGCGCGACAGGCCCGGGGATTTCGAGGTGTCGATGCGCCTTTTCCTGCCGCTCGACGCCGCCGCCAAGACCGACGAGCTGTCGGACACCGTGGACTATCCCTCGGCGATGGCGATAGCCGAGGGCGTTCTGAAAGGCGAGAGCGTGAGGCTCATCGAAAAGCTCGCCGACATGATAGCCGAAAGGCTCTTTGTCCGCTTTGAAAGGCTCGTTGAAGCCGAGGTGGAGGTTGCGAAGCTCGGAGTGGACGTGGGGTACGATTTCAAAAAAATATCGGCGCGCATAAGGCGCAAAAGGGGGGACTACATAAAATGAAGGCTTCAAAAGTGGTTTTGGCGCTCGGGTCCAACATGGGCAACCGCCGCGAAAACATCGTCAAGGCGGTTTCGATGCTGGAAGAGTTTTGCGCCTTTGAGGCGAAGTCGCGCATATACGAGACGTCTCCCGTCGGGTATGCCGAGCAGCGGGATTTTCTCAACGCCGCGGTGTTTGGCGAGACGTTTGCCGAACCGCTCGAACTTCTTCGCCAGTGCAAGCGCCTCGAGTCCGCGCTCGGGCGGGAGGCGAATTTCAGAAACGGCCCGCGCCCGATAGACATCGACATAATATTTTACGAAAACGAGTCGGTTTCGACCGAAGAGCTGACCGTTCCGCACCCGAGGTGGCGCGAGCGCGACTTTGTGACGACGCCGCTTGTTGACCTCCTCGAACAGGGGGCGTTCGACGGCGGGGCGTTTGCGGAATTAAAGCGGGAAATCGGCGCGTTTTCCAAAATGTTCGAGCCGTTTTCGGCATTTTGAAAATGGAAGCCGGCACGCTCTATGTAGTGGCGACGCCGATAGGCAATCTCGCCGATATTTCCGAACGCGCCAGGGAGACGCTCGCGCTGTGCGACGTCGTAGCCTGCGAGGACACCCGCGTGACTGGCGTTCTGCTCAACAGGCTCGGGCTGAAAAAGGAGATGTTCGTCAACGAAAATTCACGCGAAAAGTCCGCCGCCTCCGCACTGCTCAAAATGCTTTCGGAGGGCAAAAACGTCGCGCTCGTAAGCGACGCCGGCACTCCGTGCGTCAGCGACCCGGGGTTTAGGATAGTGCGCGCTTGCCGCGCGGCGGGCGTAAAAGTTTCGCCGGTTCCGGGGCCGTGCGCTTTCATATCGGCTCTATGCGCGTCGGGGCTGCCGAGCGACTCCTTTTTGTTCGCGGGTTTTCTGCCCCCCAAGACTTCCGCGCGGCGGGCGTATTTCGAGAAGTACGCGGACTTCCCGCATTCGCTCATATTTTACGAGTCTCCGTACAGGATAGAAAAATTCGCCGCCGACGCGCTCGAGATTTTCGGGGAAACCCGTGTCGCGTGCTTCGCGAAGGAGATAACCAAGTTTTACGAGAGGTTTTTTGTCGGCGAGCTTGGCGGCGTTTGCGGCGAGCTCAAATCGGCGTCGACAAAAGGCGAATTTACGGTGATAATAGCCCCCAAGGGGTTCGAGCTCTGACGATGGACGGGGTTCTTGCGATAGACATAGGCTCGAATACGATAAAGTGTCTCCTCGGCCGCGCGCGGGGTGGCGAGGTTGAGAGGATTTTCGAGCGCACCGCGCAGGCGCGCATATCCGCGGGGCGGGGCGGGCTCGTGTCGGGGGCGGCCGAAATCATATCGGTGGCGGCAGCCGCGTTCGAGGCGGAGGCGCGCGGGTTCGGGGAAAACTTTTCGACGGTCGCCGTCGCGACTTCCGCAATGCGCGATTCTCCGCAGGGCGCCCAAGTGGCGGCGGAGGTTTTCCGGCGCTGCGGGGTTCGGGTGCAAATTCTCGACGGGAGGGAGGAGGCGCGACTGTCCTTTCTCGGCGCTATGAGCGACCCGCTGATCGATTCCTCCCTGCCGTGCGCGTATTTCGATTTGGGCGGCGGAAGCCTCGAAGTCGTTTTCGGACGCGGCGGGGAGGTCGGGAGGTCGGCGAGCATGCCCATAGGCGCGGTGAATCTTACGCGCGAATTTCTGAAAGACCCGCGCGCCCCCGTTTCGGCGCGGGACGCGCGGGCGATTGAGGCGCGCGCCCGCGCGGCGATTGACGCAGGCCTGGATTTCCCGATTCCCGATTTTAAAATCCTCGCGGGCGCGGGGGGCGCGGTGGTTGCGGCGCGGTTTGCGAAAAAGGCGCTCGGGCTCGGCGGAGAGGAAAACAGAATATCGCTTTCGCAGATGCGCGGCCTCTTTGACGGCGTTTGCGCGCTCGGCGCCGAGGGGCGCGCGCGTGAATACGGCGTGGACGTGGGCAGAACCGACATCGTTCCCGCGGCTTTCGCGTGCATTTGCGCGCTCATGGAAAAGCTCGGCGCGCGGGAAATCGTCCACACGTTTTGCAATCTGAGGTGCGGATTGGTGCTTTCGTCCTCCGGCGGGCGCGGTTGAGGACGCGGCGGAAGCGGAAAAGAGATTCCTATTCGCGCCCTAAAAATTCCCGCGCCTCTTTGAGCCCGAAGCCGTAGCATTCGTTCATGCCCGGCATGGTCATAAAGATGTGCGGCGCCCCCTTAGCGCACACTGCGCGCGCGGGGACTCCGGAAGCGGCGAGCTTTTCGGCGAATTTGAAGCACTGGTCGCGCAAAATGTCGTGCGAGGCGTAGACTATGAGGGTCGGCGGAAATCCGGAGACGTCCGCGAATTCCAGCGGCGAAACTTCGGCGGACTTCCTCTTTTCCGCGTCCGCGCAGTACGAGAAGTTGAAGGCGTCCATCGCTTCGGCGTCGAGCGCGAAACCGGCGGCGAATTTCTCCCACGATTCGCCCCTGTAAAACATGCTCGTCACCGGATAGAAAAGGGCGAGCTTCTCGGGCGGCGGCAGCCCCTCCGATTTTGCGGCGGCCGTCGCCGCTATCGCGAGATGCCCGCCCGCGCTGTCGCCGCAAAGCGAGATTTTTCCGCCCGCGATTCCGAGGCGCTCCGAGTTTTCGCGCGCCCACGCGAGGGCGTCCAATACGTCATGGAGCGCGGCGGGGTGGGGAAATTCGGGCGAGAGCCGGTACTCGGGCGCGATTACCGCAAAATCGCGCGCCAGGTCGGAGCAGACTTTTGCGCAGGTTTCTATCGCGCCTATTGTCCAGCCTCCGCCGTGGAGGTATATCACCGCCGGCTTCGGGTTCCGCGCGCCGGAATTGTACACCCTCACCCTCATGCGCCCGCCGCCGCGCAGCGGCGCGCTTTCCTCAAAAAACTCCGCTCCGGAGATATTTTCGGAGTTCGCTATCCTCTGGGCGCGGACAAGGTTCAGCATCCGCGGATTTCCATTCGCGGCGTCGGAGATGGCGCGCGCTATGAACTCGCCGCCGCGCTTCGGGAATTTTTCCAGAAACGCCGCGACCTCCGGTTTTAGCGGGCATTCGGACGGAGCTTCCGCCGAAAAATATTCTTCGCTTCCCATTTTTCCTCCAATATGCAGACAAGCCCGCCCGCTGAAAAACGGGCGGGCTGCCTTTCGGTTTTGCCGAAACCCTTTTGCGCGGTTCCGGCGGAACTTCATTCCATTTCAGTTTGTCATTCCGCAGCCTCCGGCGCGTCGGCGGAATCCTCGGAGGATATATCGTCGTCCTTGGCGTCGATTATGCGGCAGATGCCTATGAGCTTGTCTCCCTCGGCGAGGTTGATGAGGCGCACGCCCTGCGTCGTCCGCCCGATTATGCGGACGTCCTTGACGGGAGAGCGCACCGCTTGGCCGCCCTGCGTGAACATCATAATCTCGTCGTCGTCTTTCACCGAGAGCGCGCCGGCGACCCCGTGGGTCTTGATGGCGATCACCCCCGAGCCGCCGCGGTTTTGCAGGCGGTATTCGTCATAGGCTGTGCGCTTGCCCTGTCCCATTTCGCCCGCTATCAGCAGCGTGGAGTTGGGGTCGACCACGACTATCGCCTTTACGCAGTCGTTTTCCTTTTTGAGCGTGACCCCCCTTACGCCGCGCGTGGCGCGCCCCTGGGCGCGCAGGTCGCCCTCGTTGAAGCGTATCGACATGCCCGCGTAGGTGACGAGTATGACGTTGGCGTCGTTTTCGGCGAGAACCACCCCTATGAGGTCGTCGCCCTCGTCGAGCGTTATGCCGATTATCCCGCCCTTGCGGCAGTTCTTGTACTCGGATAGGATCGTCTTTTTGACTACGCCGTTTTTAGTCGCCATTATGAGCGAATGGTTCGCGTCGTCGAGGTTTTTGACGCATATCATGGCGGCGACCTTTTCGTCGGGCTGGAGCGCGAGGACGTTCTTTATGGAACGCCCCTTCGAAGTGCGCGTGCCTTCGGGAATCTCGTAGACCTTTTCGACGTAGACGCGGCCGTTGTTCATGAAGAACATTATATAGTCGTGCGTGGAGGCCGTGAAGATGTGCTCGATGAAGTCTTCGTCGTACTGCCCGCTGCCGATTACGCCCTTGCCACCTCGCTTCTGCGAGCGGTATGCGCTTACGCTCGTGCGCTTGATGAACCCGTTGTGGGAGACGGAAATTATGCAGCCCTCGTTGGCGATGACGTCCTCCATTCTGAATTCGCCCTCGGCGGCCATAAACTGCGTCTTGCGCGTCGAGGGATATTTTTCGCGCATTTCGACGAGCTCCTTCTTTATGACTGACAGTAGCTTTTTCTCGTTTTTGAGTATGGAGTTGTACTCCTCGATGAGGCGCATGAGCTCCATGTACTCGTTTTCGATTTTCTCGCGTTCAAGTCCCGTCAGCTGGTGCAGACGCAGGTCGAGAATAGCGTTCGCCTGCCGCTCGGTGAGCGGGTATTTCGCCATGAGGGAGGTTTTTGCCTCGTCGCGGTCTTTCGACGCTCTGATGATTTTGATGAAGTCGTCGAGGTTGTTGAGCGCGATTTTATAGCCTTCGAGAATGTGGGCGCGGTCTTCTGCCTTGCGCAGCAGGTAGCAGGTGCGGCGGTAGACGACCTCGCGGCGGTGCTCGATGTAGCATTCGAGCATTTCGCGGATGTTCATGAGCTTGGGCTTGCGCTTGTCGAGCGCGAGCAGTATCACGCCGAACGACGATTCGAGCTGCGTGTGCTTGAAGAGCTTGTTGAGAACCACCCTCGGCGATTCCCCGCGTTTGAGCTCCACCACGACCCTCGTGTTTTCGTCGGACTCGTTGCGTATGTCGCTGACTTCGGTGAGAACCTTGTCCGCCACGAGCTGGGCGATGTTCTCCACGAGCGAGTTTCTGTTGACGTTGTAGGGGATTTCCGTGATGACGATCTGTTCCTTGCCGTTTTTGAGCTCTTCGACGCTCGCGACCCCGCGAGTCTTGACGATTCCGCGGCCGGTCTTCATGTAGCTGTCGATTCCGCCCCTGCCGACGATGACGCCGCCCGTCGGGAAGTCGGGGCCCTTGATGGCTTTTTGCAGCTCTTCAAACGGCGTCGAGGGGTTGTCTATTAGCATGCAGATTCCGTCGATGAGCTCGCCGAGGTTGTGCGGCGGTATGTTGGTCGTCATGCCGACGGCGATGCCCGTCGAGCCGTTCATCAACAGGGTGGGCAGGGCGGACGGGAGGACGACGGGTTCGGTGGCGGTCTCCTTGTAGTTGGGCATGAAGTCCACTGTGTCGCTGTCGATGTCCATCAGGAGGTCTTCGGCGATTTCGGCGAGCTTGCACTCCGTGTACCTGTACGCGGCGGGGCTGTCGCCCTCTATGGAGCCGAAGTTGCCCTGCGGCATCACGAGCGGATAGCGCATGACCCAGTCCTGCGCCAGGCGCGTCAGGGTGTAGTAAACGGACAAGTCCCCGTGCGGGTGGTAGTTTTTGAGGACTTCACCCACGACGCCCGCGCACTTGTCGAACGCGCGGTTGTGCAGAAGCCCCTCGCGCAGCATGGCGTAGAGCACGCGCCGCTGGACGGGTTTGAGGCCGTCGCGCACGTCGGGGAGGGCGCGGGAAATGATGACGGACATCGAGTAGTCGATGTACGCGCTCTGCATTATCTGGGTAATGCTCGAATTTATTATTGTTTCGTTTTCGGTGTACATTGCGCTGAAATTTTATCCGTTAGATGTCGAGATAGGACGCGTTGAGGGCGTTGTCTTCTATGAACGCGCGGCGTATCGGGACGTCCTCTCCCATGAGCATGGAGAAGGTTGCGTCGGCCTCCGCCGCGTCGTCGATGGAGACTTTGAGGAACGAGCGCTTGTTGGGGTCCATCGTGGTTTCGTAGAGCTGCTTTGCGTTCATCTCTCCGAGCCCTTTGTAGCGCTGGATGCTAAGGCCCCTCCTGCCGAGCTCGCGGATTTTGGAGACGAGCTCGAGTATGCTGTTGAGCGGGTGCTCGTTTTTCTTGTCCGGGCCGAGGGTTTCGGTGAGGATGTAGCGCGGCTCTTCCGTCGGCGTGAAAGACTTCACCACAAGCCCGACTTTCGCGAACTCCGCGAGGATTTTTTCGATTTGGTGCGCCTCGTAGATTTCGTAGACGTTTATGCGCTGCTGGACTTTGTTGCCGAGCTCGTCGACGACTTCGCGGATCGTGTTGCCCTCGAATATGTCTTCCGAATTGCCGTATTCCACGAAGAATTTTGAGCGCTCCTCCTCGTCGAATATGTATTTGAACTCTTCCTTGTTTCCGGTTCTGACGCGGGCGATGTACTTGGGCAGCCTGCCGTCGCGGTTGGTGTCCAGATACGTCGCAAGCGCGCAGGCGTAGCGCGTCACCCCGTGCCCGAGGGTTTCGAGGCGCGAGAGCATCTCGACTAATTTGTCGATTTTCTGCGGCGGGAATTCAAAGCCGTCGCGCACGCGAGTGAGGGTGACGTCCTCGGAGCCGAGGCTCAGCAGTATCTTGTTGAGCTCGGCGTCGTTCATTACGTACTGCTCGCGCTTCTTGCGCTTGATTTTGTAGAGGGGGGGCTGCGCGATGTACACGTAGCCGTTTTCTATCAGCCCGCGCATCTGGCGGAAGAAAAATGTCAGCAGGAGGGTTCTGATGTGCGAGCCGTCCACATCGGCGTCGGTCATGATGACGACTTTGTGGTAGCGGGCTTTCGTCACGTCGAACGCGCCCTCTCCGGATTCGCCTATGCCCGTGCCGCACGCGGTGATGATGGTGCGGATTTCATTGTTGTTTAGAACCTTGTCGAGGCGCGCCTTCTCCACGTTCAGGAGCTTGCCCCTGATGGGCAGAATGGCCTGGTACTTTCTGTCGCGCCCCATTTTTGCGGAACCGCCTGCGGAGTCGCCCTCGACGATGTAGAGCTCGCAGAGGGAGGGGTCTTTTTCGGAGCAGTCGGCGAGCTTGCCGGGCAGCCCCCCCGCCGAGAGCACCGTCTTGCGGACGGTCTCGCGCGCCTTGCGCGCGGCGTCGCGGGCGCGGGCGGCCATGACGCACTTGTCTATGATTTTTTTCGCGATGGCGGGGGCGGTCTCGAAATAGTATTTCAGCTTTTCGCCGACGATTTTCTGGACTATGCCGTCAACTTCGCCGTTGGAGAGCTTCGTCTTGGTCTGGCCCTCGAAGCGCGGCTCGGGGACTTTTACGGAAATCACGGCGGTGAGGCCCTCGCGGCAGTCGTCGCCCGATATGGCCGGATCCTTCTCCTTTACGAGGCTGTTCGCCTTGGCGTAATTGTTTATCACGCGCGTGAGGGCCGTCCTGAACCCGCTCAGGTGCGTGCCGCCCTCGACGTTGTATATGGAGTTCGCGTAGGCGTAGACCTGCTCGTTGTAGGAGTCGTTGTACTGTATTGCGATGTCGACTTTTATCAGCGATTCCGAGCCCTCCGCCGCGGGAGCCTCGCCCGAAAAGTATATGACTTTCGGGTTGACTACGACCTTCGCGCGGTTGAGGTACTGGACGTATTCGGAGATGCCCTCCTTGAAATTGAACTGCTCGCGCTTGTTGACGCGCTCGTCGGAGAGCTCGATGGTGATTCCGGGATTGAGAAAGGCGAGCTCGCGCAGGCGCTTGGAGAGTATCTCGTATTTGAATTCGCGCGTGAGGGTGAATATCTCGGGGTCGGGAATGAAGGTGATTTTTGTGCCGGTGGACTTCGTGTTGCCAATGACAGTCATCGGCATGGTGGTCTTGCCGCGCGAGAACTCCATCTTGTAAATCTGACCGCCCTTGCGCACTTCAACCTCGAAGTGCTCCGAGACCGCGTTTACGCACTTCGCGCCAACCCCGTGCAGGCCGCCCGAAACCTGGTACGCGCCCTTACCGAATTTGCCGCCGGCGTGGAGGTTCGTCATCACGAGCTCGAGCGCGGGGATTTTGTATTTGGGGTGTATGTCGACGGGAATGCCGCGCCCGTTGTCTTCGATGGAGCATGAGCCGTCGCCGTGTATGCTCACTTTGATGAGGGAGCAGAAACCCGCGAGGGCCTCGTCTATGGAATTGTCCACTATTTCGAACACGCAGTGGTGCAGGCCCCTCTCGTTGGTGTCGCCGATGTACATGTCGGGACGTTTTCTGACGCCTTCCAAGCCCTCGAGCTTCTGGATTTTCGACGCGTCGTAATTGTCGTTTGTCTTATTCGTTTCAGCCATTTTAGATGTCTTTTTTTGATTTTGTAAATTTTGCCGGCGCGACGCCCGTATGCGCCGGATTCGGAACGCTTCAAACGCGCTCCGCGCCGCCAAAAAGAAAGAGTCCCCCACTTTGTTGGCGGCGCATTAGTAATATTAGAAACAGGCGCAAAATGCGCAATAATTAAATTGGGGAAATCGAAAATATTTGCGCCCGAAAATCGGCGGAAAAAGCTTGAAAATCGCAAAAAAATCCGCGCCGGAAAGCGGCGCGGACTCGGCGGAAAATTTTTCCGGCTCCGTTCAGGCGGAGGGGGCGTCGGTCCATCTGCCCTCTTTTTTGATAAGGGCGACGAGCCGTTCGATGGATTCCTCCTGCGGGATATTTTTTTCCACGCAAATCTTGTTCTTATAGAGGTTGATTTTGCCAGGCGCCCCGCCGACGTATCCGAAGTCCGCGTCAGCCATTTCCCCCGGGCCGTTTACTATGCAGCCCATCACGCCGATTGTGACGTCTTTAAGATGGCGTGTGGCGGCCTGGATTTTGGCGAAGGCGTCCTGAATGTCGTAGAGCGTGCGGCCGCAGCTCGGGCAGGCGATGTATTCGGCCTTCGAGCGGCGGGTGCGCGCGCCCTGCAATATGGCGAGGCAGTATTCGGCGTCCTTTTGCGGGTTGCCGGAAATTTCCGCGGAGGCGACGTCGCCTATGCCGTCGGCCATGAGAGAGCCTATGTAAACCGACGCCTCGCCGAGAAGCGCCATTTCTCCGGCATCGGGGGCGGCGGCGAGGGATTTGTCGAATTTGAGCCAAATTGGAGCGCCTATGCCGAGCTCTCGCAGGGTTGCGGTGAACATTCTCGCCTCGCCGACGGCGTGGCGGCCGCCGGTCGGCGGAGGGGCGATGAGGACGACGTTTTCCGCGCGTTTGAGCGCGTCCGCGAGCCCCGCGAGGTCCTCCGTGCCTACCTGCGCGGCGATGGCGGCGACTTTCGCGGCGTCGGCGAGCAGCTTTTCGGAATCCCCCGCGCCGTATTTGCGGATTTCGATTTTCCCGCCGCCTTTGAGGGAGGCTTCGCCGTTTTCCACGCAGAAGTCGGCGCAGCCGCTCGCGCCGAACGACGCTGCCGCGGGAACCGCCTTAGCGCCGATTCTGAGGGCGCCGAGATCGACAGTGCGGCATTCGCGGCGCGAGTACGAATAGAAGTCTATTCCCTCCGGCTTTTGCGCCGCTGGCTTTTGCGCGCGGACTTTTTCGGCGAGCCGCGCGAGCGATATCGCGACGGGGATTTCCTCGACGGGGTCTTCGGTGAGGGAGACGCGTATGGTGTCGCCGAGCCCGTCGAAGAGCAGGCCGCCTATGCCCATCGAGCTCTTTATGCGCGCGTCGATTCCGAACCCGGCCTCCGTGACGCCGAGGTGCAGGGGATAGTTGCCGCCCAGCTCCGCCGCCATTTTTGAGGCGGCGAGCCTGTACGCCTGCGTCATCACGCGCGTGTTGCTGGATTTGAATGAAAACAGGAAATTGCGGAAGCCCTCGTCGAGGCACATCTTGGCAAATTCGAAGGCGGCCGCGACCATGCCTTCGGGGGTGTCCCCGTAGCGGCGTATGATTCGGTCGGAGAGCGAGCCGTGGTTTGTGCCTATGCGCATGGCCCGCCCCAGCTCCTTGCAGCGGCGGACGAGCGGGGCGAACTTTTCGCGCGCGCGCTCCAAGTCGGCGGCGTATTCGGATTCGGAATACCCGCCGGTTTCGCCGGTCCGCTGCCTGTCGGTGAAGTTGCCCGGGTTTATGCGGATTTTCTCGACGTGCTCGACGGCCTCCATCGCGGTTGCCGGCAGAAAGTGTATGTCGGCGACAAGGGGCGTTGAAAATCCGGCGGCCCTGAACTTTTTGGATATGTCGCCGAGCGTCCGCGCGGCCTCGAGGTTTTGCGCCGTCAGCCTGACTATCCGGCAGCCCGCCTCGGCGAGCTGTATGCACTGCCGCACGGACGCCTCCACGTCGCACGTTTTGGTGTTCGTCATGGACTGGACGACGATTTCGTCGCCGCCGATTTCAACATCGCCGACTTTCACGGCGCGAACCGGCGCCTTGACGCAGTTAAATCTGGATACGCAGTAGTTATTCATGCTTTTTGAAGGAAATGTCCCTTATGTAATATTGCGAGGACTGTTCGGCGGCGGACTCGTATTCGGAGTCGCCGTTCCAGCGCAGAAATCCGAGGTAGACGACATACCCCATGAGCGCGATGAACAGTATCGAAAACGCCGCCTGCACCGAGGCGAAAAACGAGCGAGGAAGGGGTTTCCCGCGGATTTTTTCTATGATTGCGAACATTATGTGCCCGCCGTCGAGCACGGGAATGGGCAGCATGTTGAGTATGGCGAGGTTTATGTTCAGCAGCACCGCGAACGAGAGCATAAGCGATATGTCGGTGAGCGACAGGCGGTATATCACCCTGCCTATGTCGACGGGCCCCGCGAGGCTCGAAATCCCGATGTCGCTCTGCGGGTTGGCGAGGCCGGCTATCGCCGAATACGTGCGCTCCACGCTGTCTCGGAATTGTTCGGCGACGGACGGGTGGCGCATCACCGTGACGTTTTCGAGCGTGTAGCCGAGCATCATCTTTTCTTTCGGCGGAAGTATTTCGGAGCTCGAAGAGGCGGGCAGGTACGCGGACTTCAAGTCCATGCGCGCTCCGGAAAAATGCATTCTGCCGCCGACGATGCCGACGTTGGCGTTCACGAGCGCGTTGAGCTGCGAAAGCGACTCTATGCGCTGCAAAGCCAGTTGGTAGAGTATGTCGCCCGGCGAAATTTTCGCAAACCTCGGGTCGTCGGTGTCGGCCGAGAGGAGCTTTACGGTTTCCGCGGCGCCCGCCGACGGGTCCTTGGGCGGTATAGATATGAATGACAGCGACCCCGCGCCGTCCGGAAGGGTGATTTTGCACAGGGGCTTTGTGAGGGCGATTTTCTCGGGCGCGATTTTTAGCTTTACGGGATTTCCGCCGCGGATTACGCCCAGTTCCACGGTTTTGCCCTCGGGAATTTCCGCGAGTATGTCGGATAGCTGCATGTTGGAGTATAGCTTCCGCCCGTCAATGGATTCCACTATGTCGCCGGGCTTCGCCCCCGCCTCCATCGCGGGGGAGTCGGGAAACAGCCCTGAAATTTTCATGGTCATGGCGGGCGAAACGCCTATCATGCGCATTTCGTCTCCGGAGGCGGCGTTGGTCTTTACGAGTTCCGGAAACACGTCTACCGCGAAAACTTTTCCGCCCCTTTCGACTTCCAGGACGGCTTTCGGCGCGCCGGATTCGGTGCGGCCGGAGCCTATGGCGATTTTCTCCATTATTTGCAGGAAGTCCGAGACCTTCGACCCGTCCACCGAGAGTATTTTGTCGCCGGGCATGAGCCCCGCTTTTTGCGCGGGGGATTCCACCGTTTTCCCGTCCGCGCCGGTGATGGTTTTTGAGACGTATCCCACGACTGTCGTAGTCTCGAAGTCGTTGGACGGAACTCCGAAAATCCAGACGAAAACCGCCAGAACCGCCGCCAGCAGCACGTTGAAGAGCGCGCCCGCGGCGCTGACTATTATTTTGTCGAGGCACGATGCTTTCGGAAGGTTTTTCGCCTCCGTGCCGTCCGTTCCTTCGAGCGCGCCCAAGTCCGCCAGTTGCGGTATGGCGACGTACCCGCCGAGCGGCAGGGCGCTCAAAACGTATTCGCAGCCGTCCTTCCCCCTGCGCGAGAACAGTATCGGGCCGAACCCCACGGAGAATCTGAGCACTTTCAGCCCGCGCAGCTTTGCGGCGAGAAAGTGTCCGAGCTCGTGGATAAATATCGAGCCTCCGAAAAACAGCAACACCAGAACCGTCGCCCAGGCGTTGGAAAATATGTCGGGGTCCGAAGCCATTTTTACCGGACGGCGGCCTCCGCTATTTCGGACGCCCGCGCGCGGGCACGCGCGTCGTCGGCGAGAATGTCGTCGAGCGTTTGCGGGTCTTTGGCGTCCGCCGATTCGAGGGTTTTGCCGACGACGTCCGCTATTTTTATCCACGGCAATTTGCCAGCTATGAAGCGCGAGACTGCCACCTCGTTTGCGGCGTTGAAAACCGCCGTGGCGGTTCCGCCCGCTTTGAGGGCGTCGAAAGCGTGGCGCAGGCAGGGGAAGCGGCCGGTGTCCGGCGGGGCGAAGTCTATTGACATCGCCTTCGAGAAGTCGAGCGGCTCGCACACGCACGCGCCGCGCTCGGGGTATAGAAGGCTGTGGGAAATCGCGAAAGTCATCGACGGCGGCGAGAGGTGCGCGAGCACCGAGCCGTCGACAAACTGCACCATGGAGTGCACGAGGCTCTGCCTCTGCACGACCACCTGGATTCTCTCGGGCTCCACCCCGAAGAGCCATTTCGCCTCTATCACTTCAAGCCCCTTGTTCGCGAGGGTGGACGAGTCTATCGTCACCTTGGGGCCCATTTTCCAGTTGGGGTGTTTGAGAGCCTGTTCTGGGGTTATGGAGAGCATCTGCTCGCGCGTGTAGTCGCGGAACATGCCGCCGGAGGCGGTGATTATGAGCTTTGCAACGTCACGCGCCCTCTCGCCGTTGAGGCACTGGAATATCGCGTTGTGCTCGGAGTCGAGCGGGAGTATTGCGACGTTGTTTTCGCGCGCGCCCGCCATCACGAATTTGCCCGCCATCACGAGCAGCTCCTTGTTCGCAAGCGCTATGTCCTTACCGGCGCGTATGGCGGCGAGCGTGGGTTTCAGCGCCTGCGTCCCGACGACGGCGGCGACCACCGTGTCGGCTTCGGGCAGCAGCGATATTTCTTCCAGGCCCTCTTCGCCGCGGTAGAGTTTGCGGTTTTTGAAGAGCCCCGACGCCTTGGCGTCGTCGAACGCGGCGCCGTCGAAAATCGCCACGTGCCCGACATTGAATTCGTCGGCGATTTTCGCGAGTTTTTCGTAATTCTTTTTGCCCGCGATTCCCACTACGTTCAGCCGTTCGGGGTTGCCCCTCACGACTTTCAGCGTGCTGTCGCCGATGGAGCCGGTAGCTCCGAGTATCACAAGATTCTTGCGTTTCATAGCGTTAAAAATATGGCTGCCAGCAGAAACGCGCCTGCCGGAGCTGACAGAAGAACCGAGTCCGCGAGGTCGAGCGCCCCTCCGATGCCCGGAATCGCCGCGCCGGAATCCTTTACGCCCGCGGCGCGTTTGAATACCGATTCGAGAAGGTCGGAGAGTATAGCGACCGCCCCGATGGCAGCGCCCGCGAGCGCGGCGACCGGCGGCGTGAATTGCGGCGGCAGGATTTCCGAAAATCCGCACGCTATCGCCGCCGAGACGGCCGCGGAGGAAAACAGGCCTCCCGCCGCGCCTTCCCACGTCTTTTTCGGGCTTATTGAGGGCGCCATTTTATGCCTTCCGAATGCCGAGCCCATTACGTACGCGCCCACGTCGGAAAATTTCGCCGCAGCCAGTACCCATATCGCGAGAACTACCCCCTCAAATCTGGAACTGCCGCAGGACCCTATGACAACCAGCCAGTGGAGCATAAATGGTATCGCGCATACGGCTGCGAGCGTGGGCAGGAGCGTCTTGGAAAACAGCTCCCCGCGCGGGTCTCCCAGCAAAAGGCAGGCGGAGGCGGCCGCGCAGAGGGAGAACGCGATGGCGCCGCAGACGGGGGTGCCGAACTCCATTCCGAAAAACGCGCCCGCGATAATCGCCGCCGAAGAGCACTGGGCGATTTTCCACGACGGGGAGAGCCCCATTTTCCGCATTATGCCAAGCGCCTCGCGCAGAGCCGCCGCGGAGAGCAGGGCGATTAGCGCCGCCCACCCGAGTTTGTCGAAAAACGCTATGGCAAGCAGCGTCGCCGCCCAAAGCAGAATAGTGCTGAATATTCTGGCGAGCATGCGGAAGTGTCAGAGTTGGTCGGCGGTTTTGCCGTATCTGCGCTCGCGGCGCTTGAATTCGCCTATGGCCTTGAAAAATTCCTCTTCGCCGAAATCGGGCCAATAGACGTCGGTAAAATAGAGCTCGGAATACGCCGCCTGCAAGGTCAGAAAATTGCTCAGGCGCTGTTCGCCGGAAGTGCGGATTATGAGGTCGGGGTCGGGCATTCCCGCGGTGTCGAGGCCGGAGGCGAACATGTCCCAGTCTATGGCGGAGGGGTCGATTTCCCCGCGCGCAGCCTTTTGGGCGAGCAGCCTCGCCGCCTTTGCGGCCTCCGCGCGCGACCCGTAGTTGAGGGCGAGGGCGAGCGTGCCTTCGGAAAATCCGCGGGTTCTCTCTTCGAGGCTGCGGACGGCCTTTTCGCATTCGGGCGGCAGGGCGGAGAGTTCCCCGATTGCGGCGAACCTCACGCGGTTTTCGACGAGCTCGCGTCCGTATTCCTCTATCGAGGATACGAGCAAACCCATGAGCGCCGAGACCTCCTCGGGCGGGCGGTTCCAGTTTTCGGAAGAGAACGCGTAGAGCGTCAGGAATTTGACGCCGGCCTTTTTAGCCGCCGAGAGCACTTCCCTAATTCTTTTTGCCCCTTCGTTGTGCCCGTAGATGCGGGGCTTGCCGCGCTCTTTTGCCCATCTGCCGTTGCCGTCCATTATTATAGCTACGTGAACCGGCGCGTTTTCTTTGGCTTTGTCAAATTCGGTGGGCATGAATGAAAAAATGAAAAAGGGGTCAGGCGACCCACGGCACATTTGGGAGATCGCTACCGTTGCTTCCTTCCGGATCTGGCGGGGTTCGCGCCGCCGCAAATTGCATGGGGCCCGACCTTGCCGTATATAACCTCAAAAAAAGGCTTTCCTTGCAAGCATTTTCCCCTGTTTTTGCCAAGTTTTTTGGCTTTTCCCGCCGTCCCGCGGGAGGCATGGGAAAGTCTCCGCGCTCCCTGTGCCGGCTGCGCCTGAAAAACTTAAATCTACGGAGTCCCCGCGCAAAAAAATTCCGGCGGAACCGGATTCTTCGCGCGGGGAGAAATCTCTATGGCGTTTCTCCGCGCGCCGCGCGGAGACGGAAAGGCATAGCCTGTGAATGAAAGCCGTGAATTTTTCCGCTGCCGGCGCTTTCCGCATAGGCGCGTATAAGGAAAATTCCGGCGAATCTCCTGCCAAAATCCGCGGGGGCGTTTGCGGCGCTTTTGATTGGAGAAATGAGCCGGATATTTTTGCCTCCCCTGCCGTTTTTATCAATGGCCATGCAGATATTGCGGACTTTCCACGCGTTTCATTTCGGACGGGATTGTGCGGAAACAAAAAGCGGCCGCCGCAGACGCGGCAGCCGTTTTATGGGAGCAGCCCGAATATTTCTTCAAACGCCTTTAAGCTTTCGCCGCGCTTTCGACGAGGGCGACAAAGCTGTCGGCTTTGAGGGCCGCGCCGCCTATGAGTCCGCCGTCGATGTCCTTCTCGGCGAGCAGCGCGTCGGCGTTTTCAGGCTTCATCGAGCCGCCGTAGAGGATTTGGATTCCCTCGGCGACTTCCGAACCGAACGCGTCGGCGAGAATCTTGCGGATTGCCGCGTGGACTTCCTGCGCCATTGCGGGAGTTGCGGTCTTGCCGGTGCCTATCGCCCATACGGGTTCGTAGGCTATTACGACATTGGCGGCTTCGTCCTTTGTCAATCCTTCGAGGCCCTTGACGGTCTGTTCGGAAACGACGTCGAGCGTCTTGCCCGCCTCGCGCTCTTCGAGCTTTTCGCCGACGCAGAGGATGGGCTTCATGCCGTTGGCGAGAACCGCCTTGACCTTTTTATTGATGAGGCAGTTGCATTCCTTGAAGTATTCGCGGCGCTCGCTGTGCCCGAGGATCACATAAGTGCAGCCGAACTCTTTGAGCATGTCGGCGGCGATTTCTCCGGTGAACGCGCCGCTCTTTTCAAAGTGCATGTTCTGCGCGCCGAGCTTTATCTCGGAGCCCGCGAGCGCCTTCGACGCCGCGTCTATTGCGGTGAAGGGGGGGCATACGGCGACGTCGACTTTCGTCTGCGAGCCGATTTTTTCCTTTATCGCGCCGATGAGGGCGGCCGCTTCGGCGGCCGTCTTGTTCATTTTCCAGTTGCCTGCTATGAAGTATTTGCGGGACATTTTTTATTCCTTTTTGCGTTTGAAATTATTTTCTGTCGAGGACGGCGACTCCGGGGAGCTCCTTGCCTTCGAGGAATTCCAGCGAGGCTCCGCCTCCCGTGGAGATGAACGTCACGTCCTTGGCGTAGCCGCTCTTCTTGACGGCCTTGACGGAGTCTCCACCGCCGACGATGCTGACGGCGTCGCTCTTGGCGACGGCTTCGGCGATTGCGAAAGTGCCCGCCGCGCACGCCTTGATTTCAAAAATTCCCATGGGGCCGTTCCAGAGAATGGTCTTGCTCTTGGCGATTTCGCCCTTGTAGAGCTCGACAGTCTTGGGGCCGATGTCCACGCCGGACCAGCCGTCTTCGATGCCTTCCATGACTTTGAGTTCTCCGACGGTTCCGCCGGCGAAGTCGATGGAGTTCGAAACGACATTGTCGACGGGCAGGAGGAATTTGACGCCCTTGGCCTTTGCTTTTTCAAGGGCGGCCTTTGCGAGGTCAACCTTGTCGGCTTCGACGAGGCTGCTGCCGACTTTCTTGCCCTGGGCGAGCGCGAAAGTGTACGCCATAGCGCCCCCTATGAGCATGGAGTCGCACTTGTCGAGAAGGGAGTCTATTACGGTGATTTTGTCGGAGACTTTCGCCCCGCCGAGTATGACGGTGAAGGGGCGGTCGGGATTTTCCGTTTTGGAGCCGAGGAATTCGAGCTCTTTTTCTATGAGCAGGCCCGCCACCTTAACCGGAAGGTACGCGGCGACTCCCGCGGTTGTCGCATGCGCCCTGTGGGCTGTGCCGAAAGCGTCGTTGACATAGGCTTCCGCACCCGTGTCCTCCGCGAGCTTTTTGGCGAATTCGGGGTCGTTTTTCTTTTCCTCCGGATAGAAGCGGGAATTTTCGAGAAGCACGACGTCGCCGGGCTTCATCGCGGCGCACGCCTCTTTGACTTTCGGGCCTATGCAGTCGTCCACGAACGCGACGGGCTTGCCGAGCTTTTCGGAGAGCGCCTTCGCTACGGGCGCGAGGGAAAACTGGGTGTCGGCCTTGCTCTTCGGGCGGCCGAGGTGGCTCGTGAGGACGACCATCGCGCCCTCGTCAACGAGGTATTTTATGGTCGGCAGAGCAGCGACGATGCGGGTGTCGTCGCTGATTTCGCCCTTGTTGTCGAAGGGAACGTTGAAGTCCACGCGCACGAAGACTTTTTTGCCCTTGAGGTTTACATCCTTTATAGTCTTTATCTGTGACATATTTTTGCGGTTGGTTTTTGTTGAAATTTTCACGCAATAATGCGGGCGCGCCGCCGAAATGCAAGATTTTTAAGACGCGCGCGGCGGATCCGTTTCGGGCGGGCGGGGAAACCAGGCTTTACGCGGCGCGGCCGGCGCCGCCGGCGGGGGCGGATCCTGAAATTTTTTCCGTCATTGCCGCGGAGGCGAGTATCAGGCAGTAGGCGGCGAGTTCGAAGCCTTCCTCGTAGAGTTCGGCGTTTGAGACTTCGAGCCGGTGCTCAAATAGGTATCCCGTCCAGAGCAGGGCGCAAGCGGCGGCCATAAGCGCGCCGCGCGCCGACAGCAGGAAGGAAAGCGTCGCCTTAAAGTAGTGCCTGAATTTTATGGCGGCGCCGATGATGGCTATGGAAAATCCGGCGACGAGAGTTATGGCGCGACCCTTCCCGTAGAGCATGAACACCGCGGCGTCCGGCAGCCCCATTTTGTCAAAGTCGACTTCCCTCAGAATGAACGCCCACATGAGCACCGCGAAAAACAGCGTTATCATGCGCTCATTCCCGCCGCCTTTTCTGAATAGGGCGGCCACGTAATATAAAAACGCGCACGCCAGCAGGACGGCTTGGAGTATTTCGAGCGCGCCGCTTTCCGAATAAACCCAGCTCGTGTCCCCGAAGGCGAGCACGGAAACGGCCGCCGAGGCGAGCGTGATTGCGGATATGGAAAATGCTGCCATTAGAAACGTCTTCGATTTGTCTTTCATTCTTCGGAATTTTTTTCAAAAGCTTCGGCGACCTTGTCGAAAACGCCGAGAACCTCCCTGTCGCCCGTGATGAGGTGGAACATCGATACGCCGATAGTTATTGCGGAGGCGATTTTGACGATTTCCGAGCAGTCCGCGCCGCCGTCGGAAGCGGAGCCGGCCTTTATCGCGCGCTCCATTTCGGAAAACAGGCTGTTGAATTCGTCCGCGTATTCGCGCGACCAGATTGCCATATTGG
>ERZ1673695.1842-NODE-1842-length-18948-cov-4.665326_pt1 | contig 18948 bp, 19 predicted proteins | sample MGYA00580225_ERZ1673695 | MGnify/ENA primary metagenome ERZ1673695 (study PRJEB41218, sample SAMN15661739) | gut metagenome | host: Homo sapiens | place: Canada: London | collected 2015-08-20/2019-03-30 | study: EMG produced TPA metagenomics assembly of... | reverse complement strand
GTTCCTTTTCGTCCGTCCGAAAAGGAACCCGTGGCGCGCGGCGGAACGCGCTCGTAATTCTTGCCGCTTGAAAAGCGGCAATTCCCGAAAAAGCCCCGCCGGGCGCAGCGCGGCAAGCTCCGCCGCTTCCCGAGCGGCAAATCTAAGGAAAGCCCCCGCCGCCCAGGGGGGCGGAATATCCAAAAAGGAACCGGCCCTGCGGCCGGTTCCTTTTATTTCTCACTTCACTTTGATGAGGATGGGATTTTCGAGCACCCCGACGACGTCGAGCGTCTTGGGGTCGACCGCGCTGAGATAGACGGTGCCCTCGTGCTCGCCCGGGGCGAGCGGCTCACGGAGGTCGACCTTGGATATGTACTGGTTGGGGGCGATGTACTGGGAGCGGTAGAGGACGCTCTCGTCCCCGTCCGCGGTCAGCTCGACGACCATAAGTTATTCGTAGAACGCGGGGTTCTGCACGTTGAGCCCGCCGCCCGTACCGTCCGACTGGAAGGTGACGGTGGAGCTGACGCGGTAGCCGAAGAGGTTTTCACCGGGGGATTTCTCATTCCAGGGCGCGCCGGGCGGGGTGCCCGTCTGGGCGGCGGGGTCGAGCCCCTCCACCCGGAAGGCGCTTTTGACTTCGCCGGAAGAGCCGTTCAGGTTGCGCAGGAAGAGGAAAAGCCCCAGCGCGATGAGGATGGCGCAGAGGATGGAGAGCACCAGCACAAGCGCGGTATGGGGACGGGAACGCTGTCGCAGCATAAGCAATCACCTCGAAAAAATCCCCGCCGCGCGGGGAAGAATCAAGCCCGTCAGGTGATCTTGCGCAGGATCTTTGGGCGGAACCAGCCGCGGTAGATGCGCAGCACCTGGGAGAGCAGAAAATCGTACATAAAGAGGGTGAAGTTGACCAAGGCGAGGGCGACGACGATGGTATACTTCCCGAAGTCGCCCCAGCCCTCGAGCATGTCGGGGATGCCGAAGACGTAGAGCATCACATAGTAGAAGGCGACGATGACGCCGTTGAAGAGCAGGAATTTGAGCAGATAGGCGATGGGGCGCGGCGCCCGCTCGATGCGGGACTTGAGCATGGGGTAATAGCCGAGCAGCATGACGAAGAGGACCTTGGCCTCCTGGTCGGGGACGATGAACATGGCGAGCACCGAGACGGCAACGTAGACAAGCATGGCGGTCTTGGTGCCGTTCTCCTCCTCGACGGCGATGAGGACGATGCCGGCCATCGCGGGGAAGACGTAGGAGGAAAAGGGGATCAGGCCGGTCATGAACATCATCAGCAGGCAGAGGGCGGCGGAGAGGCCGCCGATCGCCACCTGGGTACTTTTTTTCATAGACGGACGCCTCCGATGGTTCTGATGCGGGCCTGCGGCGCCCGGAAAGCGCGAGGGACGGCGGGCGGCTCAGAAGCAGCTGTTGCCGCAGCAGTCCATGCAGCAGTTGGCGCAGTACATGGCGGCGCAGATGTCGCAGCAGCTGCACCCGCCGACGGAGCCGGTCTGGTAGGAGCCGCCGCCGTACTGGGGACGGCCGTTCTGCCGCTGCCAGAGCAGCTGGTTGTAGGCGGCGGAATACTCGCTGTTCTGGGGGTTCATCTGGCAGGCCTTCTGGAAGCTCTGGAGCGCGTCGTCGAGCCATCCGCGCGAATAGTAGATGCTGCCCTTGAGGAAGTACCACTCCGCGTCGCGGCTGGCGGCGGCCACGCCGTCAAGGAGCTCCTGCGCCTCGGCCAGCCGTCCGGAATTGATCATGCGGCGGATGTCCGCGAACTGGGAAGCGCCCTGCGCATAGGCGCCGCCCGAATAGCCGCCGGACTGTCCGCCCGCCCGGCGCTGCGCGACGATCGCGTCGTATGCCTGGTTGATCTCCTGCATCTTCTCCTCGGCCAGGTCGGACAGGGGGTTATTCGCATAGTTGTCCGGGTGATACTTTTTGGCAAGCTCCCGGTATGCGGCCTTCACCTGTTCGTCGGTGGCGTTGGGGGAGATCCCTAAGACCTTATACGGATCTGTCATCGGTTTTCAGTCTCCTTTGGCAGCAAGATTCGTTCGACGGTATCACGCAGGCCGAGGTGGATGACGTTGTCCAGGATCGGCTTATAGTCGTGCAGGCCGATCAGCTCGTACGCCTTGATGATCTCCCCGATCGTCAAAAAGAGGGAGCCCTTGGCGTTTTCGCGGATGGCGGCGAGCTGTTCGGGCGTGGGGGAAGGCGTCTTCTCCCGCAGCAGGAAGGGGTTGTAGCTATGGCGGCGGGCGTCCTCCTCGAGGTCGTCGAGCGCGTCGGCCAGATAGACGTACCGCCCGAGCAGGTAGCCGAACCGTTCGAGCACCCGCTTCTGGGTGCTGTCGTTGGTGAGCAGGCCGCAGATGCCCGAGAGGGCGAGCGCGGAGGGCTCGCAGGCGCGGTCGACGCTGTCGCACTGTTCGTCCTCGAGCGCGCTCTGCTTGCTGATCGTCTCGTAGATGATCTGCGCCACGCCGGGGAAGCGGTCGGCCGCCTTTTTGTAGGCGTGCCGCGCGAAGGGCGTGGCGAGCGCCGCGCCCAGCCGGGAGCCGAAGCCGCCGTCGCGGTAGTTGTCGAGCACCTTGTAATAGAGCATGATCATCGCGACGCCCGAGGAAAAGTCGAGCTGCCCGCAGCTGGGGCAGCAGGGGATTTTTCTGAGCGGGTTGAGCATGCAGCGCCCGGGGGCGAAGGCGAGGTGTTCTCCCGAGAGGGACAGGTCGAGCAGCGCGAGGAAGGTGAAGTCGTAGCTGAGGGTCAGCCGGGCGAAGGGGCCGTACTCTCGGCCGAGCTGTTTGCAGAGTCCGCAGTAGACCGCCTTATAGGTTTCGTACTCGCAGACCCGCAGCATGCCTTTGAAGGGCTTGATGTAACCAAACATTAGTGTCTCCCGATCGGGTGAAGATTTTCCGCGGAACGGCAGGTTTTTTCACCCTGTCCGCGATGGGCAAACCGGGGAATCCTTGTAAAAAACGTGCGATCCGCGCCCGGGGCGCGGATTTTCCGGCAATTTTCACAGAACTTTCTGAACTCTCTTATTTTACACGAAAAGGCCGTGAATTTGTTTAATAAACTATGAATTCCACGAAATAACGTTATGGATTTGTGATTCAAAAAGGCCTTGTTTGCGTAAACCGTGCCCGGGCTCCGCTTTTGCGCCGGCAAAGCGTGGGCTCGGACACACCCGCGCGGAGGACTGTCCGCACCGGGCGGACCGGTTTTCCGCCCGTAGGCGCCGGGTCAGACGAAAAAGAGCGGCGCGGGCGTGCGCCCGTGCCGCTCTTTTTCCTGTGATGGCCGAGTTTTCCGCGGAAAGAACGCCGCGGTCATTCGACGCTCAGGTTCCGGGTGATAAAGATCGCGTAAAGCCGGGTGAGCAGGTCCCAGGAGAGGTTGTCGAAGACCCCGGACTCCTCCAGGTTTCCCCTGCCTTGCAGCCAGAGGGTGTTGGCCGCGGTGCCGTCGGCGTGCCGGCCGTCGACCTCCGCGTCCTGCACCTCATCCAAAACGTGGGAGAGGGATTTGAACATCGACTGGACGACCAGCAGATGCAGCGTCTCCCCGCCCGGCTCCACCCGGAAGGAGGGGGAGGGGTAGACGTCCGCGCCCCGCGGCAGGCGCGTGCGCGCGACGACGCCGCGGTAGACGGACGCGATGGCGTCCCAGGTGTCGTTGTCGACCGTGCCGGTGGGCGGCAGGCCGAAGTTCTGCTGGAAAAGGACGACCGCCAGCTCCGTCCGCTCCTCGAAGATGCCGTCGGGAACGAGCCGGGGCAGGAAGGGGTAGGACAGCGAGATGGCGCGCAGCATGGTTTGGAGGCTCCGGACGGGACGCCCGAGCAGAAAACGTTCCGGAAGCATCAGGCGGCGCCCCCTTTCCGGTCCCGGCTGCCCAGGGAGAGCGGGTATCCGGGGAATTGGGTCAGGCGGGTCGAGAGGGCGTAGGTCTCGAACTCCTCCCGCGCGGCGCTGTCGGAGAGCTCCGCGGGGAAGCGGACCCCGTCGCTGAGGATGGCGGAGGCCGCCCCCGCGTAGGCCTCATAGATTGCGTCCCAGGTCGTTTCATCGGCGACGCCCGTCTGCGGCAGGCCGGCCATCTGCTGGAACGCCGTGACCGCCTGCCTGGTTCTCGGGCCGAAGACGCCGTCCACCGGGAGGAAGGGGAGGTTGTCGTAAAACTCGGACAGGACGGCGAGCATGAACTGAAGGGCGACGACGCCGTCGCCGGAGGACCGTTCACGCGACTCGCCGGGATACTGGAAGGAGACGTTATAGAAGGTCTGCCCCTCGCTCACGAGCTCGGCGAGGTCCTTTACGCCGACGTAGAGGAGCACCAGCTTATACCAGGTGGCCCTGCCCACCACCCCGTCGGCGGCCAGGTTGAAGATGCTCTGGAACCGCTTCACGGCGTTTTCCGTGGCGGGGCCGAAAATCCCGTCCACCGGCCAGATCTTGGGGATGGCGGGGTAGTCCTGGGAGATGCGGTTGAGGGAGGTCTGGACGACCACCACGGCCTCGCCGGCGGAGCCCTGCCGCAGGGGGGAGCCGGGGTAGGAGGCGCGCACGCCCTGCACGGGGGCGTCGGGCACCAGCTCGATGCCGTCGCCGTAATAGGTTCGCAGGATTTGCATGGAGTCGTAACCGTCCTGCGCCAGGTATTGGCTGCCCCACTGGGAAAGCCCGTCGCAGGTGGTGGTCGTGCCGTTGCAGAATTTCGCGGCCAGCGGCTCCACGTAGCCGATCCGCCGGATGTATGTATTGAAGATGTCGTCGACGATCTGCTCGATGTTGTCGAAGATGTTCCGGCCGTAGATGAATTTCTGGTCGGTGGCGGTGCTGTTCGTGATGTGGAACGAGTAGCCCCGGCTGGGATAGTATTCCGTGTAGACCCGGTTGAGCGCGAAGGAGATCTGCGCCAGGATGTTTGCGCGCAGGGCGGCGGGCTCCCAGGTGGGATAGATCTCGCTGGAAGCCACGTTCTTGATGTAGTCGGGGAAGGAGACGGTGACGTTCTCCGCGCCGGAGCCGGGGGTCCCGAGATGGACGGTGATATACTCCGGGATATAGGGAAGGACGGTGATTGGCATGGGGAAAGCCTCCTTTACAGGTCTTGGGGGGTGACGCGCACTTCGCCCGCCGCGTCCCGGGGCGCCGTATTCTCCGGAAGCGGGATCAGCTTCATCTCCTGGAGCGTCTCGACCCCCGCGAAAATCTGGACGTCCTCCACCGTCAAAAGCTCGTAGAGCGGATGCTCCGCCCATACGTCGCAGACGGAAAAGGGCGCTTCCGCGGCGCCCGGCGAGGTGCTGTCCGCCGCGGCGGGGGCGGGGATGGCGACCGGGTCGATTTCCCCGCTTTCCCCCGTGACGCGGACGGCGACCAGGCGGTGCCTGCCGTCCGGGGATTTTTGGGTGACCGCCACCGTGGCGTCCTCCAGCGGAATCTGTGCCCGGCCCGTAAAAACACGGACGCGGATTGTGCCGTTTTCATCCAATGGGACCCCTCCTTGCTGGATAGTTCTTACCAACAGCTTATGCAGGAGAGGGGCGCGCCTTGTCAGGAAAGGGCGCGAAAGAAGCAAAAAAAGCCGGAGGGGGATCATTCCCCCTCCAGCCCCTCCTGCGCCGGGTTGTCGATGAGGCGGCCGCGGAAGTCGAACCGGGAGCCGTGGCAGGGGCAGTCCCAGCTCTTTTCGTCCGGGTTCCACTCCAGCTGGCAGCCCAGATGGGGACAGCGGACCGATACGATGAACGCTTCGCCGGCTTCATCCTTATAGACCCCGACCTTTTCGCCGTCGTACTCCACCACGCCCCCGTGCCCGCGGGGCAGCGCCTCGATATCCTCCCGCGGCGGCGTGAGGAATTTGCGCGCCAGCCCCTTCGCGGCCTGGGCGGTGTCCCGCATCAGCGTCCTGGCGGAGGCGGAGGGGTTGAACCGCTGAGGCGTGAACGCCTGCTCCCAGGGGCTTTTCCCCTCTGTGATCAGGCCGGTGATCAAAAGGGCGGACACCATGGAGGAGGTCATGCCCCACTTTTGAAAGCCGGTCGCCACGTACCAGTCGGGCGTCGAGGCGGAGTACCGGCCGATATAGGGCACCCCGTCCAGCGTCATGCAGTCCTGGGCGCTCCATGCCGCCGCCTCGGCGCTCTCGGGCCAGTAGGTTTTCGCCGCTTCCCGCAGCCTTTGGTACTGCCCGCCCGCGGAGTTTTCGCCGGTGCGGTGGTTCCCGCCGCCGAGCAGCAGCAGGTCCCCCTGCGGCCGGAAGGAGAGGCCGTCCGCGTCGACGCCGAGGTACATCCCGGTGAGTTTGGACGCGTTTTTGAGCGCGAGGACATAGCTGCGCTCCTGGTGCATCCGCATGAAGTAGTAGCCGGGCGCGTTCAGGAAGGGGTAGTGGCAGGCAAACACGATCTTTGCCGCCGTCACCTCGCCGCGGTCGGTGAAGATCCGGTTGCCCTCCACGGAGCGCACGGGGGTCCCTTCGTAGATTTCGAGCGGCCCGGCGACGGCGCGCAGGAACCTGAGCGGATGGAACCGCGCCTGCCCGTCGAAGCGCAGGGCAGCGGCCACGGGGAAGGGGAGCTCCGTTTGGGAACCGTAGGCCGCGCCGATGCCGAGCGCTTTCGCCGCCTCGAACTCCCGCGCCAGCGGTTCCCGCTCGGCGGTGGAATAGAGGTACGCCGGGGCCTCGGTGAAATCGCAGTCGATCCCGAGCTCCCGGACCATGCGCCGGTATTCCGCGACGGCGCGCTGGTTGGCGTCGGCGTACTGCCGCGCCGGCTCCTCCCCCGACCGCTCGATCAGCCGGTGGTAGATGAGCCCGTGCTGGCTGGTGATCTTGGCGGTGGTGTTTTTCGTCTGCCCGCCGCCCACGCGCGAGGCCTCCAGCAGCACGGTGCGCAGCCCCGCCGCCTTCAGGAAATGCGCGGTCAGCACGCCCGCCATCCCGCCGCCGATGACGGCCGCGTCCACGTCGAGGCCGCCCGCGAGCGCCGGCCGTTCCGGCAGCGCGGCGGTTTTGCTCCAGATGGATTCGCTCATGGCTTTTTCACCCCCGCGCGGCGGACCGCCCGTTTGACGACTGTTCCCATATGACCACGCTCCTTCGACTTCTTATTCCTAGCGTGGGCCGCCGCATGAAAATTATTCCCACCGGGGAAAAAGTTTCCCGCCGCTGGCGGGAAAACCGCCGGGGCCCGGCCGTCGGGGCGGCATTTTGGGGAAAAATGTCCGCCCGGCGGGGAAAGAAGTGAAAAAAAGATGGCGGAAGGCTTGATTTTGGAAGCGGATCGCAGTATGATAAAGCAATAGGGTTTAACGGATAAATGCGTTAAAGCGCCCGGCGGCGACGCCGCAAAAGGAAACGGAGTGAAGGTAATCATGATCTACAACCGGGAAGCCGAAACGATGCCGCGAAAGCAGATCGAGGCGCTCCAGCTGGAGCGGATGAAGCACATCGTGCGATACTGCTACGACAACGTGAAGCTCTACCACGATCGGTTTGACGCGGCCGGGTTCGACCCCGACAAATTCAAAGCCCTCTCCGACATCAAGTATATCCCGCCGACGACCAAGGACGACCTGCGCGACAACTACCCCTTCGGCCTCTTCGCGGTGCCGCAGAAAAAGGTCGTGCGCATCCACGCGTCGAGCGGCACCACCGGCAAGCCCACCGTCGTCGGATACACGAAAAACGACCTCGACATGTGGAGCGAGATCATGGCGCGCCTCATCGCCGCCGCGGGCGTGAACGACGAGGACATCGCGCAGATCTGCTTCGGCTACGGCCTCTTCACCGGCGCGCTCGGCCTGCACTACGGCCTCGAGCGGCTGGGCGCCTCGGTCGTGCCCTCCTCCTCCGGCAATTCGGAAAAGCAGATCATGCTGATGAAGGATTTCGGCACCACGACGCTGATCGCGACCCCCACCTACGCGCTATACCTCGGGGAGCTGGCCGCCGAGCTCGGCTACGGGCCGGATGATTTCAAGCTGCGCATCGGCCTCTTCGGCTCGGAGGGCAGCACCCCCGAGATGCGGGCGAAGATCGAGCAGAAGCTCGGACTCTTCGCCACCGACAACTACGGCATGAGCGAGCTCATCGGCCCGGGCGTCTCGGGCGAATGCGAATTCCGCGACGGCTTACATATCAACGAGGACCACTTCTTCACCGAGGTGGTCGACCCCGACACCCTCGAGGAAAAGGCGGAGGGCGAGGTCGGCGAGCTGGTCATCACGACGCTGACCAAGGAGGCGCTGCCTCTGCTGCGCTACCGCACCCGCGACCTCTCCCGCGTGACCTACGCCCCCTGCAGATGCGGCCGCACGACCGCCCGCATGGACAAGATCATGGGCCGCAGCGACGACATGATCAAGGTCAAGGGCGTCAACGTGTTCCCCTCCCAGATCGAGAGCGTGCTCATGCCGATGAGCCAGATCAGCCCGCACTACATGCTCTATGTGCGGCATGAGGGCTACACCGACACGCTCGAGGTCAAGGTCGAATTGATCGACGGCTCGCTGCTCGAGCGGTGGTCCGACCTCGAAAAGCTCCAGGAGACGATCCACGCCAAACTGCGCACCGTTCTGGGCATCGACGCGAAGGTCACCCTCGTGCAGCCCAAGACGATCGAGCGGTTCCAGGGCAAGGCCAAGCGGGTCGTCGACCTGCGCTGAATAAGTAATTCATTAAAGGAGTACATATATGAAACAGCTGATGCTTGGCAACCAGGCGGTTGCCAGAGGACTCTTCGAGGCAGGCTGCCGGTTCGTCTCGAGCTATCCCGGCACCCCCTCCACCGAGATCTCCGAGTACGCGAGCGAGTACGACGAGATCTACGCCGAGTGGGCCCCCAACGAGAAGGTCGCCATGGAGGCGACGCTCGGCGCGGCCATCGGCGGCGCGCGCTCCTTCTGCGCGATGAAGCACGTGGGCCTCAACGTCGCGGCCGATCCGCTCTTTACCGCCTCCTACACCGGCGTGAACGCCGGCATGGTCATCGGCGTGGCGGACGACCCGGGCATGCATTCCTCCCAGAACGAGCAGGATTCCCGCCACTACGCGATCGCGGCCAAGCTGCCGATGGTCGAGCCCGCCGATTCAAAGGACTGCATCGACCTCGTGGCGGCGGCGTACGAGATCTCCGAGACGTTCGACACGCCGGTCATCTTCCGCACCTGCACCCGCATCGCCCACTCCCAGAGCATCGTGGAGCCGAAGGAGCGCACCGAATACCCGCTGAAGGCCTATGAGAAGAACCCGAAAAAATATGTCATGATGCCCGCCAACGCGGTCGGGCGGCATGTCTTTGTCGAGGAGCGGATGAAAAAGCTCGCGGCGTTTTCCGAGACCACCCCGCTCAACCGGGTGGAGATGGGGGACGCGGAGGTCGGCTTCATCACCTCGGGCACCTGCTACCAGTATGTGAAGGAGGCGTTCCCCGCCGCGAGCGTCCTCAAGCTCGGGCTTGTGAACCCGCTGCCCGCGAAGCTCATCCGGGATTTCGCCGCGAAGGTGAAGACCCTCTACGTGGTCGAGGAGCACGACCCGGTCATCGAGACCTTCTGCCGCGCGAACGGCGTGCGGGTCGACGGCGGCAAGGACCGTCTCGGCCTCTGCGGGGAGTATTCCCAGCGGATGGTCGCCAAGGCGTTCGGCGGGGAGGTCCCCGGCGGGCTCTCCTTCGGCGAGGCGGTGCCCGTGCGCCCGCCCGTGCTCTGCCCCGGCTGCCCTCACCGCGGCCTCTTCTACACGCTGCACAAGCTCGGCGTGATGGTCAGCGGCGACATCGGCTGCTACACCCTCGGCGCGCTGCCCCCGCTCGGGGCGCTCGACACGACCGTCTGCATGGGCGCGTCGATCTCCGGGCTGCACGGTTTCAACACCGCGCGCGGCGGCGACTCGGCCCAAAAATCCGTCGCGGTCATCGGCGACAGCACCTTCATGCACTCGGGCATCACCGGGCTCATCGACATCACCTATAACCGCGGCAACTCGACGGTGATCGTGCTCGACAACTCGATCACCGGCATGACCGGCCACCAGCAGAACCCGACGACCGGCCTCACGCTCAAAAACCAGCCCACCCCGCAGGTTTCGATCGAGAAGATCTGCGAGGCGGCGGGCGTCAGGCGGGTGCGCGTCGTCGACCCGAACGAGCTGAAGGAGCTTGAGACCGTGATCAAGGAGGAGCTCGCCGCCGACGAGCCGTCGGTGATCGTCACCCGGCGGCCCTGCGCGCTGCTCAAATATGTGAAGCACAACCCGCCGCTCACCGTGGACGTGGAGAAGTGCAAAAACTGCAAGGCCTGCATGAGGATCGGCTGCCCCGCGATCAGCGCGGCGGAGGGCCACGTCACCGTCGACCAGACCCTCTGCGTCGGCTGCGGGCTGTGTGAAAAAATGTGCGCGTTCGGCGCGCTGAAATCTTCCGCGGAGGTGCAGGGCTGATGGCAAACGTAAAAAGCGTCATGATCGTGGGGGTCGGCGGGCAGGGCTCGCTGCTCGCCTCCAAGCTGCTCGGCAACGTGCTGCTCTCGCGCGGGTTCGACGTCAAGGTCTCCGAGGTGCACGGCATGAGCCAGCGCGGCGGTTCCGTCGTCACCTATGTGCGCTACGGCGACAAGGTCTATTCCCCCATCGTCTCCGAGGGGGAGGCCGACGCGATCGTCTCCTTTGAGCGGCTCGAGGCCGCCCGCTGGCTGCCCTACCTGAAGGAGGGCGGACGGCTCATCGTCAACGACCAGCGCATCGACCCGATGCCGGTCATCACCGGCGCGGCCCAATATCCCGACGGCGTCCTCGAAAAGCTCGCCGCCACCGGCGCGAACCTGCTGGCGGTCGACGCCCTCTCGCTGGCCGAACAGGCCGGCAGCGCCAAGGCGGTCAACGTCGTGCTGATGGGGGTACTCTCCACCCTGCTCGACATCCCCGAGGAGGCGTGGCAGGCGTCGCTCGAGGCCTGCGTGCCCGCGAAATTCCTGGAGCTCAACCGCCGCGCGTTCGCGCTCGGCCGGAACCATACCGCGTGATCCCAATCTTAATGACAGAAAGGAATGGATTCCTTTGCCAAACTACTACCAGCCCGAAATCGAGTGCGCCTCCCGCGAGCAGATCAGAGCCTGGCAGGACGAGCGCCTCGTCGAAACGGTCGAACACGCCTACAAAAACGTGGAGTTCTACCGCAGGAAGATGGACGAGAAGGGGATCAAGCCCTCGGACATCAAATCCGTTGACGACCTTTGCAAGCTGCCCTTTTTGACCAAGGCGGACCTGCGCGACGCCTACCCCTACGGACTGCTCGCCGTTCCGCGTGAGGACGCGGTGCGCATCCAGTCGACGAGCGGCACCACCGGCAAGCGGGTCGTCGCCTTCTACACCCAGGACGACATCGACCTGTGGGAGGACTGCTGCGCCCGCGCAATCGTGGCTGCGGGCGGCACCCGCAGCGACGTGGTGCAGGTCTCCTACGGCTACGGCCTCTTCACCGGCGGCCCCGGCCTCAACGGCGGCTCCCACAAGGTGGGGTGCCTCACGCTGCCCATGTCCTCCGGCAATACCGCGCGGCAGATCCAGTTCATCCAGGACCTGGGCGCCACCATCCTCTGCTGCACCCCCTCCTACGCCGCTTTCATCGGCGAGACGTTCGAGGAGATGGGCATCAGCCCGGAGGAGATCCCGCTCAAGGCGGGCATCTTCGGCGCCGAGGCGTGGACCCAGGAGATGCGCCGCGACATCGAAAAGAAGCTCGGCATCAGGGCATATGACATCTACGGCCTCACCGAGCTCTCCGGCCCCGGCGTCTCCTTCGAGTGCGCCGAGCAGACGGGCATGCACATCAACGAGGACCACTTCATCGCCGAGATTATCGACCCCGACACCGGCGAGGTGCTCCCCGAGGGCTCCAAGGGCGAGCTCGTCTTCACGAGCATCACCAAGAAGGCCTTCCCGATGCTCCGCTACCGCACCCGCGACATCTGCGTGCTCACCCGCGAGCCCTGCTCCTGCGGACGCACCCACGTCAAGATGTCCAAGCCGATGGGCCGCAGCGACGACATGCTCATCATCCGCGGCGTCAACGTCTTCCCGTCCCAGATCGAGACGGTGCTCATGAACCACGGCTATCCGGCCAACTACCAGATCGTCGTCGACCGCGTCAAGAACAGCGACACCCTCGACGTCTACGTCGAGATGACGGGCGCGATGTTCGGCGACACCGTCAAGGACATCTCCCGCCGCGAGAAACAGCTCGTCGACGGCTTCAAGTCGATGCTCGGGCTCGCCGTCCACGTGCACCTCGTCTCGCCCAAAACGATCGAGCGCAGCGAAGGAAAGGCGAAACGCGTTATCGACAAACGCCATCTGGTATGATATAATTGGCATAAGAAAGGGAAGCTTCTTCCCGGATTTTTGGGCATTATCGTCAAACTAACGCCGGCACAGCGGCAGAATGGGTGTGTAATATGGTTATCAAGCAGCTTTCCGTCTTTGTCGAGAACCAGCCGGGCAGGCTTTCGGAGATCACCGACGTCCTCAGCGGCCGGGAAATCAACATCCGCGCCCTCTCGATCGCCGACACCACCAATTTCGGCATCCTGCGCCTCATCGTCGACCATCCCTCCCGCGCCGAAAGCGCCCTCAAGGAGCAGGGTTTCACCGTCTCCCAGACGAGCGTCATCGGCGTCGGCATCGAGGACCGCCCCGGCGGTCTCGCGGAGGCGCTCAACATCCTGCGCGAGGCGGGCATGGACGTGGAGTACATGTACGCCTTTGTCAGCCACGCCGAGAAGACCGCCTACGTCATCCTGCGCGTCGCCGACAACGACGCCGCCGAAAAGGTCCTGCGCGACCACGGCATCCCCATCCTCAGCGGCGAGGACGTGTATTAGGGTTACGGGCATTTTTTGGTCGGCCTTTTGAAAAAGGCCTGGCGAAAACTTTTATCAGGCGCGGCGCCGCCTGTCCGTCCGTGCACGCGGCCCGTGCGATGGGGAGCGGAAGGGCGGACGCGCGAAAACAACATCAGCCGGTTGGGCGGAAATTTTTCCGCCCAACCTTTTTTGGAGGAATGTGCAAATGTCCATCGAAAAGGTACGGGCGTTCTTTGCCGCGCGCGGGCGCGGCGGGGACGTCCTGGAGTTTCCGGTTTCAAGCGCCACCGTCGAGCTGGCCGCGCAGGCGGTCGGCGTCATCCCCGCGCGCATCGCCAAGACCCTCTCCTTTAAAAGCCCGGAGGGGTGCGTCCTGATCGTCATGGCGGGCGACGCGCGCATCGACAACCGCAAGTTTAAGGACCAGTTCTCCATGAAGGCGTCGATGCTTCCGCCCGAGGACGCGCTCGCCCTCACCGGGCACGCGGTCGGCGGCGTCTGCCCCTTCGCGATCGAGAACGAAACGGTAAAGACCTACCTGGACGTGTCGATGAAGCGGTTTGAAACCGTCTTCCCGGCGGCGGGCAGCGGCAATTCCGCCATCGAGCTCACCTGTGCCGAGCTGGAGGACTATTCCGGCGCGGCGGGCTGGGTCGACGTCTGCAAGGGCTGGGAGGAGACGGCGGTATGATGCGTGATCCCGTCCAGACGATCGGAAATCTCATCGACCGCGCGGGCGTCTCCTACATCGGCTCGGTCGACGGCGAGGGCTTCCCCGAGATGAAGGCGATGCTCCCGCCCCGCCGCCGCGAGGGCGTCCGCGAGCTGTGGTTCACCTCCAACACCTCCTCGATGCGCGCCGCACACTACCGGGAAAACCCAAAGGCGAGCGCCTACTTCTGCGACCGCCGGTTCTTCCGCGGGGTGATGCTCAAGGGGCATATGGAGGTGCTCACAAGCCCGGAAATCAAGGCGGAGATCTGGCGGGAGGGGGACGAGCGGTACTATCCCGGCGGGGTGGACGATCCCGACTACTGCGTCCTGCACTTCACCGCGTTTTCGGGGCGGTACTACAGCAGCTTCCATTCGGAGGACTTCCCCGTGGAGAAATGAAAAAAGCGCCCGGCCGTTGAGGCCGGGCGCTTTTTGATACGTTCAGGAGGCGAAGTACTGGACGACCGCGTCCGCGACCGCGCTGCCGTACCGGTACATCGCGAACGCGTCGCAGATCTGCTGGTACTCGGCAGGATTGGTGATGAAGCCGGATTCCAGCAGGATGGAGGGGCAGGCGGTCATCATCGTGACGCGGTAGTAGGAGCGTTCGACCGAACGCAGCCTGCGCCCGCTGTCCTCCGCGAGGCTCTGGCCCGCGAGCTCGGCAAGGCGCTGCGACTGGTCGTTCCAGTAGTAGACCTCGATGCCGGAGACGCCGACCGAATCGGCGGTCACGCCGAGGGAATTGTGGTGGCAGGAGATGAAGAGGTCCGCGTCGAACTGCTGGGAGAGCTCCATGCGCTCATTGAGGGTCATCGTCTCGTCGCTGTGCAGCACGTGGACCGTCGCGCCGAGCGCCTCCAGGCGGCTCTGGGCCGCGTAGGCGTTGGCGAGGTTGAGGGTCTTCTCCCACGGGCCGCCGTCGCCCGCCACGCCCGAGGCGCCCGGGTCGGTGCCGCCGTGGCCCGGGTCGAGCACGACGGTCACGTCCGAGAGGGGGGTGGCGCTCAGGCGGTCGAACGCGGGCCGCTCGCGCAGGTAGACGACCGTGTCGTTCCCGTCGAACTGGACGTCCCAGCCGCTCAGGCGCACCCCTTCGTTCAGATGAAAGGTGAGGGTCACGGCGCCGTCGTCGCTGATCGACGATTCGACCGACGAGCAGAGGGTGCTCTCGAGCATCGAGGTGTTCATCTTTTCAAAGCCTTCGAGGTGGTGGAAGGTGACGGTCACCGAATTCTCGTCCATGCTCCCCGTGAAGGCGGGGCGCGCGGTGCCGCCGATCGTCAGCTTTTCCCCCTTGGGGGCCTTGGCCATCGCGATCGAGGCGACGGCGCTCTGCGCGGTGGCCGCGCCCTCGTCGACGTCGACGGCGGATTTGAGCACATAGCCGCCCGAGGAGAGGCGGTAGTAGCCGCCGCCCGCGTTTTCGGTGATGTAGTCGACGCAGTCCTTCTTGAGGATGGTGAGGTACTGCCCGTCGTCCGCCGCGTTTTTGTTGACGGGGACGATGAAGGTCTTCATCCGCGCGACGGGGACCGCCCCCTCGCCCGCGACATAGACCTCCCCGGCGGTCTGCTGGCTCGAATTGAGGCCCGCGTAGTTGAGGCGGTAGGTGACGGGGCCGATGTTCTTGATCTGCCCGGACAGGGCGAGGGAGGAGACGTCGAGGGTCGCCTGATAGGTGACGGCGACGCCGTTTTGCACCGCCGCGACCGGCTGGAGGGTGGCGGTGAGCCCGCCCACCGCGGCGGTCACCGTGCCGCCGCCCGGCGCGGTGCAGGAGAGCTTCAGGAGCTGCCCTGCGAGCACCGCCTCCGAGCTGGCGGGATAGGCGCTCGATTTGACGATGGTGGAGATCGTGGTCGTCTCGGACGGGTAACTGCGGGTGATCGCGGCCGTCCTGCTGATCCCGCCCTGCGTGAAGGTGTAGGTGTTGGAGCCGTAGGCCACGTCGACAAGCACGCCCCACAGCCCTTCGGACGAGCGTTCCAGCTCGCGTCCCTCAAAGAGGAGGGGCTGGGAGGGGTCGGAGGTGCCCATGATGTAGTAGGTCCCCCAGGAGGGGTCGGCGGTCACCGGCTCGGCCGGCCGCCCGATCGTCAGGGCCTTCTGGTAGCTGAGGTCGGGCATGCCTGCGGGCTCCTTCTGGCTGAAGGCGGCAAAAAGCGTATAGGCCGCGGTGCGCGACTCGGTATCGAGGGCGCTGTAGTTGCTGATCACGATGCCGCCCGCGCCCGACTGCCGTTCCAGCCAGAGGCTGTTGTCGATCCCGTGGGAAAAGGCGGACGCGTCGTCCGCGCCGTGCAGCGGGTAGTAGGCGGCGCCTTTGGCTTCGCAGAGGGCCTGCCAGCCCGAAAGGAGGGCGGGCAGCTCGTCGAGGGAGACGCCGTCGAAGGTCGGCACGACGAAATCGAGGTCGCCGCTCCCAAGCGGCGCGGAGAAGAGGTCGCGGGCGGCTTCGCCGCCCACCGCGCCGCCCGAGACGACGAGGCCGAGCCGCTGGGAATCCTTATGCTTGAGGCTGTCGTGCGCGTGCCCGGCGGTTTTGGCGACGCAGGAGGCGTAGTCCTCCACGTCGTCGAAGACGCCCGAGTCGACGCCCGAGAGGACGACGCCCGCGATGTCGTAGTTGGCGGTGAGTTCCGAGACGACCTTGCCCGCCAGCTTCTGCACGCCCGGCTCGGACGGGTCGAGCACGCCGTTTTTCACCCAGCCGGGATTTTTTGCCGCGGGGGAGGAGGCGGCCAGGCCGCCGGAAGCGACCGCGTAGGGGTTGACGACCGCGTAGACCTGGATGCCCCGCTCCTTGCATTCGTCGACGAGGTAGCCGAGCGGGTCAAAAAAGGCGAAGGAGCCCTGTTCGCCGGTGAGATAGGCGCTCGACGGCAGCACCGACGAGCGGTAGAGCGCGTCACACTCGGGAGCCGCTTCAAAGAAGACGGCGTTGTATCCGTATTCGGCGGCGAAGTCCGCGATCGCGTCGAGCTGGCCGCGCAGCGCCTTGGCCGAAAGGTTGGGCGCGGAGGGGAAATCCGCGTTGCCGCGGGTGCGCACCGTCATCGCGCGCAGCTCGGGGGCGGTGGGCACGATCCCCCCGGGATAGCTCTTGGGGATGATCTCGCCGGTGAGCAGGTCGCTCGCCAGCAGCACCGTGAAGGTCGCGGCGACGATCGCCAGCGACAGGAGCAGGGTGCGCGCGATCACATGCGTCCGTTTCGGTTTCATATGGGCAACATTCCTTCTATACCGTAGTGGGGCGTCACAGCTCGAAGTCCGATTTGTCGAAAGCGGGCAGCGCGCGCGGGCGCTTGGGGACCCGCTTGAGCGGCGCGTAGCGGTAGCGCCGGCAGGAGGTGAACGGAGAGGTCACACCCTTTTTTTCACACAGCACCGAACGCCCGTCGCGGGTGATGAACCCGTATTTGCAGTACTGGCAGGCGGGCGGGATCTCGTTGGAAAACAGTCTCAGCTTGCTCATGGCGCACCTCCGAAAGTCCGATATAACCCTATCATTATACAGGAACGGAGGGGAAATTTCTACTTGTAAAAATGAACATTTCGACGCCATTCGGGAAAGGCGAGGATCGAGCACATGCAGAGCAGGCAGAGGGCGGGCAGGACGGCGTGGGGATCGGCGCGCGGGACGGGGGAGGAGAGGGAGGCGGACGCCGCGAGGACGGCAGGGGGCAGCCACCGGGCGAAGAGGGCGGCGAAGAGGGTGGTGAGCCCGCCGTGAAGCAGCCGGGAGCGGTAAAACCGCCCGAACCGCACGCCGCAGCCGTCAAAAAAGCAGGAGCGCACCTGGAAGATGATGCTGAGGGAGGAAAAGGAGACGAGAAAGGCGCAGAGCAAAAAGCCCGCGCGCCCGCCCAGCGACGCGGCCGCGATGCAGCCGCCGGTGACTTCCAGCAGTCCGGCGAGCGCGGCGGTGAAGAAGGGCTCCCCCAGCGCGGGGAAGAGCTTCCCGAGCGCGCCCGCCAGCGCCCCGGTGAGCCCGACGGCGCGCAGCAGCGCGGTGACGGCGGAGAAGGCGACGACGAAGGCGCAGATCGAGAGGATGCCCGAGGCGGCGGAGCGCACGGCGTTCACGAAGGCGTCGCGGGAGCGTTCGGGCGCGCCGACGGCGAGGGAGGAGAGCACCTGCGCGCCGAGCAGCGCGAGTCCGGCCGCGCGGCTGCCGAGCATCCCCGCGCCGACGGCGGAGATGAGAAAGGAGGGCCCGGCGTTCACGCAGCAGCAGAGGGCGCGCTCGGCGGTTTCCCGGTCGATCTCCCGGCGCGCGAGCATGTCGGAGAGCATCCGCGCGCCGACCGGGAAGCCGCCCACGAAGCTCATGAGCAGCACCGCGCCGAGGTTTTCCGGCATGCCGATCACCCGGCGGGTAAAGCCGCTCACCGCGCGGGAGAGCACCGCCCCCGCCTGCGTTGCGGCGATCAGCCCCGCGAGGATCATAAACGGGAAAAGGGAGGGGATGATGACCGCCGCGCAGCTCCCGAGCCCCGCGCGCACCCCCTCCGACACCTCCTTGGTCTTCCATAAAAGCCCGACGGCCGCCGCCGCCGCGGACGCCGCCAACAGGTATTTTGCGCATTTCACGCGCCCACACCCCCGATTACATAAAAAACCGCTTTTTATAATATCTATGTACTGGTCCCCCGGCGGATGCACCCAAATTTGCCGCGGGGAGATGGGGGAAAATCGATGTTCGGAAGGAAGAAAGGGAAAAAGGAACGCTATTCGATCGCGGACGCGGTGTCCCGCACCCTCGAGCTGCCGGTCGACGTGCTCGAAGGTCTGCCGCAGCTGGAGCTGCTCGGCAACCGCGAAGCCTATATCGAGCACTGCCAGGGGGTGCTCGAATACAACGACCAGATCGTCCGGCTCAACACCGGGAGGATGATCCTCAAGTTCACCGGCCGCCGCCTGACCTTAAAATGCCTCAGCGGAGACAGCATGACGGTGCAGGGATATTTTACCGCGCTGGAGTTCTCCACGGTCTGAATCGTTTGACAGGCGAAGCCGGGAAGCCGGCGCTTCATACCGGACCCCGCCATTTCGCATACGGCATGCTGGAGAGGCGCGGCTGGCGGAGAACCCGCCGCAGCGGCCCCTCAGCTTGCCGAAATGATTTTCAGGCTGGGCCTCCGTATCCCGATGATTCCATGTTTCAAACCCGGCAAGCCCCGCCGCCCCGGAAGGGAGGGGGCGTGTGTGGGGCTGCGCCCGCAGGCGCGTTTCGGAGCGCAACCGAGCGAAGCGAGGCTCTTGGCACGGAGATGGACCGCCGGTTTTATAACGCATACGGCATGTTGGAGAGGCGCGGCTGGCGGAGAACCCGCCGCAGCGGCCCCTCAGCTTGCCGAAA
>ERZ1673695.1840-NODE-1840-length-18961-cov-9.053052_pt1 | contig 18961 bp, 18 predicted proteins | sample MGYA00580225_ERZ1673695 | MGnify/ENA primary metagenome ERZ1673695 (study PRJEB41218, sample SAMN15661739) | gut metagenome | host: Homo sapiens | place: Canada: London | collected 2015-08-20/2019-03-30 | study: EMG produced TPA metagenomics assembly of... | reverse complement strand
GGGCGTCGCGGTTGGCGCGGGCGTCACAGTAGGTTCCGGCGTGGGAACCTCGGTAGGCGCAGGAGGCGTCTTTTTCGGACAAATGGTTACGGCACAGCTGTCGCTTTGGCGGTAGGGCCAGCCTTTGAATCCAAATTGCGAAGATGGTTCGCCGGAGGCAAATGCCGCGGCGTGGGTGAAGAGGCAAAGCGTCAGCAAAAGGGCTGTCAGATTCCGTTTTCCGTTCATGAGACACCTCCGGTGTGTTAAAGTACGTCAAAGACGTAATACAATCGTAATAATAAATACTTATTTTTGCAATATAATTGGCAGACCGTTTCCATGGCAATGATTCCAAGTGGAAACAGCCACCCATCATAGAGGAGGAACCGACAGATGAAACTCGTCAAATGCCCCCGCTGCGAACTGAATTACATTCAGGAGAACGAAAAGCTCTGCAAGGTGTGCCTAAGAGAGCTCAAAGGCTCCCAGGTGGAGGACGAGATGGAGCTGTGCTCCGTGTGCAATGCGGCACCTGCGCTTCCCGGACGCGACGTGTGCCTGAGCTGCCTCAAGGAGATGGCCAGCGGCGGCTCCGATACGGATAACGATGAAACGCCCACCGTGGTGGATGAAAGCACCATCGGCCTCAATTCCGTGAGCACCATGGACGAGATCATCCCCCAGATTCATGAGGATATTCCCGAAAATGAGTTTGGCGACATCGAAAGCGAGCTTTCGCTGGAAAGCGTAATCGAGGACGAGGAAAACGAAGAGGACGACGACGAGGATGACGAGGACTGACCATCCCTGAAGAAGCGAGGGAAAAATGTCGATTTTTGCCATTGGCGATCTCCACCTGCCGGGCCATGCGCAGAAGCCCATGGACGTTTTCGGCAGCCATTGGGATCGCCATTTTGAAACCATCAGCGATCATTGGCGGCGCATGGTCGCATCCACGGACGTGGTGCTCATCCCTGGCGACATCAGCTGGGCCATGCAGCTGGACCAGGCCCTGGACGACCTGCGCGCCATTGCGGCCCTGCCGGGGCGAAAACTTTTGCTGCGCGGCAACCATGACTACTGGTGGAGCTCGCTTAGCAAGCTGCGCGCCGCGCTGCCGGAAGGGATGTTCGCCCTTCAGAACGATGCGCTGTCGCTGGACGGGCATGTTTTCTGCGGCACGCGCGGATGGATGTTCCCAACCGCCCAGCAGCCGCTGGGCGAACAGGATGAAAAGGTATTCCGCCGGGAGCTGATGCGGCTGCGCATGTCGCTGGACCAGGCGGCGCGGCTGCATGGGGAGGATCTGACGGTGCTGATGCATTATCCCCCTCTGTTTGCCGACGGTGTAAGCACGGACTTCACGGATATTCTTGAGGAGTACGCCGTGACGCGCGTGGTTTACGGGCATCTTCACGGGGCTGGAATCAAGGTGGCATTTCGCGGCGAAAGGCGCGGTATTCAATACTTTTTGACCTCGTGCGACGCGCTGGGGTTCTGCCCTTTGAAAATTGGCTGACAAAGGAAATCTAAACTTTTTGAAATAATTATTTAATAAATTTGAAATAAATCAAAGAAAACACATGTTCCCATGCCCTGCAAACCTTTGTGAGAAAAGGCTTGCAGGGCTTTTTTTGTGTGCCAACAAATTGTGGCGAACGGGTGTTCTTACAATGGGCAAATTTTTGTGTGGGGTTTGTTGCATTTTGGAAGAACATACCATTTTTCGTCCGTTGACTTTGAATTCAAAAGTGGGGCATAATGGTGTCACGGCCCTAAAAAGGGTGGCAAGTGGAGGAAAATAGGGAGCGGGGTGAGGGCATGGACGAGGAACGGCGTATGGATGCGCCTGAACCCCAGGAGCGCTTCACCTCCCGAAAATTCAAGTTTTTCGGCAGTTACGACCACTCCATCGACGCCAAGGGCCGTATCATCGTTCCCAACGCCTATCGAAAGGCGCTGGGCGAGAGCTTCACCATCACCGTCAGCCTGGATGACCGGGCTGTCGCCATCTATCCTGACGAAGCGTTTGAAACCATGATCGACGAGCTCTACGCCCTCAACCGGCGCAAGCCCGCCGTCCAAAAGCAGCTGGACCATGTGGCCAAATTCAGCTATCCAGGCATGCAGGCCGACAATCAGGGCCGCGTGCTGTTGCCCGTGAAGCTGCGCCAATATGTGCTGGGCGATGCGCGCGATGTGGAGATCAGCGGCGCGCTGGACCACATCCGCATCGTGGAAAGCGCCGTGGCGCAGGAGGAAGACACCTACTACAAGGACCATCGTGATGAAATCCTTGATGAGATTGGCAACCTTGAGGAATGAGCCGGAAAGGAGACGAGGGTATGTCTCAGTACGAACCTTTCTACGACAGCTTTAGCCACGGGGGGCGCGGCGGCTATGTGCCGACGCCACGCATGAGCGTGTCCTCCAGCGTCTACCTGCCCGGCAGCGATGTGGACCCGCAGACGGGTTGGCTCAAGCCGGACCGCCAGCGGCGTTGCCGCACCCAGGGCAAGCAATTGGAGATGGAGCGCCTTACCCGCGAGCAGCAAGCCCTGGAGGAATCCATCCGGCGGGAAATGAACAAGGGCGGGGTGCGGATTTCCGTGCGTTTGGGGATTTTCCTCATGGCGCTGCTTCTGTTCGTGTGCGGGCTGTGCGTGCTGCTTCAGCAGGGCGCCATCGCCGACCGCCAGAAGGCCATCAACCGCCTGGAAAGCTCCATTGCGGATTGCCGCAGCCAGAATGCCGCGTTGGAGACGCAGATCGCGGAGGCATCGACCGAGGCCGCCATCTGCTATGCCGCTGCCCGTGACCTCAACATGATTCCTGCGGAATCCGCCGAGGCTATTCACCTGGTAGCCATGGATACGCGCCCCATGGCTTCCGGCGGGACGGAAACCTTTGTCCAGGCGGATGCGGCTATCGATGTCGCATCTTCGGAAACCGCTTCCGCCACGCACGTGCCCGCCGTGGCGAGCAACTGATTTTGCCGCCTTGCGGCCCATTGGGTCGAAACCGGCATAAACCGGCGGCAGCGCGCATACATCCCCCATATCAAGCATAGTGGGGGTAGGACCATGCCGACCGAGCTGCATATCCGCAAACGGGTCTTTGCGCTGCTGATGATGCTGGCATTCCTCTTTTCGCTGCTGACGCTTCGCATCGCCTATCTGACCACGGCCCGTTCGTCGGAGCTTACGCAGCGCGGCATCAGCCAGTGGACGCGGGAGGGCACCGTATATGCCCGCCGCGGCTCCATTCTGGATACCAACGGGCAGACTTTGGTGATCAGCGCGACGGCCTATATCGTCAGCGCCGACCCGCGCAAGGTATCGGACATATCTTTGTTTACGCAAACGGTATGTCCGATTTTGGATTTATCAGAGGAGAGCGTCACCCAGAAGCTCTCTGACCGCACGAAGGCGTCGGTCATTCTCAAACGGCAGGTGTCGCGCGAGAAGGCCGACGAGCTGCGCTCCCTCCAGGCAAGTGCCGGCGAGGCGGTGGCGGCGCAGCTGGAAGCCCTGCTCTTTGACGAGGATGTGAGGCGCGCCTACCCGCGCGGCGTGTTCCTGACGCAGACGCTGGGCCTGACCAACGTGGACAGCGTGGGCCAGTCCGGGCTGGAGCTGCAATACGAAAGCCTGCTGCGCGGCACGGCGGGCGTGAGCCTGCGCAGCGTGGACGGCAAGTCCCAGCCCATCTACGACAGCGGAAACCTCTACATCGAGCCCCAGGACGGCAACAGCATCAAGCTCACCATCGACGCCACCATTCAGGACATCTGCGAAAAGGCCATGCGCGAGTGTTACGACGTCAACAAGGCGCAGGCTGTGCACCTCATCGCCATGGACCCTTACACGGGCGCGATTCTGGCCATGTGTTCCAAGCCGGACTACGACCCCAACGACCCTCCCCGCGACCAGACCGACGCGCTCACGCAGCTGATGCGCATCCGCCTGATTTCCGATTCCTACGAGCCGGGTTCCACCTTTAAGATCCTCACTGCGGCCGCTGCGCTGGACTCGGGCGTGACCACGCCGGAGGACGGCTTCTATTGCTCCGCCAAGATCACCGTGGACGGCGACACCATCCGCTGCTGGGGCAGCCCCCACAAGGATGAGACCATGGCCGAGGCGCTGCAGAACAGCTGCAACCCGGTGTTTGTGGAACTGGCCCTTCGGCTGGGCACGGAGCGCATGTACCAGTACTTGCACGCCTTCGGCCTGGGAAGCAAAACGAATGTTGACTTACAGGGGGAGGGAAGTGGTATACTAATACCCGTACAATCCGTCAAGAACGTCGATCTGGCGCGCATTGGTTTCGGGCAGAGCGTGGCCGTCACCCCGATCCAGATGATCACGGCGGCCTGCGCGGTGATTAACGGAGGGCGGCTGATGCAGCCCTACCTGCTCAAGGAGGCGATCGCGCCGGACGGGACCGTGCTTTACCGCACGCAGCCCAAGGTCGTCTCCACCCCCATCAGCGAGGAAACCAGCGCCACCATGCGCGAGCTTCTGGAGCTGGTCGTATCCGAAGGCGGAGCGAAAAACGCCGCCATCGAGGGCTACCGCATCGGCGGAAAGACGGGCACGGCGCAGGTCTACAAGGACGGCCGCATCGCGCGGGATGTGCACATCGGCTCGTTCCTGGGCTTTGCCCCGGCGGATGATCCCCGCATCGCCCTCCTCGTCATCGTGGACGAGGCAGACGTGCCGGTGGACTACGGCGGCACCACGGCCGCGCCTTTTGCTAGACAAATTCTGGCGGATGTGTTACCTTATTTGGGCTGCAAGCCCTCCAGCCAGGACGAGCGCGAGGAGATCGCCGTGGAGGACGTGGTGGGCCTGCCGCTGTGGCAGGCGCGCAAGGTCATTGCCGAGCAGGGCTTCTCCGTGCTGGACGACGGCGCGGGAGACACCGTGACCGCCCAGATGCCCAGCGGCGGAGGCAAGCTGATCGAGGGCGGGCAGGTGATGCTCTACACCTATATCGACGACCCGCTCCAGACCGAGGAGCTGGTCTGCGTGCCGGATGTGGAGGGATTGTCCATCGCGCGGGCGGCGTCGCTGCTGAGGCAGCGCGGGTTGGACATGACCATTGAGGGAACCGGGTTCGCCATCCGGCAGGAGCCGGCGGCGGGCCAATATGTGGAGCAGGGCGGCGTGGTCCAGGTTGTTTTTGAAATGCCCAATCCATAGAGGATGGAGGAATACGGATGCTATTGAAGGAGCTGCTCTCCGGCGTGCCCGGCATTGTGGAAACGCGCGGGGACACGGCGGTGGAGATTGGGGCGCTGGTGACTGACAGCCGGGAAAAGGCCGAGGCCGGCCTGTTCTTCTGCATCAGCGGCATGCGCTTTGACGCGCACGACTTTGCGGCGCAGGCTGTGGGCAACGGCTGCGTGGCCCTGGTGGTGGAGCGCTTCGTGGACTGCCCGGTGGCGCAGGTGCGGGTGGACAACGCGCGGCGCGCCACGGCCTATATCGCCGCGGCGTTCTACGGCCATCCCGCGCAGAAGCTGCGCATGGTGGGCGTGTGCGGCACCAAGGGCAAAACCACCACGACCTATCTGATGAAGGCCATTCTGGAAAAAGCGGGCTTCAAGACCGGCCTGATCGGCACCACCGGCAATCTGATCGGTGACCGCAGCCTGCCCAGCAACATGACCACGCCCGATCCTGTCGATTTGCACCGGTGCCTCAGGCAGATGGTGGACGAGGGCGTGGAGGCCGTGAGCATGGAGGTCAGCGCCCATGCCGTGGATATGCACCGCGTGGACGGCATCACCTTCGAGGCGGCGTGCTATACCAACTTTTCGCAGGACCATCTGGACTACTTCGGTACGATGGAAAACTACTTTGAAACCAAGAAGCGGTTTTTCATCGAGGGTTCGGCCCTGAACGCCGCGCTCAATGCCGACGACGAAACCAGCCCCTCCATCATCCGCGACCTCAAGGTGCCCTATCTGACCTACGGCATCAGCGCCGAGGCGGACGTATTTGCGCGCGACATCGAGATTTCCGAGGACGGCGTGGCCTTTTCCATCCGGCTGCGCGGGCTGGAGGACATGTCCATCTCCATGCACCTCACCGGCATGTTCAACGTCTACAACGCCCTGGCCGCCGCCTCGCTGGCGATGATCATGGGCATCGACAAAAGCGCGATCCGCGAGGGCCTGGAAAGCGTGAAGAACGTGCCGGGCCGCGTGGAGATTCTCGACACCCGCACGCCCTACAAGGTGATCCTCGACTATGCCCATTCGCCCGACGCGCTGGAGAACGTGCTCACCACCGTGCGCGCCTTCACACGCAGCCGCCTGATCGTGCTCTTTGGCTGCGGCGGCGACCGCGACCATGGCAAGCGGCCCATCATGGGCGAGATCGTGGGGCGGCTGGCGGATTTCTCCATCCTCACCAGCGACAATCCCCGCACCGAGGACCCGGACGCCATTCTTCGCTCCATCGAGCAGGGTATGAAGCGCACCCAGGGCCGCTATGTGGTGATTGAAAACCGGCGCGAGGCCATCCGTTATGCGCTGGAGATGGGCCGGGAAGGCGATGTGATCATCCTGGCGGGCAAGGGCAACGAAACCTACCAGGACATCATGGGCGTAAAACGGCCCTTTGATGAAAAGGTGGTCGTGCGCGAGCTGCTGGCCGAAATGCGCGCGTGAACATACCAAGGAGTTGATGGTACATGCTTTGGCTGATTCTGGCGCTGATTGCATCCGAGGTGGCCATGCTGCTGATCGGGCCGCGGGTGTTGCCGGTGCTTCGCAAGCTCAAATTCGGACAGACCATCTATGAGCTGGGCCCCAAGAGCCACCGCACCAAGCAGGGCACGCCCACCATGGGCGGGCTGATGTTCGCGGCGGTTTCCTGTGTGGTCACACTGCTCATCATGTCCTTTGACACATGGTACGGCGGGTGGGACTTCGCGCTGGCGCTGGTGCTGGTATCGCTTCTCAGCATGCTCATCGGCTTTGTGGACGACTTTATCAAGGTCGTTAAAAAGCGCAACCTCGGCCTGATCTGGTGGCAGAAGATCATCGGCCAGGTGCTGGTGTCGGTTGCGTTTTCCCTGTACTGCTATTTCAGCCCCCATGTGGGCAGCAGCATTCTGATTCCCTTCTTCAATGTGGAGTGGGACCTGGGCGTGTTCTATGTGCCGCTGATGGCGCTTACGATGATCTTCATGATCAACAGCGCCAACCTGCAAGACGGGCTGGACGGGCTGCTTTCCAGCGTGACCGTCATCTCCAGCGCGGCCTGGGGGCTGATGGCCGTGTTTGTGGCCCTGGCGGGCGGCGCCTTCATGAGCCCGGAGCTGCTGGGCAACTACCGCCATCTGGCGGTGTTCGCGCTGGCCCTGTCGGGTGCGTGCATGGGTTTCCTGCGCTTTAATCACTATCCGGCGCTGGTCTTTATGGGCGATACGGGCAGCATGTTCATCGGCGGTGCGATGGTGGGCATGGCCATGCTCCTGCGCATGCCGCTGTACATGATCCTGATCTGCTTTACGCTGATCGCCTCGTCCATGAGCGTGATCATCCAGCGCATCTACTTCAAGGTGACCCACGGAAAGCGCATTTTCAAAATGTCGCCCATCCATCATCACTTTGAGCTCTCCGGCATGACGGAGGTGCAGATCGTGGCCATGTACGCCGTGGTGGCGGGTATGCTCAGCCTGGTGGCGCTGTTTTCGCTCAATGTGCTCCCGTGATATCCCATTTCCTCTGGAGGTGGTTCGCAGATGAAATTGGCCAATAAGCGCATTCTGGTGGTCGGCATGGCGCGCAGCGGCGTGGCGGCGGCGCAGCTCCTTTTGGAAAACGGCGCGACGCCGGTGCTTTCGGACCGCAAGCGCGAGGATGCCTTTGGCGGCGAGCTGGACGTGCTTCGCGGCACGGTATGCGAGTTCCGCCTGGGGGAGGACCCCGTGCGCCTGCTTTCGGAGGCGGACGGTCTGGTCATCAGCCCCGGCGTGCCCATCGACGCGCCGGTGGTGCTGGCCGCAAAGGAAAAAGGCATCCCCATGGTGGGCGAGCTGGAACTGGCCTGGTCGCTGCTTCAGGGCGAGGTGATGGCCATTTCCGGCACCAACGGCAAGACCACCACCACCACTTTGCTTGGCAAAATCTTTGAAAACGCGGGCCGCGTCACCCATGTGGCGGGCAATATCGGCTATCCGCTCTCCGCGGTGGCCATGAAGAGCAAAAAGGACGACGTGGTGGTGGTCGAGGTGTCCAGTTTCCAGCTGGAGAGCATCAAAACATTCCATCCCCGCGTGGCGGCGCTGCTCAACATCACCGAGGACCATCTCAACCGCCATGGCACCATGGCGCAGTACATCCGCCTCAAGCAGCGCCTCTTTGAAAACCAGACCGAGCGCGACTATGCCGTTTTGAACATGGACGACCCGGTTCTTTTCAAGATGGCGGGCAAGCTCAAGAGCCAGGTGGCGTTTTTCAGCCGCACGCAGCCGGTGGAGAACGGCGCGTTTGTGGACGGCGGAAAAATCGTGTGGCAGTGGAACGGCGCGCGCCGCGCCATCTGCGACGCGGACCAGATCCTCATCCCCGGCCCGCATAATTTGGAGAACGCGCTGGCCGCCACGGCCATGGCCTGCTTTATGGGCGTGCCTGCGCCGGTGATCCGCCATACGCTGCAATCCTTTTCGGGCGTGGAGCACCGCATCGAAAAGGTGCGCGTGTTCCAGGGCGTCACCTATATCAACGACAGCAAGGGCACCAATGTGGACAGCACCATCAAGGCTGTGCAGAGCATGAAGGCGCCCACGGTGCTGCTGCTGGGCGGCTATGACAAGCACACGGACTTCATGCCCCTGTGCCGCGAGATCATTGCCTCCGGCCGCATCGACGACGTGGTGGTGATGGGGGAGACCGCGCGCCAGATCCGCGAGCAGCTGGAGGAAGCGGGCTATGACCGCATCACCCAGGCCTACAGCCTGCGCGACGCCGTGGACAAGGCGCGCGCGCTGGCCGTATCCGGCGGCAATGTGCTGCTTTCGCCCGCGTGCGCCAGCTTTGACATGTTCCGCGACTACGAGCACCGGGGCGCGGTGTTCAAAGAGATCGTAAACGCCCTGTGCTGACAGGATGCCCCTTCCCGGCGTGAAGGAGATGCACACCAAAGACGACGCATCTTTTGAACGGTTGGGAGGGGGTCTTTTGACACGGCAGCAGCCTGTGACCGCCGGACGGTGCCTCAAACCCGCACGCGCCGGCGTGGACCGGACGCTTCTTCTGATTCTTTCGCTGCTGATGATGTGCGGGCTTCTGGCCCTGTTCAGCGCCACCTACTACAAGGCGGTGGATCAGGGCGACGCGCTTCTGGAGGTCAAGCGCCAGCTGGTGGGCATTGGTCTGGGCGCGGTGCTGATGCTCATCACCAGCCGCATTCCCCACGGCTTCTGGGCGGATGCGCGCGTGGTGGTGGCGGGGTTGGCGGCGAGCATGATTTTGCTCGTGCTGGTGCTCATCCCGGGCGTGGGCGTATATCTCAACGGCTCGCGCCGGTGGCTCAACATTGCGGGCATGAGCTTTCAGCCGTCCGAGGTGGCCAAGATCGCTTCGGTGATCTACCTCGCGGCCACGCTCAGCTACCGGCTGGAACGGCTGGAAAAGCTGTGGCGGGGCGTTGTGCCGCTTTTGATCGTGCCGGCGGTGATGTTTCTGCTCATCCTGGAGCAGCCCAATCTCTCCACGGCGGGCAGCATCATGATCGTGGCCGTCCTGATGATGCTGCTGGCCGGCGTGCGGTGGCGGCACCTGTGCCTGATGGGCGTGGCGGGCCTGTGCGTGGGCACGGTGTATGCCTGGATTGAACCCTACCGGCGCGAGCGGCTTCTGTCCTTCCGTGACCCCTTCGCCCAGATGAGCGACGAGGGGTATCAGCTGGCCCAGTCGCTCATCGCCATCGGTTCGGGCGGGCTGTTCGGCCGCGGGCTGGGACAGGGACGCCAGAAGTTCAGCTACCTGCCCTATCCCGAAAGCGATTTCATCTTTGCCATCGTGGGGGAGGACTTCGGGCTGCTGGGCTGCGCGGTGGTGATCGCGCTGTTTCTGGCCTTCGCCTTCGCGGGCATGCGCATCGCGGTCTCCTGTCCGGACCGCCACGGCTGTCTGCTGGCGGCGGGGCTCACGGCCATGATCACCGTGCAGGCGTTCATCAACATCGGTGTGGTGGTGGGCGTGCTGCCCACCACCGGGCTGCCGCTTCCTTTTTTCAGCGCCGGGGGCACCTCCATCTCCCTGCTGATGGCGGCGACGGGCATCATCCTGAGCGTGTCGCGCACGGCGCGCAAATGAGGCTTTTTTTCACACTTGGTCAGGCATGACATAAGATAGTGCATGGAATGCTTGACGGAGGTGGAAGAATGAACGCCTTGCGAATTCACGGCGGGAGGCGCCTGACGGGCGAATGGAGGGTGCACAGCGCGAAGAACGCGGTATTGCCCATCATGGCGGCATCCATTCTCACCGGGGAGGCGACGCGGCTGGAGGGGTGCCCGGAGTTGGTGGACGTGGCCTATATGGCCGATATCCTGCGCACCCTGGGCTGCCGGATACATAGCGGGGACGGGGCGCTGACCATCGACCCGCAGGGCCTCAACCGCCACGAGATGCCCGACGCGCTGGCCAAGAAGATCCGATCCTCCATCTTTCTGCTGGGTTCTATCCTGGCGCGGTTTCGCAAGGCCACCGTCACCTTTCCCGGCGGTTGCGAGATTGGTCTGAGGCCCATCGACCTGCATTTGAGCGGCCTTAGGCAGCTGGGAGTGGACGTGCGGGAGGAAGGCGGCCTCATTCGCTGCGACGGCCGGCACATGCGCGCCGGCACCGTGCATTTTGACTACCCCAGCGTGGGCGCCACCGAAAACGTGATGATGGCCGCAGTGCTGCTGAAGGGCCGCACGGTGCTCAGCAACGTGGCGCGGGAGCCGGAGATCGTCGATCTGCAAAACCTCCTCAACGCCATGGGCGCGCGCATCAGCGGCGCGGGCACACATACCGTGACCGTCGAGGGCGTGGAGCGCCTGCACGGCGTAAGCTATCAGCCCATGCCGGACCGCATCGTGGCCGGGACTTTGCTGGCCGCGGCGGCGGCTACGGGCGGCGACGTCCGGCTGACCAATGTGCCCAGCCGCGATCTGTATGCCGTCTTTACCAAGCTGCGGGAGATGGGCTGCGAGATCGACGAGGAGGAAAGCGCGGCGAGGCTCCGCGCGCCGCAGCGGCTCACGGCCTTCCAGCAGCTGCAGACGCAGCCGCATCCGGGCTTTCCCACCGATATGCAGGCCCAGATGCTGGCTTTAGCCGCCATGGCGAAGGGAACCTCGGTGGTGGTGGAGAACGTATTTGAGAACCGCTTTGCGCACGCGGGCGATCTCAACCGCATGGGTGCAAACGTGCTGGTCAACGGCCGCACGGCCGTGGTGCAGGGTGTGGAAGCGCTCTATGGCGCGCATGTGACCGCCCGCGACCTGCGCGGGGGCGCGGCGCTGGTCATTGCGGGGCTGGCCGCGCGCGGGGAAACGCTGGTGGAGCGCGCCGGGCTGATCGACCGCGGATACGAGCGGCTGGAGGAGATGCTGAGCGCGCTGGGCGCGGATATCTGCCGGGTAAGCGTGTAAACCAAGGGAGGAACATACATGAGCAAACGCGCCGGAAAAAAGCGCACCCCTGAAATCGAACACGAGCAGTTTGAAGCCTATGGCGAATATACCTACGACTACCTGCACGCGCAGGACGGCGAGGGCGGGGACGCGCAGGCCCCGGCCCAGCCCAGCGTGCAGGCGGTCCGGCGCGCGCAGAAACGGCGCAGGACGCATGGCTTTTTCAAGTTTCTGGGCCTCTTGACGGTGCTGACCATCGGCCTGGCGGTGGGGCAGCAGACGCTGTTTCGGCTGGAAACGGTCTATGTCGTGGGCAACGAGGAAAAGACGCCCCAGGAGATCGTGATGGCGTCGGGCCTGGTGCGCGGGCGCAACATGATTACCATTGAGGAGGAGGACGTGGCCGAGACACTTAGCCAGGACCATACGATCATCTTCAAGGGCATGCAGAAGGAATACCCTAACACCATCTACCTCTATATCGAGGAGCGCAAGACCGTCGCCGCCATGCAGTGGCTGGGCATCCTTTACACCCTGGACCGGGAGGGCGTGGTGATGAAGGAGAGCACCTCCTCCACGCCGCCCGCCGGCATGCCTGTGGTCACAGGCTTTCGCGTGAGCAATATCAACGTGGGCCAGCAGCTTCTGGTGCGGTCCGAAAATCAGATGGAAGCCTACCGGGAAATCATGGAAGAACTGGAACTACAGATGTACCAGAGCCAGGTCGCCGAAATCAACCTGGCGGACCCCAGCAACATCTACCTGATCACGGTCGAGGGCGTGACCGTGCGACTGGGCGACGCCAGCTACATGCAGGCCAAGATCGGCGCTGTGCGCACGGATATGGCCTATCTGCGCCAGCTGGGGAAAACCTCCGGCATTTTGGACGAGAGCATCCCCGAAGACGCCAAGTACATGCCGGAGGATTGAACAAACTTGGAAAAGTTCACGAACTTCTTCCCAAAAACGCGAAAAAAAAGCGGGAATATGCTTGCGTATTCCTGCCAAAACGGTTACAATAAATAATGGTACTTTGGGTGCCTTCTATTGCCGTGCGCGGCGGCACCCGGCCTGCCGTGGGAACGTGTCCCCCGGCTGACTGATGAGGAACAGGGGAATGCTGTGTTATGAAATCAACCATCGCGGCCATTGATTTTGGTACGTGCAAGATCGTTACCCTCGTAGCCGAGACGAGCGGTACCCAGCGTTGCGACATCATCGGGGCGGGCATCGCCGCCTACGACGGCTTTCTGGATGGCGAGTGGAACAACACCGTCATGCTCAACGAGGCCATCCAGAAATCCATCACCGAGGCCGAGACCCAGTCCAAGCGCAAGATCCGTGAAATCAATGTGGGCGTGCCGGGCGAATTTACGCGCGTGTACGCCGTGGAAACCAGCGTGACCATTCAGGGCGCGGACCCGCACGTCACGCCCCGCCACGTGGAAAAGATCTTCGCCAACGCGGACAAGCAGCTCTCGCCCGTGCGCGGCGTGGTGGTGCACCGCAGCCCCGCCTGGTTCATGGTGGACGGTGGCAAAAAGACGTTGGAGCCCGTGGGCCTCAAGGGCACCGAGCTCAAGGCGCTGGTCAGCTTCGTGGTGGCCGACACCTTCTTCCTGGATGACGTGATGGCCCGCCTGCGCGACATGAACATCACCGTGAGCGGCTTTTTCTCCAGCTCCACGGGCGAGGCGATGCTCTACCTCCTGGAGGAGGACCGAGACCGCACCGCCATTCTCATCGACATCGGCTACCTGTGTACCGACGTGATGGCCGTGGAGGGCGACGCCGTCATCTTCCAGAAAACGCTTCCCGTGGGCGGCGGCCACATCGCCGCCGACGTGGCCGAGGGCCTCTCCATTCCCCTGGAATCGGCCGAGCAGATCAAGCGGGAATATGTGTATGGAATTTCTACGATCTCGCAATCCTATACCGTATCCGGCGGCGAAGGCGTCAAGACTGAAACCTTCACGCAGGAGCAGGTGGCCGCGGTGCTGGAACCCCGCGTGGACGAGATTGCGGACATGATTCAGGAATGCATCGACGACAGCGGCATCAAGCTGGGCAGCTGGTCCACCATCTACCTGACCGGCGGCGGCCTCAGCCTCAACCGCGGCGGCCGCGACTATCTCTCGGCCAAGCTGGAAAAGCCTGTGCGCGATACGGTCAAGCGCACCATCAAGCTGTCCAGCCCCATCTATGCCAGCGCCATGGGCCTGATGGACCTGATCATCGACACCATCGAGGCCCGGAACGCTACCTCCAGCGGCGTGGCGGGCGGCATCAAGGACTTTTTCAAAAGTTTGCTGGGCGGCTGACGCCCCGGACGCGACCGAAGAAAGATTGAGTAGGGGGATGCACTGTGCTTGAGTTTCAGATCGAGGATCAACAGAGCTTTGCGAGCATCAAGGTAATCGGCTGCGGCGGCGCCGGCAACAACGCCATCAACCGCATGGTGGACGCGGGCCTCAAGGGCGTGGAATTTATCGCCGTTAATACAGACCGGCAGGCCCTTGCCATGAGCAAGGCCAGCACGACCATCCAGATCGGCGAGAAGCTGACCAAGGGCCTGGGCGCGGGCGCGGTGCCCGACGTGGGCCGCCGTGCAGCCGAGGAAAGCCGCGAGGAGATCGCCCAGGCGCTCAAGGGCGCCGATCTGGTCTTTGTGACCGCCGGTATGGGCGGCGGCACCGGCACGGGCGCGGCTCCCATCGTGGCCGAGATCGCCCGCGACCTCAACTGCCTGACCATCGCGGTGGTTACCAAGCCCTTTGCTTTTGAAGGCAAGCAGCGCATGAAGAACGCCGAGATGGGCGTGATCGACCTCAAGCAGCGCGTGGATACGCTGGTTGTGATCCCCAACGACCGCCTGCTTCAGGTGGTCACCAAGGGCACGTCCATGCTGGAGGCCTTCCGCATCGCTGACGACGTGCTCCGCCAGGGCATCCAGGGCATCAGCGACCTGATCGCCGTGCCCGCCCTCATCAACCTCGACTTTGCGGACGTCAAGACCGTCATGGAGTCCGGCGGCCTGGCCCATATGGGCATCGGCACCGGCAAGGGTGAAAACCGCATGGTGGAGGCTGCCAAGAACGCCATCCAGAGCCCGTTGCTTGAAACCAACATCGACGGCGCGCGCGCGGTGCTGATTAATATTACCGGCGGCGAGGACATGAGCATCATCGACATCAACGAGGCCGCCAACCTGGTCATGCAGGCCGCCGACAGCGAGGCCAATATCATCTTTGGCGCCGGCATCGACGAGAACATGGACGATGAGGTGCGCATCACCGTCATTGCTACCGGCTTTGAAAAGACCCCCTTCCCCAAGAAGGAGGACGCCAAGAAAAAGTCCGGCTCGGACCGCGACTGGACGCGCAGCTTCTCCGGCGGCGGCGCGGCCTACGACGCGGGCAGCCTGCGCGGCACCCCGCTGGTGCAGCAGGATTATCCCACGCCCTCCTATGAGGACATGAGCTTCAATATGCCCATGGATGAGGACCGCGGAAGCAGCTTCGGCGGTGGCTACATGGGCGGCAGCAGCATCCCCACCCCGGCGGCCATGCCGCAGATGGTGCAGGGCGGCCAGATGTATCAGTCCGGATTCGGTCAGGGCTACCAGCCCCAGCAGCCCTACGGGCAGATGGACTACGGCATGGGCCAGCCCGGCATGCAGTATCAGGGCGGGATGCAGCAGTCCCAGCAGCCCGCTATGCCGCAGATGGAATACGGCCAGCAGTATCAGGGCGGCATGCAGCAGCCCATGAACCAGCAGTCCGACGCCAAGGCGCAGCCCGAACCCGCCCCGCAGCCCGCTTCCGTGGAGCGCGACGATCTGGGTGTGCCCGCCTTCCTGCGCAGGCCCACCCGCAAGTAAAGACGCCCAAGCAGCCCTGTCCTCCCAGCTGGAGGCGGGGCTGTTTTGATACGATAAACCAGCCTGTTGCGAAAACGTCCTTTTTGTTGTATACTTAAGACGGAACTCAAAGACCGATGGGGGAGGGATAGCCGTATGAAATTGATCATCGCTATCGTACAGGATGAGGACGCTTCCCGCTTGATCAGCCAACTGATGAATGATGGCTTTGGCGTCACCAAGCTGGCCACCACCGGCGGCTTCCTGCGTGCGGGCAATACCACGCTGCTTGTAGGCGTGGATGACGACCGCTTCCAGGCCGCGATGGATGTCATTGAAAAGGTATGCAAGAGCCGCAAGCAGATTGCGCCGTCTCCCGCTTCCATGGTGGGCATGCCGGGCTCCTACACGCCGTATCCCATTGAGGTGGTCGTAGGCGGAGCCACGATCTTCGTGCTCACGGTGGATCAGTTTATCAAGCTGTAAACCCCAGGAAAGGAACCGCATTGACACAGATCGCACCCAGCGCGCCGCCGCCCGCGTTCCCCTTTGATAAGGGTTTTAATGCGGGCGTCGGCGTGGTGGCGAACCAGTTTATTCACCGGCAAATGGTGCACGCATATCTGCTGACGGGCGCGCGCGGGCTTGGCAAGCGGACCCTTGCCAGAACGCTGGCCAGCGCCCTGTTTTGCACGTCCGAAAACAGGCCCTGCGGGCGCTGCGAGGCTTGCCGCCGCGTGCTGGACGGAAACGAACCCGATGTGATCACGCTTTTTGCCGATGACGGCAAGCAGATCGGCGTGGACCGCGTGCGTGAGGTGATTCAGAAAACCAGCCAGCATGCCTTTGGCGACGGCTGGCGCGTGGTGCTGATCGAGCCGGTGGAGAAGATGACGCCCCAGGCGCAGAACGCGCTGCTCAAATCGCTCGAGGAGCCCCTCGCTCGTGTGGTTTTTCTTTTGATGACGCATGAGCTCACCGCCACGCTGGGTACCATCGCCTCGCGCTGCGTGCGTGTGAAGCTCTCCCCCTGGCCGGACGAGCGGCTTCGGGAGGCACTTTTGGAGGCGGGGTATCCGCCGGAGCGCGTGACCGACGTGCTGCCGCGCAGCGCGGGCAACATCGGACAGGCTCTGGAGCTGCTCAAGGAGGGCGGAGACGGGGGAGCGCAGGAATTTGTGACCGCAGCCCTGTCCATTGCCACCGACGCGGAGGCCGTGGGCCTGAGCACCCGGCTCAAGGAGGGCCGCGAGGCCGCGGACGGATACCTTGCCGCGCTGGAGCAGGCCATTTACCAGGCGCTGCTGGTGCGCACGGGCCGCCTGAACGTGGAGGCGCTCAAGGCCTACCCCGTGTTGTGGAGGGCGGCGGCGGAACGGGCGCCTGTCCGGGATCTGAACGGGCTGTTGACGGCCGTGCTGGATGCGCGGCGGCTGAAGGCCGGGCAGGTCAACTGGCAGTCCAACATCGATCACCTCATGATGAGGCTATTGGAGGAGCATACCAAATGGCGACAGTCGTTGGCGTAAGATTTAAGAATGCAGGAAAGCTCTATTATTTTGACCCCGGCAGGCTGTGGCCCGCGGCGGGCAGCTATGTGATCGTTGAAACCGCGCGCGGGGTGGAGTACGGGCAGGTCATCACGGGCGTTCGGCAGGTGGACGACGACCTGATTGCCTCACCGCTCAAGCAGGTGTTGCGCATCGCCACGGAGGGCGACGCCCAGCACGCCGCGGAAAACGAGCGCTTTGAAAAGGAGGCCTACCGCATCTGCCAGCACAAGATTGAGGAGCACAAGCTGGACATGAAGCTGGTAGGCGTGGAACAGACCTTTGACAACGCCAAGATCCTGTTCTACTTTACGGCAAACGGACGCGTGGACTTCCGCTCGCTGGTCAAGGACCTGGCCTCGGTGTTTCATACGCGCATCGAGTTGCGCCAGATCGGCGTGAGGGACGAGGCGAAGATGCTTGGCGGCCTGGGGCCGTGCGGCAGGCCCATCTGCTGCGGCTCCTTCCTGGGCGATTTCCAGCCCGTGAGCATCAAGATGGCCAAGGAACAGAACCTCTCGCTCAATCCCACCAAGATTTCCGGCGTATGCGGCAGGTTGATGTGCTGCCTGAAATTTGAGCAGGACCACTACGAAAGCACGCGCAAGCGCATGCCCAAGACCGGCAAGGAAGTGGAAACCCCCGACGGCGTGGGAACGGTGACGGACATCAACGTGCTTAAGGAGACGCTGACCGTCAAGCTCAACAAGGGCGATTCGGTGGAGTTCAAGACCTATCCGCTGGAGGAGATCAAGTGGAATAAGCCTGCGCCGCAGCCTGCCGCCGAATCCCGCGCCCAGGAGGGCAAGGGACAGGAAGGCGGGCGCGGTGGGCGCGGACAGGGCCGCCGCAGCCGTCAGAACCGGGCGCTTTTGCCCACCGACCCGTCAGGGCCTGCGCCGGTCATGCCCGCGGAGGCGGATGAGCTGCCCCCGGAGGTGGAGGAACCGCGCGCCGACGAGGGCGCGGGCGACTGGCTCAAAGCCGTGGAGGATGCGCTGAAAGCCGCGCAGGAAAAGGAATAAGGCCGTTTCGGGATGTAACAAATACTTGCAATCGGCCCCTATTCGTGATATGATGTGTGCGAGCGATGACCGGGTACCGGTTGCCGCCATTGCGATACCGGGAGGTGAAACCATGGCATACCAGATTTCCGATGATTGCATCAGCTGCGGCGCCTGCCAGGCTGAATGCCCCGTCGACGCGATTTCCGAAGGCGACGGCAAGTATGTGATCGATGCGGACAAGTGCATCGAGTGCGGCGCTTGCGCCGGCACCTGCCCCGTGGGCGCTCCCGCTCAGGCGTGACGTCAGCGTTGCAGAAAGAACAGAACAGCGCGCCAGTGACGCGGTGTTCTGTTTTTCGTTTTCGGTAAGTTCAAAGGAGGGCGAAAGGTGGGCACGGAGCAGCGGGAAGCGGCCATTCGCCGCTGGTTTGAGATGTGGTTGCTGGGCAGGGACCTGGGCATTGCCGGCCTTTTTTCACCGGATGCGCGCTATATCGAAAGCTGGGGTCCGGCCTATCAGGGCGTCCATCGGATTGAACACTGGTTCCATGAGTGGAATACCCGCGGAAAAGTGGCGGAGTGGACCATCCTGCAATTCTTCCACAAGCCGGATCAGACGGCGGTGGAATGGCGCTTTCGGGCGGAGATGAACGACGGGACAGTTCAGGCGTTCGACGGTGTTTCTCTGGTTCGTTGGGACGACGAGGGACGAATTTGTTTCTTGCAGGAGTTCGGCTGCAATACCGACACCTATGACCCTTATGAAAAAGGCCCCGTCCCGCAGTTTCGCAGCGAAACGTCGCTGTGGTTCTAGGTGGGAGAAGAGGCGAAAAAACGCGGCATGGCAAGCGCCATGCCGCGTCAGTTTGTCGAAAAAGTCCGCCTGCGGCGGCCTTTTCCGCCAGAAGCTTAAGAAA
>ERZ1673695.1838-NODE-1838-length-18988-cov-32.006285_pt1 | contig 18988 bp, 16 predicted proteins | sample MGYA00580225_ERZ1673695 | MGnify/ENA primary metagenome ERZ1673695 (study PRJEB41218, sample SAMN15661739) | gut metagenome | host: Homo sapiens | place: Canada: London | collected 2015-08-20/2019-03-30 | study: EMG produced TPA metagenomics assembly of... | reverse complement strand
AATATGGCCTGATAGCCGCTTGCGGCCGAAGGCCGTGTTTTGCGGGTTAAGCTCGTTTAGCGCTTGTACAGCAAGCACTAAACGAAAGGCCTCATGGCCTTATAAGGAATATCGATATTAGAATATCGATATTCCTCTTTTATATTTCACATTGCCGTGCGGGAAGGCTAAGATAATGGTGAACAAAGCCCAATGAAAAAAACGAGCTTTGCGCCGATATTATAATTAAGCCAGGAGGATAAAAATATGGCACGGTTTACATTACCAAGGGATTTATATTATGGAAGAGGCTCAATGGAAGTGCTGAAAACCCTTAAAGGAAAAAGGGCGTTCATCGTCGTTGGCGGCGGATCCATGAAGCGGTTCGGTTTTCTTGACAAGGCCATTGGTTATCTGAAGGAAGCGGGCATGGAGGTTAAGCTGTTTGAAAACGTGGAGCCCGACCCCTCCGTAGAAACGGTTATGCGAGGCGCCGAGGCTATGCGTGAATTCGGCCCGGACTGGATAATCTCCATGGGCGGTGGTTCGCCCATAGACGCGGCGAAGGCTATGTGGGCTTTCTACGAGTATCCCGACGTCACGTTCGAGCAGCTCATTACCCCGTTCAGCTTCCCAGAGCTCAGGCAGAAGGCAAAATTCCTAGCAATCCCGTCGACGTCGGGCACTGCCACCGAGGTAACGGCGTTCTCAGTAATTACAGATTATGATAAGGGTATAAAGTATCCGCTCGCCGATTTCAATATTACGCCGGATATAGCGATTGTTGATCCCGAGCTTGCGGAAACCATGCCTCAGAAGCTTACCGCCCACACCGGCATGGACGCCCTGACCCACGCGATAGAGGCGTATGTATCCACCCTCAACGGCCCGTTTACAGACCCGCTTGCGCTCAAGGCGATAAGCATGGTATTTGAATACCTGCCCGCGTCATACACTGGGGATATGGCCGCAAGGGAGCAGATGCACTACGCTCAGTGTCTGGCGGGAATGGCGTTTTCAAACGCGCTTTTGGGCATCGTCCACTCCATGGCGCACAAAACGGGCGCCGCGTTCTCAACCGGGCATATCCCGCATGGCTGCGCCAACGCGATCTATCTGCCCTACGTTATAAAATATAACGCAAAGGACGCCGCGGCCAGGGCCCGCTATGCCGACATCGCGAGGTTCGCGGGCATTGCCGGAAATACCGAGGATGAACTGGTGCTGGCGCTGTGCGGCAAGATTGAGGAATATAATAAAATGCTGAATATTCCAAGGACGCTGAAGGAATTTGGCATAGATGAGACCGAATTCAAGGAAAAGATCGCGAGGATTGCCGAACTCGCGGTGGGCGACGCGTGCACGGGTTCGAATCCGAGAGCGATTACGCCGGATATAATGGAAAGGCTCTTCACCTGCATCTATTATGGCCAAGACGTTGACTTCTAAGCTATAATAAATTCATGGCTGCCGCTCTTTGATGGCGGCGGCCATCTTTAATAAAAAGAGGAGCGATAATTATGTACAAAATTATCAGAAAAAGATCCTTGAACCCAACCGTAACCCTGATGGAGATATACGCTCCCCTGGTCGCTAAAAAGGCGGAGCCAGGTCAGTTTATAATCCTTCGCGCCGAGGAAAATGGTGAGCGCATCCCCCTGACCGTGGCGGATTATGACAGGGAGAAGGGAACCATAACGATTATATTCCAGATTGTCGGCGCGACTACGGAAAAGCTGAACCATCTTGAAGAGGGCGATTCGGTATGCGACTTCGCGGGCCCGCTTGGCAGGGCTACCGAAATCGATGGATTGAAGAAGGTAGCCGTCGTCGGAGGGGGCGTTGGCTGCGCGATAGCCTATCCCGTGGCAAAGAAGCTGCACGCGGAGGGCGCCGAGGTACATTCCGTAGCGGGGTTCAGAAGCAGGGACCTAGTCATACTTGAGGACGAGTTCAGGGCTGTGAGCGACAGGCTTGAGATGATGACCGACGACGGGAGCCACGGAAAAAAGGGCCTTGTCACCGACGCGCTTAAGGAGCTCATCGAGTCGGGTGAAAAGTATGACGCTGTCATCACAATAGGCCCCCTGATCATGATGAAATTCGTTTGCAGGCTGACAAAGGAGTACGGCATAAAGACCATAGCCAGCATGAACCCTATAATGATCGACGGCACGGGTATGTGCGGCTGCTGCCGGCTCACCGTAGGCGGCGAAACCAGGTTTGCGTGCGTCGACGGGCCGGATTTTGACGGCCACGAGATAGATTTTGACGAGGCGATAGCGCGTTCTTCCATGTATAAGCCCTTTGAGAGGGCCGCGCACGAGGAAGCGTGCAACCTGTACCGTATGGAGGTGAAATGAGATGGCCAACATGTCCATGAAGAAAAACGGGATGCCCGAACAGGAGCCTGACGTAAGGAACAAGAATTTCAGCGAGGTCGCCCTCGGGTATACGGAGGAGCAGGCGGTTGACGAGGCGAAGCGCTGTCTCAACTGTAAGAACAAGCCGTGCGTGGGCGGCTGTCCGGTACACATCGACATACCGTCGTTTATAAAGGAGATGGCCGAGGGCCGCTTTGAGGAGGCGTATTCCGTCATATCAAAATCCAGCTCCCTGCCCGCCGTATGCGGAAGGGTGTGCCCTCAGGAGACGCAGTGCGAACAGCGCTGCGTGCGGGGGCTTAAGGGCGAGCCGGTGGGCATAGGCCGGCTTGAGCGCTTTGCGGCGGATTACCACAACAAAAACAGCGGTGAAAAGCCGAAGCGGCCGGAGCCAAACGGCCATAAGGTAGCAATAATCGGCTCGGGGCCGTCGGGCCTTACCTGCGCTGGCGACCTGGCTAAAAAGGGTTATGACGTTACCGTGTTCGAGGCGCTGCACCTTGCGGGCGGGGTGCTTGAATACGGAATTCCGGAGTTCAGGCTTCCAAAGGCAATAGTGCAGAAGGAAATAGATACGCTCAGGGATTTGGGCGTTAAGATTGAAACCAATATGGTCGTAGGCAAGGTGATAACCATCGACGAGCTTATGGATGAGCAGGGGTTTGAGGCCGTATTCATCGGCTCTGGGGCGGGGCTTCCCAGGTTTATGAACATACCAGGGGAAAACCTAAAGGGCGTATATTCGGCAAACGAGTTTTTAACGCGCGTAAACCTTATGAAGGCCTATCTGCCGGGCAGCGCCACGCCCATACAGCACGCAAAGCGCGTGGCTGTGGTAGGCGGCGGCAACGTGGCGATGGATGCGGCCCGCTGCGCCAAGAGACTGGGCGCTGAAGCGGTGTACATTGTCTACAGAAGGTCGCTTGAGGAGCTTCCCGCCAGAAAGGAAGAGGTTGAGCACGCCATGCAGGAGGGGATAATCTTCAAGCTGCTCAATAACCCCGTAGAGATTCTTGGCGATGAAAGCGGATTTGTAAAGGGTATGACCTGCGTGGAGATGGAGCTGGGCGAGCCGGACGAATCCGGCAGGCGCAGGCCGGTCCCGCGCAAGGGTTCTGAATTTACCATGGAGCTTGACTGCGTAATAATGGCGATAGGCACTTCGCCGAACCCGCTCATTAAATCCACCACACAGGGGCTTGAAACGAAGAGGTGGGGCGGAATAGTAGCCGACGAATCCACCGGCCTTACATCCCGCGAGGGCGTATATGCCGGAGGCGACGCCGTAACCGGAGCCGCCACAGTTATACTTGCCATGGGAGCGGGAAAGGCTTCCGCGTCGGCCATCGACGAATACATAAAGAGCAAAGGAGAATAGGCGATGGACAGCAGGCCGGTTTCAAAGCAGACGCTGCAGAGGCTGCCGTTGTATCTAAGCTATTTAAGGTCCGCGGCCAAGGACGGCGCCTCAAACATATCCGCTACCGCGATAGCGGACGCGCTGGGCTTAAACGACGTTCAGGTCAGAAAGGACCTGGCCTCGGTAAGTTCGGGAGGCAGGCCCAAGGTCGGGTACGTTACAGGCAGCCTTATTTCGGATATAGAGCGGTTCCTTGGCTATGGCAACTCGGACGCGGCGGTCATAGTCGGAGCGGGCAACCTGGGCCGCGCCCTTTTGTCCTACGACGGCTTTGAGGAATACGGCCTGAACATCATAGCCGCTTTTGATTCCAATGAGGACGTGGCGGGAACCTTGATAAACGGCAAGCCCGTGATGCCGGAAAAACGGCTGGGCGAGCTTTGCCGCCGGATGAACGTGAAGATAGGCATAATCGCGGTGCCGGCGCAAAGCGCCCAGGGAGTATGCGACACTCTGGTTGAAAACGGGGTGCTCGCGATACTGAATTTTGCGCCCACGCACCTCAGGGTTCCTGAAAACGTGCTTGTACAGGATGAAAACATGGCAATTTCCCTTGCGCTGCTTTCAAAGCATCTTAACGAAAGGCTTCATGATTAAAAATATAATTCTAAGAGGGCAAAAGAGATGAACACTGTCGCGTATTACGAAACGGTTGACAACATTGAGGCGCTCAGGCGGGCGCTTGGCCGCATTCGCGAAGCACAACGGATATTCTCGACATATACCCAGGAGCAGGTGGACCGCATATTCCTTGCGGCTGCCGCCGCCGCTAACCGCGAGCGGGTATCCCTTGCAAAGCTCGCGGCCGAGGAAACGGGCATGGGCGTTATGGAGGACAAGGTGATCAAAAACCACTATGCTTCCGAGTATATATATAACGCCTACAAGGATGTGAGGACATGCGGAGTAATCGAAGAGGACAGGGAATACGGCATAACGCGGATTGCCGAGCCCATAGGCGTTATCGCCGCGGTAATACCAACCACCAACCCAACGTCTACCGCCATATTCAAAACCCTTATCGCGCTGAAGACCCGAAACGGGATAATCGTAAGCCCGCATCCGAGGGCGCGCCGCTCCACCATCGCGGCCGCAAAGGTGGTGCTTGAGGCGGCGGTAAGGGCCGGCGCGCCGGAGGGCATAATCGGCTTTATCGACGTGCCGTCGCTCGAGCTTACAAACGCCGTGATGAAGGAGGCCGACATAATACTCGCAACGGGCGGCTTTGGCATGGTAAAGGCCGCGTACTCGTCGGGCAAGCCGGCCATAGGCGTGGGCGCCGGCAATACGCCCGCGATAATCGACGATTCGGCGGATATAACGCTTGCGGTCAACTCCATAATCCACTCAAAGACCTTTGATAACGGAATGATATGCGCGTCGGAACAGTCGGTAATAGCTCTGAGCGACGTATACGACAGGGTAAAGCGGGAATTCGCCCGGCGCGGCTGTTATTTTCTTGACAAGGACGAAACCGAAAGGGTAAGAAAGACGATCATCATAAACGGCGCGCTCAACGCCAAGATCGTAGGCCAGCCGGCCGTCGGGATTGCCAGCCTGGCACGCGTCAGCGTTCCGGAGGGCACGAAGATATTGATCGGCGAGGTTGAAAGCACGGATATCACCGAGGAATTCGCGCATGAAAAGCTGTCGCCGGTGCTGGCCATGTACAGGGCTGAAAATTTTGAGGACGCTTTGAACAAGGCCGAGCGCCTTATAACGGACGGCGGAATAGGCCATACGTCGTCAATTTACCTTAACGAGGTTTTTGAACAGGAAAAGCTAAATGAGTTTGCCAAAAGGATGAAGACCTGCCGTATACTTGTAAACACCCCCGCGTCCCACGGCGGCATAGGCGACCTTTATAACTTCAAGCTCAGGCCGTCGCTTACGCTGGGATGCGGCTCATGGGGCGGCAATTCGGTTTCCGATAACGTAGGGGTAAAGCACCTGCTCAATATAAAAACCGTGGCAAAGAGGAGGGAAAATATGCTCTGGTTCCGCGTACCGCAGAAGGTGTATATGAAGCGCGGCTGCCTGCCCGTGGCGCTTGAGGAGCTAAAGAACAAGAGAAAAAAGGCGTTTATAGTTACGGACGCCTTCCTCTACGAGCACGGGTATACGAGGGCGGTTACCGACAGGCTGGATGAGATGGGAATCCTCCACACCACGTTTTTCAGGGTTTCCCCGGATCCAACGCTGCAATGCGCCAGAGAGGGCGCCAGGGCCATGGAGGAGTTTGGCCCCGACTGCATAATAGCCGTGGGCGGCGGATCGGCGATGGACGCGGCAAAGATCATGTGGGTGCTGTACGAGCATCCGGAGGCCGACTTTATGGACATGGCAATGCGCTTTGCTGATATAAGAAAGCGCGTGTACGCGTTCCCGAGGATGGGGGAGAAAGCTTATTTCATAGCCGTGCCGACCACGGCCGGCACGGGTTCGGAGGTAACGCCGTTTGCGGTTATTACCGACGGTGAAACGGGAGTGAAGTATCCCCTTGCCGATTACGAGCTCATGCCCAATATGGCCGTGATAGACGCCAATATGATGATGAACGCTCCAAAGGGGCTGACGGCGGCGTCGGGCATAGACGCGGCCACGCACGCGCTTGAGGCGTACGCCTCCATGATGGCCACGGATTATACCGACGCTATGGCGCTGCGGGCGCTTAAACTGATATTTGAGCACCTGCCCGGCGCGTATGAAAGAGGCGCGGGCGACCCCGCGGCCAGGGAGAGGATGGCCGACGCCGCCGCCATGGCGGGCATGGCGTTTGCAAACGCGTTTTTAGGCGTTTGCCATTCAATGGCGCACAAGCTGGGTGCTTTCCACCACCTGCCGCACGGCGTGGCAAACGCGCTGCTGATAGAGGAAGTAATGCGCTTCAACGCGGCCGACGCTCCGGTAAAGATGGGTACGTTCCCGCAATACGGACATCCGCATGCGCTTGAAAGGTACGCCGAAATAGCGGATTATCTCGGACTTGGCGGCGGCGATAACGCCGAAAAACTCGAAAGCCTGCTGGGCGCGATAGGCCGATTGAAGGACAGGATAGGGATAAAACGCTCGATTCGCGAATACGGAATTGAGGAATCGGACTTTTTGAGCAGCCTGGACGAGATGGCCGAGCAGGCGTTTGACGACCAGTGCACCGGGGCCAACCCAAGGTATCCCCTGATAAGCGAGATAAAAACGATGTACTTAAACGCCTATTACGGCCCTGATAAGGAGGCATAAGCATGAATCTTGATAAGATTATAGCCGTACGCACCGCAAAAACGGTCTACCGTGACGGGGATAGAACCGTCAAGGTGTTCAATGAAAACTATTCGGCCGCGGACGTGCTGAGCGAGGCGCTTAACCTGGCCAGGGTTTATGAAACCGGCCTTAAGGCGCCTAAGCTCATTGAGGTTACAAAGGTCGGCGGAAAGTGGGCCATAGTTACCGAGTATATAGAGGGCAGGACGCTTTCCCAGCTCATGGAGGAGCATCCGGAGCTGTATGACGAATATATGGACAGGTTCGTGGATATCCAGATCGGCATGCTGTCGCATACGGCGCCCGCGCTTACGAAGCTTACGGACAAGATGCACAGAAAGATATGCGAATCCGGCCTTGACGCCACGGCGAGATATGACCTGCATACAAGGCTTGACAGCCTGCCCAAGCAGAAAAAGCTCTGCCACGGCGATTATAACCCAAGCAACATAATAATAAATGAAAGCGGCGACGCCTACATAATCGACTGGTCGCACGCGACTCAGGGCAGCGCCGGCGCCGACGCGGCAAGAACGTACCTGCTGTTCTGGCTGTCGGGCGACATAAAGGGCGCAGAGCTTTATATGAAGCTGTTTTGCAAAAAGACCGACACGGCCCGGCAGTACGTGGAAAAATGGATTGCCATCGTGTCCGCGTCCCAGCTTGGCAAGGGCAGGCCGCAGGAGCGCGAATTCCTGCTTCACTGGGCCAACGTGGTCGACTATCAATGACAATGGATGGAGGGGTAAATTTATGAAGGTCACGGTATGTATTGGCAGTTCATGTCATTTAAAGGGCTCAAGGCAGATAGTGGAGCAGCTCCAGAGCCTGATTGCGCAAAAGGGGCTTCAGGACAGCGTAGAGCTGTGCGGCGCGTTTTGCATGGGCAACTGCACAAAGGGCGTATGCGTAAAGATCGATGAAGAGCTGTTTTCGCTTAAACCGGAGAACACCAGGGAATTCTTTGAAAACGAGATAGTCGGGAGGCTGTAGGTCATGGAAGGCATAAGAGTTGGCGTCAGGGGAGAGGCCGTTACAGGGGTCGATGCCTCCAACATGGCCAAAACCCTGGGCAGCGGCGGGCTTGAGGTGTTTTCCACGCCGTCGCTTATAACGCTCATGGAGCGAACGGCGCTTGAGAGCGTAAGCCCGTATCTTTCCGAGGGGACGAGCACCGTAGGCACGCTTGTAAACGTCAGGCACCTTGCCGCGTCCGTGGAGGGGGCGGTGATCAGGTGCGAAAGCGAGCTTACGGGCGTGGACCGAAGGCGGCTTACGTTCAGCGTAAGAGCTTATGACGGAAAAACGCTGGTGGGCGAGGGCATACACGAGCGGTTCGTTATAAACGACAGGGTATTCATGGAAAAGGCGCGCGCGGGAAGGGAGGATTGACCGCATGCAGGATTATTTAAAGCTTAAAAAGGCCAACTGCAAAAACTGCTATAAATGCATCAGGCACTGTCCTGTAAAATCCATCAGATTCAGCGACCATCAGGCCAACATTGTAAACGACGAGTGCGTTCTGTGCGGCCAGTGCTTTGTGGCGTGCCCGCAAAACGCAAAGGAGATAAGAAACGACGTCGCGTCCGCAAAGGCCCTGATAGCTGGGGAAAGCCCTGTATACGCGAGCATCGCACCGTCGTTTGTGGCAAATTACGACGGCGTTACGATAAAGTCCATGGACAGGGCGCTGAAGCGGCTTGGGTTTGCGGGGGCCGAGGAGACGGCGGTAGGCGCTACGATAGTAAAGCGCCAGTACGACCTGATGGCAAACATGGCTGAGCAGGACGTTATCATATCATCGTGCTGCTCAACCATAAACCTTTTGATACAAAAGCATTATCCGCAGGCGCTTCCATACCTTGCGCACGTGGTATCGCCCATGCAGGCCCACTGCAAGGCGATAAAGCGCGCCCACGAAGGCGCAAAAACCGTGTTCATAGGCCCGTGCATTTCAAAAAAAGCCGAGGCGGAGAACTACGCGGGCATAGTGGACTGCGCGCTTACCTTTGAGGAGCTGTCGGCTTGGCTCAATGACGAAGGAGTAGAACTCGAACATATCGGGGACGAAAACCAGGAGAGCCGCGCCAGGCTTTTCCCAACCTCCGGAGGCGTCCTCCGCACCATGGCGGCGGATAATCCGGAATATACGTATCTGGCAATCGACGGCATGGAGAATTGCATAAACGCCATAAACGACATAGTCGAAGGCAGGCTTACAAAGTGCTTTATCGAAATGTCGGCGTGCGCGGGAAGCTGCATAGGCGGGCCGGCCATGGACAAAAACCACCGGCTTCCGGTGAGGGACTATATCGCCGTCAACAGCTATGCGGGCAAAAAGGATTTTGACGTAGAGGAGCTGTCCCAGGACGAGCTGAAAAAGGATATGCCCGCCCTCATGGCGCGGCATGTCATGCCCGGCGGCGCCGCGATTGAGGAGGTGCTAAAAAAGATGGGCAAGACAAAGCCCGAGCATGAACTCAACTGCGGAAGCTGCGGCTACAACACCTGCCGCGAGAAGGCGGTCGCTGTAATACAGGGCAAGGCCGACCTTACGATGTGCCTGCCGTATCTGAAGGAAAAGGCCGAGTCGTTCTCGGACAACATCATCAAGAACACGCCCAACGCCGTAATAGTTTTGAACGAATCCTTCGAGGTTCAGCAGATAAACGCCTCGGCGTGCGAACTTATGAACATAACGGACCAGAGCAATATACTGGGCGACCAGGTGGTGCGCGTACTGGACCCGATTGTGTTCTTTGAGGTGATGGATAAGGGTGAAGACATCTATAACAGGCCGGTTTACCTGGCCGAATATAAGAAGTATGTGGAGCAGACCGTAATCTACGACAAGGGGTTCCATATTATCATCTGCATAATGCGCGACGTAACGCAGGAGCAAAAGCAGCGCGCCGAAAAGGAGGAGCTAAGCCGCACCACCATGGAGATAACCGACAAGGTCATAGAAAAGCAGATGCGCGCTGTTCAGGAAATCGCTTCGCTTCTGGGCGAAACCACGGCCGAGACAAAGGTTGCCCTTACAAAGCTCAAGGAGTCGCTTTCAAATGAATGACCTGTGCACGGACGTAGGCTATGTAAGCGTAAACAAGTACGGCGAACAGCTGTGCGGAGATCATGTCGAAATCGCCGAACAGGGGGAGGGGGCTACCGTGTCCGTACTGGCCGACGGACTGGGCAGCGGTGTAAAGGCAAACATATTGTCCACCCTGACCTCCAAGATAATTTCAACGATGATGGCAAACGCCCTTACGATTGAGGACTGCGTATCCACTATAGCGGCCACGCTGCCGGTGTGCGCTGTAAGGCAGATAGCGTACTCAACCTTTACGATTATAAGGATTTCAGGCAATTTTGAGGCCGAGATAATCCAGTACGACAACCCGCATGTGATCATGCTCAGGGACGGGAAGAACTATGCCTATCCCGAAACGAGCGAAAACATAGACGGAAAAACGATATATAAATCAAAGATCAAGCTCAGGGAGGACGACACCCTCATCGCCATGAGCGACGGCGCGATACACGCGGGAGTGGGGCAGACGCTTAACTTTGGCTGGCAGCGGGAAGATATAATAGGTTTTATGGAAACCATGTACGACAGCGAGTATACCGCGAAAACGCTCAGCTCCATGCTGGTTCAGCAATGCAGCGACCTGTACGGGGGAAGGCCCGGGGACGACACCACCGTATGCACTGTAAAGATTCGAAGGCGAAAGCCCGTAAACCTTATGATCGGCCCTCCGTCCGATCCTGACGACCTCAACAAGATGATGTCGCTTTTCTTCTCAAAGGAGGGCAAGCATATAGTATGCGGCGGCACCACGTCCACCCTGGCGGCTGAGTTTTTGCATAAAACGCTTGACGCCGGCATGCCGGTATACGTTGATCCGGACATACCGCCGATTGCCGCGATAGAGGGCGTGGACCTGGTTACAGAGGGCGTTATAACTATAAACAGGGTGCTGGACTATGCCAGGGACTATCTTGAAAGCAACCGCAGGTATACGGACTGGAGCTATAAAAAGGACGGGGCGTCCATGATAGCCAGGCTGCTGTTTGAGGAGGCTACCGACATCAACTTTTACGTAGGAAAGGCCGTTAATCCGGCCCATCAGAATCCCAACCTTCCGATTGGGTTCAGCATCAAGATGCGTCTGGTGGAGGAACTTGCCGCCTGTCTCAAGAGGATGGGCAAGAGGATAAAGGTAAGCTATTTTTAAAGAACAACGGTTTGAAAGGAGACGCCTATGAACGAAGCGTTTGATTATACGGCCATCGATGAGATCATCGGCAGGGCTGGCTGCAGCCCCAGCGCTGTAATTGCGATATTGCAGGGCATTCAGGAGCGGTATAGATATCTGCCCAGGGAGACCTTTTCTTATCTTTCAAAACGGCTGGGCGTAAGCCAGGCCAGTATATATAGTGTGGCCACGTTTTATGAAAATTTTTCGCTCAATCCCAAGGGAAAATTTGTAATAAAGGTCTGCGACGGCACAGCCTGCCATGTAAGAAAATCGATTCCAATCCTGGAGCGGCTTCGCAAGGAACTGGGCTTGTCAGAGGATAAGCCGACCACGGACGACATGGGATTCACCGTAGAAACCGTTTCATGCCTGGGCGCGTGCGGGCTTGCGCCGGTGCTTACTGTGAACGACAAGGTTTATCCGGCCATGACTCCGGATAAGGCCGCGGCGCTGATAGAGGAACTGAGGGAGGAACTGTAGTATGCTCAAGTGCAGAGAAGACCTTAAAGCGCTCCGCGCAATCTATAAAAACTCCATTTGCGCGGAAAAAAAGAAGATACTGGTATGTGCCGGCACAGGCTGCATCTCAAGCGGCTCTTTGGAGATATACGGACTGCTTAAATCGATAATGGAGGAGCGCGGCGTAAACTGCGAGGTGGAGCTTAAGGAGGAGCCGCACGAGGGCGCGGTAGGCCTGAAAAAGAGCGGATGCCACGGCTTTTGCGAGATGGGGCCGCTTGTAAGGATAGAGCCCTATGGCTATCTGTATACAAAGGTAAAGCCAGCGGACTGCGAGGAGATCGTGGAGAAGACCGTTATGCGCGGCGAGCATATAGAGCGGCTTGCATACAAGAAAAACGGCGTGGTTTTTAAAAAGCAGGAGGAAATACCGTTTTACAAAAAACAGACCAGGCTGGTTCTTGAGCACTGCGGCCATATAGACGCGACTTCGATTAAGGAATATCTGGGCATCGGCGGCTACGCGGCGTTTGAAAAGGCGCTGTTTGATATGAGCGCGGACGAGATCATAGACGAGATAACCGAGGCCAACCTCAGGGGACGGGGCGGCGGAGGCTTTCCCACAGGCAGAAAGTGGGCCCAGGTAAAGCGCCAGAAGGCAGAGCAAAAGTATATCGTCTGCAACGGCGACGAGGGCGATCCAGGGGCGTTCATGGACAGAAGCATAATGGAGGGCGATCCCCACAAGATGCTTGAGGGCATGATGATAGCGGGTGCGGCATGCGGCGCGTCCGAAGGCTATATATATGTCCGTGCCGAATACCCAATGGCGGTAAGCCGGCTTAAAAACGCCATCGAACAGGCAAACGCCCTGGGCCTCTTAGGCGACGACATACTCGGCTCTGGATTCAGCTTCAGGATTCATATAAACCGCGGGGCGGGCGCGTTCGTATGCGGCGAAGGCAGCGCGCTCACCGCGTCGATCGAAGGCAAGCGGGGCATGCCAAGGGTAAAGCCGCCGCGTACGGTTGAGCATGGGCTTTTCAATATGCCCACGGTTTTGAACAATGTTGAAACCTTCGCCAACGTGCCGCTGATAATATGCAACGGGGCAAAGTGGTACAGGGGCATAGGTCCTGAAAACAGCCCCGGTACAAAGGCGTTTGCGCTTACTGGCAACATAGAGAACACCGGCCTTATAGAGGTGCCGATGGGGACGGCCCTGCGCGAGGTGATCTTCGACGTAGGCGGCGGAATGCGCGGAGGCGGGGAATTCAAGGCCGTGCAGATCGGGGGGCCGTCCGGCGGCTGCCTTACCAGCGAACACCTTGACCTTCCCCTTGATTTTGACTCCCTGAAAAAGGCGGGCGCCATGATAGGCTCGGGCGGGCTGGTCGTAATGGATGACAGGACCTGCATGGTAGAGGTAGCGCGCTTTTTCATGAATTTTACCCAGAACGAGTCGTGCGGCAAATGCGTGCCGTGCCGCGAAGGCACCAAGCGCATGCTTGAGATACTTGAGCGTATCGTCGGCGGCAGCGGTCAGGACGGCGATATAGAGCTGCTGCTTGAGCTTGCGGACACGATTTCAGCCACCGCGCTGTGCGGACTGGGAAAAACGGCTGCATTCCCGGTTGTAAGCACCATCAAAAGCTTCAGGGACGAGTATGAGGCGCATATATATGACAAGCGATGTCCGGCCGGCAGCTGCCAGAAGCTGAAGCGTATCAGCATCGACGCGGACCTGTGCAGGGGGTGTTCGAAGTGCTCAAGGATATGTCCGGCGGACGCGATATCGGGCAGGGTAAAGGAGCCGTACAGTATTGATGAGATAAAATGCGTAAAGTGCGGAGCGTGCGTTGACGCGTGCCCGTTCAACGCGATCAAGGAGGGTTAAGGCGATGCAAGCAAGGGAATATCTGACCATAGACGGGATCCCCGTGGAGATCAACGGGGAGAAAAACCTTCTTGAGCTCATAAGGAAGGCTGGGATCAAGCTGCCGACATTTTGCTACCATTCGGAGCTGTCGATATACGGCGCGTGCCGCATGTGCATGGTTGAAAACCAGTGGGGAGGGCTGGACGCCGCGTGTTCCACGCCGCCCAAGGCCGGCATGGAAATACGCACAAACACCGAGCGGCTTAGAAAATACAGAAAGATGATCCTGGAGCTGCTGCTTGCCAACCACTGCCGCGACTGTACAACCTGCGGCAACAACGGAAAGTGCAAGCTGCAGGACTTGGCCATGCGCTTTGACATAGACGGGGTGCGTTTCCCAAATACGGCGGCCAAGCCAAAGATAGACGATTCCTCGCTGTGCATAACAAGGGATAAAAACAAGTGCATCCTGTGCGGCGACTGTGTGAGGATGTGCAACGAGGTGCAAAACGTAGGCGCCATAGATTTCGCCGGCCGCGGCGCGGACATGTCGATAAGCACGGCCTTTGACATACCAATCGCCGATTCGCCGTGCGTAGGCTGCGGCCAGTGCGCGGCGGTGTGCCCGACAGGCGCTATAGTGGTTAAAAACGACGCCAGGCGGGTGTGGAGGGCGCTTGACGACCCGGGGACAAAGGTAACGGTGCAGATCGCCCCGGCAGTGCGCGTAGCCGTGGGGCGTGAGCTTGGGCTTCAGGAAAGCGGAAACGCCATAGGCCGGATCGTAGCGGCGCTCAGGCGCATGGGCTTTGACGAAATCTACGATACATCCACCGGAGCCGACTTGACGGTGCTTGAGGAGTCAAACGAGCTGATAAACAGGCTGGAGGAGGGCGGATACGATATGCCGCTGTTCACCTCATGCTGTCCGGCCTGGGTGAGCTTTTGCGAGAAGAACTATCCCGAGCTGCTTTTTCATGTATCGACCTGCCGCTCGCCAATGCAGATGTTCGCCTCGGTAATCCGCGAGCACAACAGCACGTCAAGCAGAAGGCACGTACACGTGGCGGTAATGCCGTGCACGGCAAAGAAGTTTGAAGCTGCCCGCGGCGAGTTTAGGCGTGATGGAAGACCCGACGTGGATTATGTAATAACCACGCAGGAGCTGATTCAGATGATAAAGGAATCGGGCATAGTGTTCAACGAACTTGAACCTGAAGCCGTGGATATGCCGTTTGGCACCATGACCGGCGCCGGCGTTATATTCGGTGTAACCGGCGGCGTGACGGAGGCTGTGCTCCGCCGCATATCTTCGGATAAGTCGTCTACAGCCCTTATGTCGATGGCGTACAGGGGCGTGCGCGGTATGGAGGGCGTAAAGGAAACGTCGGTCAGCTTTGGGAACAGGCAGGTTAGGATAGCGGTCGTAAGCGGCTTAAAGAACGCATGCAGCCTGATAGAGCGGATAAAGGCGGGCGAGCGCTACGACTTTGTCGAAGTCATGGCGTGCCCGGGAGGATGCATAAGCGGCGCGGGCCAGCCCTTTGCGGCCAAGGCGGAACAGGAAGGCCGCGGCAGGGGGTTATACTCGGCCGACCGTCTCAGCAGCATAAAGCGCTCGGAGGAAAACCCGCTGATGATGTCACTGTACGGCGGACTGCTAAAAGGGCGCGTGCATGAGCTGCTTCACATCGATTACGCGCGTAAGGAGGGCTGAATGATGGTTGAATTAAGCGTATGTATAGGAAGTTCGTGCCACCTCAAGGGTTCGTATAATGTAATTCAAACCTTTCAGCATTTGATTGAGGAGAACGCGCTGCATGACAAGGTTGATTTTAAGGCGACGTTTTGCATGAAGCGGTGCGAAAGGCCAGGCGTTGCCGTGCTGCTTGACGGGGAGGAGTTCAGCATTACGCCTGAAACGGCAAGGGAGTTTTTTAAAACCACAGTAATGCCCAGGGCGCTTTAGCGGTGAACCTCCCCGCGCCAGATGGCGAGGGGAGGTTGATGCCGGTTTTGTCTCCGACGGCTTAGAACCTTTTTTGCAAAAAAGGTTCTAAGAACTCCAAAAAACGCATTGGGATTAGTATAGGCTTGGGAACATCACTACAGTTTTATAATCTATAAGGCTTGGGCGTACCTAAAAGTATAATCCATCAAAAGCCGGCGGCATGCGCGCCGGCTTTTGATACCTTGATAGCAAAAGGCAGCCTTTTGCGAGTGAAACTCGCGATGAGCTGAACAAGCGCATCGCGAATCGCCTATGGCGATAAAAGGTTCTAAGAACTCCAAAAAACGCACAGAGGGCAATATTAAGTTTGGGTGAAATCTACAATTTTACAATCAATCAAAAATCAGCGGCATGAACGGTGATTTTTGATACCTTGAGAGCAAAATACGGCTTGATAGCTGCCTGAAGCCGAAAGCCGTATTTTGCGGGTTGACCTCGCTAAGCGCTGAACAAGCGCATCGCGAATCGCCTGTGGCGATAAAAAGGTTCTAAGAACTCCAAAAAACGCATTGGGATTAGTATAGGCTTGGGAACATCACTACAGTTTTATAATCTATAAGGCTTGGGCGTACCTAAAAGTATAATCCATCAAAAGCCGGCGGCATGCGCGCCGGCTTTTGATACCTTGATAGCAAAAGGCAGCCTGATAGCTGCTTGCAACTGAAGGCCTGTTTCGCGGGTGGAACTTGCATAGTGCTGTACAGGACTATGCGAAAGGTTGCATGGCCTTGTTTCGGTTTCTGTTTTTCTGCCCCGTACCCATTTTTTAGTATTTATCTATTGACTTATATACAATTTATGGTACAATATAATTGTGACAAATTGTAGGCATGTCTCTATATGATTTTAGATGATTGGAGGTGTAACGATGTGCTTCATTAGTAATAGCCTTCACCTAAGGCAAGTACGGTATTGCTTTGGCTGTCAATTATGGCGGGGACGAATCAAACTCCTGTAAGAGCGCATAAGCCATACCGATGTATATTGGCTTATGCGCCTTTTACGTTGCTGCTAAATTAACTAGATGTGACAATAAAAAAGCAAGATGCTGCAACAAACAAAACAATTTGGGGGTAACACAAAATGAAAAATATTAGACGTTTTTTTGCGGTTATGCTTTCCATGCTATTTCTCGTCCCGTGTGCAATGCCAGTTGTTGCTTACGCGGAAACAACCGCGAATGAAGATATGTCCGTTATAAAAACGGAGGCATATACCGCAGTAGTACCTAAAAACGGCATTGTCGTCAGCTCAGGGCCTGAGCAGTTTACTCAAACATCCCGGTTGCTAGAATCCACTTCTTTCCCGAATGATGATGCTATTGTTGAGTTCGATTATGCGACTACTTTACATGAGATGTATAATCATGTCCTTCAAAATAATATGGATATCACCCAAGCGCAGGCAATGGACATAGCGAAGTCCTTAACCCAAAAGATTAGGGCTGCAAACAATGCTGCTATATCTGGCAATGTCAAAGGCATGGATTATATCACTACTGCTGACGGGACTACCATTATTGATCTCGGTCGTATATATGATGGTAAACTGACTGACTCATATCAAGCTAAATATGTTCCTGATTCAAGAACGACGATTATTAGCGAGGGTTGGAGCGTAAATCCATATCGCAAAAAAAGTTCGCTTATGTGTAATCATGTAATTCGGTGGAATGGCTTAGATTTATATAAATCAAGCGATAGCGGCACGATGATTTTTAGCAGGGATATAACCGTATCCGCAGGAATTGGTTTTGAGAATTCAGGCGGGTTATCCGCCTCAGATGCATTAAAATTTGGTTTGCGGGTAACCGCATCCGGTACTGTTACTTCAAAAATAAGTAAAGGATTTACCCTTAATGTGGCTGCTTGGACAAAACATGTAATGCATCCATACATCTATTACTATATTGATGAATACGAAGGCACATATAGATACTATTGCTATAACTATTACGACCAGAGATATTTCTATGTAACGGAGACACGCACAGCTGAGAACAAATATGATATTGAAAAAGGCGTAAGGTCTTGGACTAGAGTGAATGTTGCTCATGATTATAATTTACCATCACCTATTCCACCTGCAGATTGGGAGTGGTAAATGAAAAACAGTATGTTTGTTTCCATTGCCATTGTAGCAGGATGCCTGTTGCTTTGTATTTCAATATTATACTCGGCTCATACAATAACGGTTTGTTTAGACGAACTATTATACTCTGTAAACGGCTTGAGAGATAACCCTACAAATAACAGCGAGGAATACGGAGATTTCATGTCAATTTATATTGCGGCGGCGTACCTGAAGATCGATGTTGATGAGCTAAACAGTTTGCTTGAGAGCGGTGAGTTGGACGGCACATATTTCAAAACAAATGAAAACAACGGTGAGGACGGCATAACCTTCATACGAGAAAAGCTTTATGCCTGGTGCTTGGAGCGCGCTAATATGACACATGATTGATCAGGTGCATAAGCATATCAGAATAGGATAACAAAATGCGGCGGCTTGCGGAAACTGAGAGATGCAAGCCATGACGGACGCCGAGTTTTCCGAAACGGAGATTTCACCGACGAAGAATAGCCCACACAAACAGCAAGGCGGGGTTACTGGAAATCCGGCAATCTTATTCTTTTTTACCATTGTGTGGATAATTAGAAAGCTTTTTTGGGGGGTGAATATAAAGTAACGCCCTCCGCGTTTTCGCACTTTGAAAGCCGCGTAAATACAGGCTTTTTCAGCCCATAATATTCCACACGCCACGCTTTGGCGGAGCCCCACGAAGCTGGCCTTGGGCTGCAAGCGGCTGTCAGACTGATTTTAACTCCCAAGGTATTAAAAGACCGGCGCACACGCCGACGGCTTTTGAAATCTTAAAGCAAAAATGAAAATCCAATAAATTAAGTCAAACATAGTTTTTCGGGATTCCAAAGGGGACTTTTAACAAAAAGTCTCCTTTGGCGGGGTATGGGGCGGAGCCCCATGAAGCGGTTCTTCGGTTGCAAGCAACTATCAGACTGGTTTTCGCTATCAAGGTATCAAAAGCCGGCGTACATGCCGCCTCCTCGCCTTCGGCGTCGCAACGCGCTTGATCAGCGCGATGCGAGTTTAACCCGCAAAAAAGGCCATAGGCCTTTCGCTAAGTGCTGTTCAGCACTTAGCGAGTTTTACCCGCGAAAACCAATCTTCGGTTGCAAGCAACTATCAGGCTGACTTTTGCTCTCAAGGTATCAAAAGCCGGCGTACATGCCGCCTCCTCGCCTTCGGCGTCGCGTCGCGCTTGATCAGCGCGATGCGAGTTTAACCCGCAAAAGTCTGCCTTCGGTTGCA
>ERZ1673695.1823-NODE-1823-length-19164-cov-6.077136_pt1 | contig 19164 bp, 18 predicted proteins | sample MGYA00580225_ERZ1673695 | MGnify/ENA primary metagenome ERZ1673695 (study PRJEB41218, sample SAMN15661739) | gut metagenome | host: Homo sapiens | place: Canada: London | collected 2015-08-20/2019-03-30 | study: EMG produced TPA metagenomics assembly of... | reverse complement strand
AAGGTTCTCTCAGCCGCCGGAAGCTTTGCTTCCGTATGCGGCGCGAGGTTCTTATTACGACCAAAGGAAGTAACAAGGTTCTCTCAGCCGCCGGAAGCTTTGCTTCCGTATGCGGCGCGAGGTTCTTATAAACTCACCGGCCAGGAGCGCGGCACAAAAAGCTTCTCAAAAAGTTCCACCGCGTATCCATCGGTCATTCCGGCAATATAATCGCAGACCGCACGGTCCGCACCTTCTTTTTCCGCAATGCCCCGGTAGAATCCGGGCAGTTCTCCGGGCCGCTTGACAAAGTAACGGTAAAGGGTCTTGACAACCTCCTCTGCCTTGCCTTCTTCAGCCTTTGCAACCGGGTTCCTGTAAACCTGTTCGAACATAAAGCGCTTAAGCTGGCTGTGTGCGTCCCAGATCGCCGGGTCCATCCGAATTTCATCCGAGCTATTCCGGATGACCGAATGGATGATGGTGGAAATCCGTTCCGACTTTGTCCGCCCCAGAATATAGGTGCACTGGTAGGGGATGTCCTCCAACGCCAGTACTCCGGCGCGCAGAGCGTCTTCAATATCGTGGTTAATATAGGCCACTTTGTCTGACAGCTTGACCACACGCCCCTCAAGAGTGGCGGCCACAGCGTTTAAAGAATGGCAGGCAATCCCGTTTCTTACTTCGTAGGTCAGGTTGAGCCCCTTTCCGTCCCGTTCAAGCGCATGAACCACCCGCACGCTGTGCAGGGCGTGCTGAAACCCCGCGGGGCATACCTCATTCAAAGCCCGTTCCCCGGCGTGGCCGAAAGGCGTATGGCCCAGGTCATGCCCCAAAGCGATTGCCTCAGTCAAATCCTCGTTGAGCCGGAGGGCTCTGGAGATGGTCCGGGCAATCTGCGCAACTTCAAGTGTATGGGTCAGGCGGGTGCGGTAATGGTCGCCCATTGGAGAAAGAAAGACCTGCGTTTTATGCTTTAACCGCCGGAAGGAGTTGCAGTGGATAATCCGGTCGCGGTCCCGGCAGAAATCAGTGCGGATATCGCAGGGCTGTTCCGGGCGGAGCCTTCCCCTGGAGCGGGAAGACAGCACAGCATATGGGCTGAGCACCTGCCGCTCAAATTCCTCTGCCTGTTCCCTAAAAGTCATGGCACACCTCCGCCCAAAAATCGTTTCACTAATATATATACCGGTTTCCCGTCTCTATTACTTTATTTTTGACAAAACATGTCTTATTCCATATCGGCATGACGTTCCTCCAATATAAAAGGAGAGACCTGCCCTGCCGACAATTCTTGCAGTTCCTTTTCAAAAGAAAGCAGGCGGTCCGACCGGATAAGAAGGGCCAGCCGTACCTTTTCGCCGAAAGAGCTTTCCTGCACCTGAATATTGTACTGCGGGAAAAGATAGCTTAATTTCCCGTACAGGGAATAATCCACCTCCACCACAAAAGAAGTACAGGGCACCATATGGAGGACGCCGCCGGCCGAAACCGCAAGGCTCGCTCCTGTGGAATAAGCCCGGACAAGGCCTCCTGCTCCCAGCAATACGCCGCCGAAATACCGGGTGACCACAATGCAGGCGTCAACTAGATCATTGCGAAGAAGCACATCCAGAATCGGCACGCCGGCCGTCCCCTGAGGCTCTCCATCATCCGAATACCGTTTGATCTGCCCCTCACGCAGGACATAAGCATAGCAGTTGTGATTCGCCTCCCGGTTGGCCGCCCGAACCTCTTCTACAAAAGCGACCGCTTCCTCTTCAGTCCGCACGGGAGCAATATGGCCGATAAACCGGGAACGGCGTTCGACAAACTCTTCTTTCGCCTTTGCTTTTACCGTTTTATACTCCAAAATTCACACCACCCAGAAAAACAAAAGCGGTGAGCCAACGCACACCGCTTTTGCCGGATTATTTGTCCATGTTGAAGCGCTTTTTAAACCGATCGACACGTCCGCCGGTATCTACCAGTTTCTGTTTACCGGTGTAGAACGGGTGGCATTTCGAACAAATTTCAACCCTAATATCGCCCTTTGTGGAGCGGGTTTCAATTACGTTGCCGCAAGCACAGCGAATGGTCGCAGCTTCGTATTTCGGATGGATTCCCTCTTTCACTTTCAGTCACCTCTTTTTTCACGGGTACGCCCGCCGCCGCACAGCAAATCCGCTATTTTCCGCGCGCAGGGGCCATCGAGTAACTATAATAACACATTCAAACTAAAAATGCAAGTGTTTTTCATTTCTTATTTTTGCCAAAAACATGTCAGGCAAGAAGGCCGCTAAAATCGTCCGCCAGCCTCTGCTGGAGAGCTTTGGCCTCATCCTCACCCGTTCCGGTCGTTGTATAATAAACCTTGATCTTCGGCTCTGTTCCGGACGGACGAATGATAACGCTCGCCCCTTTTTCCATTTCAAAAACCAATACGTCGGACTTGGGCAGAGTGATCTCTTCCTGCGCTCCGGTAACAAGATCGGTTGTTTTGGAAGCTTTATAATCCGAGAACTTGAGTACCTTCAGCCCGCCGATTTCTTTGGGGGCGTTTTTACGGGTACGGGCCATAATTTCGGCCATTTTCTCCATTCCGGCAGCGCCTTCGAACCCAAAGTTGCCGATGCAGTTATAATAATAACCGTATTTTTTATAAAGGCCGCGGATGGCGTCCAACAGGCTGATTCCTTTGGACTTGTAAAAAGCGGCCGCTTCACAGATCAGCATCGAGGCGACGACCGCATCTTTGTCACGGACGTAGGTGCCGCTTAAGTAGCCGTAGCTTTCCTCAAAGCCGAACAGGTAACGTTCGCTCTCCCCCTTTGCTTCGAGCAGGCCGATCTGCTCTCCAATGTACTTGAACCCGGTCAACACGTTGCGAAGCTCCACGCCGTATTCTTCTGCAATGCGGTCGGCCAGCTTGGTGCTGACAATGGTCTTGACCGCAATGGGGTTCTTCGGCATGGTGCCGAGAGCTTTGCGTTCGCCGCAGATGTATTCAAGGAGTAGCGCACCAACTTCGTTTCCGGTGATCAGCACATATTCGCCGTTTTCATCCGGAACCGCAATCCCCATTCGGTCGGCATCCGGGTCTGTCGCCAGCAAAAGGTCTGGCTTTACCACGGCACAGTCGCGCAGACCGAGAGTCAGCGCCTCTTTGATTTCAGGATTCGGGAAAGGACAGGTGGGGAACTCGCCGTCCGGCAGCTCCTGCTCTTTGACAACATGAACGTCTTTGACGCCAATCCGGTCCAGGATCTTCCGGACGGGCTTGTTGCCTGCGCCGTTGAGGGGGGTATAAACTACCCGGAGCCCCGCCCCCGGAATCAGCTCCGGATGGATGCTCTGCGCCTGTACACAGTCGAGATATTTTTCAAGCACCGCATCCGGGATGTACTCTACATTCCCGGCCTCAACAGCCGCGTCAAAGTCCACCAAACGGATATCGGTAAACAGGTCGAGCTTGTTGATCCGCTCCAGAACCGCATCGGCGGCCTCGTTGGTCATCTGGCAGCCATCCGGCCCATAGACTTTATAGCCGTTGTATTTGGCGGGGTTGTGGCTGGCCGTCACCATAATGCCCGCGTTGCACTTAAGCTCGCGGGTGGCGAAGGACAGGCAGGGAACCGGGTGCAGTTCCCTGTAAAGGTGAACATGGATATCGTTCGCCGCGAGAACCCGCGCCGCCTCTTTTGCAAACACGTCCGATTTGATGCGGCTGTCATAACTGATGGCAACCGAAGGGTCTTTAAACGCGGAATTGAGATATTCCGCAAGGCCCTGGGTTGCACGCCGGACGGTATAGATATTCATCCGGTTGGTGCCGGCGCCGATGACGCCGCGCAGCCCGGCAGTCCCAAATTCAAGGTCACGGTAAAAACGGTCTTTAATCGCCTCGTCATCCCCGTTAATCGCCGCGAGCTCCTCTGCGAGATCGCCGTCCTCCAAAGACTGCTCAAGCCAATGTTTGTACTTCAGGTATTCCGACATAACAGTTCCCCCATCCTATTTATTAAATAGCCGCTCCTTACGGCGTTACATATTCCTCAAGTTTCAGCGTATCCAATGCTTTTTCCGCCGCCTCAGCTATTGAAGCGTCGGTTATCACGGGCAGCACCCGCTCCGCTCCGGCGGCCTTTGAAAGGTAAGCGCCCATAATCTGGCCGACGGCCTTCTGGGTATCAGAGAAATCCACGGCGGTCTCCTCAATTGTCAGGTTTCCGCCAAAGGTGGCAAGATCGAGCTCCGGCGCTACGTTTTTCACTTTCAGGCCGGAAGGATTCCCGCCAAACCAGGACTCATTCAGGCCGAAAGCGGCAGAAACCGGGTACGAAATAAAGACCGTAGCACCTTTTTCTTCCGCCTCTGTTTCACAGCGTGCAATAAAGTTGTTCAGCGCCTGTTGCTGGGTGACGCCTTCCGCCTCGCTCCCCATATTGGCGGAGGAGAAGACACGGACCTCCGGGAATTCCACTTTGTGCCATATAATGGTGTCAAACCCTTTTGAGACAAGCTCATTTTGCAGGGCAATCAAATAATCACAGGCCGCTTTTTTATAAGGGTTGAGCCACGGCTTACCGCCGTTATCAACGGCGTTGTCCCACCAGGCAGAATTGCTGTTTTCATACAGGTAACCGTTGTTGCGGGCAGCATTCGGCGCGGTTTTATCCATAAACGCGCTGAGCTTCGCAACCGGTTTGAGCCCTGCTTCTTTAATCGTTTCCACAATTTGGGCAATTTCAACGGCGTTTTCTGACACAGCTCCGTATTCCTCCGCCTGTGCAACAGATGAACGGTACCAAAGAGTACCCGTAGTGTCTTTTAGCTCCAGCACAACCGCATTGGCGCCTTTAGACTTGGCCGAAGACAGGAAAGAAGAAAGCGCGGACGGGTTCTTTGCCGTTTCGACCGGCAGGTTCACCGCCTGGAGCGTTTCATCTTCCGCCTGGGCGCCACCCGAAGAATCCTCCGACGAACTGCTGTCCACACTTACAATTGAACTGGAATCATCGGAAGGAGGGGTCGGCTCAATCCGCCCGTTGATAAAATCCAAAAAAGGGCCTGCCACGCTGTAGCCGACAAAAACGACCGCCGCAATGACAACGACAAACCCCGTAATTTTCAAAACCTTTGTCCGGGTACTCCCCCGGCTCCGGTAAATCTTGTTATAACGCTTTATTTTCCTTGGCTTATTTCTCATTGGAACACCATCCTAACCTCTTTTATCCGTCTTTCTCCAAGCGGTCAATAGGGCAGCTGGTGCCCCACAAGGCCATAAAACGCCAGTGACAGCAGCCCAATGTAAATTAAAAGTACGGGAAAGCCGCGGAATGCCTTTGGAATTGCGGCGCTGTACAGATAATCGTATGCAACCGAAATGAAGAAGGTTGCCAACGTAAAGCCGACTCCTGCCCCCAATCCAAAACCGATTGAGGAGCCAAGGGTCATCTGTTCGCCTGCCACTAAAAGGAGTGTGCCCAAAACCACGCAGTTAAACGCACTGATGTGAATCATCGGCTTGACTTTACTCTTCAACCGCTCCGGGAAATAGCCACAGACAACCAGAGCCAAAAGGTAAACCACGCTGATAGCCGCCACATAGATAAGCGGGCGGTAATACTGGGCATTCGGAATTTCCTTGACAACAGGTTCGAGCAGATAGGTGGCAATTCCTGAAAGGACAGTGACCACCGTCAGAATAGAGCCAAAGAGGAGAAGGCTGTTTTTCTTACGGATGATTACAAGCGCCGTACTGGTGCCCAGCGCCCTGGAAAAGATCATATTTTCAACTAAAAGCATAACCAAAGACATGGCAAAGCAATCAGCCAAAAATGTTCCGGCCGCATTTGCAAAATCATTCATCCGCCGCCACCTCCCTTTCCATAGAAGCCTCCGGCGCTTTCTTCCGTTTTACGGCGGATGCCGGAAGGGTCTGATAGCCAAAAGGCTGTGTGCCATCGGACAAATCCAGAATTCCATCCTTGTCCATAGGTATTAAATAATTTCTGTATTTATGCAGAAGCGCCGCCAAAAAGCCCACAATGATAAACCCGGAAAACGGGAGGAGTATTCCCATGATGGGATTTTTCACGAAATCGAGCTGGTTCTCCCAGAGCGTCCCATTTCCCCATATTTCACGCACCGCGCCAACAACGCAGATCACCGCCCAGAAACCGAGGATATGAAAAAACAGGTCGAGCGCCATCCGGGATTTTTTCTCCTTGTGGAAGCGCGACTCACTCCGCCAGACAATCAGTGAGTTCGTAATCATCAGCGGCAAAAACACGCCAAGCTGGTAACTGGTTCCGGGGAACCAGAGGTCTATGAGCATTGACGTTGGGATATACAGCGCCCCCGCGAAGAGTACCGCTATGATAACCCGCAGGGAATGCGGTATACTTTTGGGAATAAACGACGTGGCGAAAACCGTGAAAAAAGTGAGTATGCTGAACGCGAGCGCGAGCGCAACGCCATTTTTCAGGCTGCTGCTGACCACCACAACGGGCGCTACAACCAGCCCCTTTTCCAACACGGTATTTTTCAAAAGAAACCCGTCAATGGTATCGTAAACACTTTTGTGTTCCCTGTAAAAACGGTTATTCATCCGCCGCCACCTCCGGAGTTAATTCTTCCAGCCGGTTTTTCTCCCCGTTGGAGGATTCCGCCGCAGTTTTTGCACGGTAACGAGCGACAATCCACGCACCGGCGCGGTCAAAGGACGGCGCCAGCGCATTTGCAATCAGCAGCGGGAAAACGACGCTCACTTCGCTGACGGCGAGGTGGCGTACAGCCATGGTGCCAAGGCCGATTACCAGGCCATACAGCACCTGCCCCCAGCCGCTCTTGGGCGAAGTAACCGGGTCGGACGCCATAAAGACGACCGCAAAGACAAAAATTCCGCTGACCAGCTCATATACAACTGAATGGAAACCGTCCACACTGGTTCTGGGAAACAGGAACGCAACAGCCGAAAGCGACAGCCCGGCGCTTAAAACAATCCGCCAGGCAATGGTTTTGCGGACCACAAGATAGAGCGCGCAGGCGGCGATCACCAAAATCGCCGTCGCGCCGATTGGCCCCGAATAGTTGATGAGAAGCGTGTTCATTGTGTTGATCGCGGGACTGCCGCCTGCATGGAGTACCGCCCCGGGGGAAGTCTGCAGCGGCGCCGTCACCGGGTCAAACCAAGATACCAGCGTATATGGAGCCGGATACTGGAAAAGCAGCGACGGAAAACTGACAGCCGCAAAGGCAAGCCCCGCAGCCGCAGGATTGAAAATGTTTTTTCCGTTTCCTCCAAAGGGGAACTTGGCGACAACAATCGCAATCAACATACCGTAAACGGAAACCCAGTAAGGGGTTGCCGCCGAAAGGCAGAGTGTAAAAATTACCGCGGTCAAAACCGGTTCCAAAGAAAGGCGTTCCCCTTTCTTTTTCCCCAGAAGCCGCATACAGAAATACTCAAATATCACAGCGATCAGTACCGTGAACACTGTCATAAACAGCACCCGAAGGCCATACAAATATATCGACATTGCAAGCACCGCAAACAATGTGAGCAGCATATCCGTTTTCTGTGATTTTGAAGCTTTATACAGCACGGTCGATGAACCTCCTTTCACAGGATAACATATGATGGATTATAGCAAAATTCTTTTTGCCGGAAAACCTGCCGGGGGCAATTTCCCTCCTCGGCTTTATTAAGATGCGGCTGAACCCGCGGAATGCCTCACAGCATGAACAAAGGCAGGCCGCAGAGCCGTATGAAGGCTACTCCATCCGCACCGCCCGCCGCAGGCGAAAAGAAAAACAACACCGGTACGGCGGCTGCCCGCCGCCGGCCCATAATGGAGCTGAACGCCTTGAAAATAGAGCTTGTAGACCAGAAAACGGTTAAGATAACCCTGGACGAAAACGACCTGGATGAAATGGCGCTTTCCTTTCATGACGAAGACGGCGCCACTTCAGAAACAAAACGCGCAGTCCTGAGCCTGATTGCCAAAATCAAAGAGGAAACCGAACTTGACCTGACGGGGGGAAAGCTTTTTATTGAGGCTTTTCCCGACGCAAACGGCGGCTGCGTTCTCTACGTAAACGTCATAGACCGAAGCCGCGGCGGCCTTTACGCCAAAAAAACGAATATGGAATTTAACAGCCCGCTCATTTTTCGCTTTAAAGATTTAAAAAGCCTGCTTGGTGCCTGCGAGCGCCTGTTCGGCCAATACAGCCACCTGATCCGTAAAAGCAGCCTCTACCTGCTCGATCAGGAGTACTTTCTCACTCTGTACTCCTACCTGAGAACAGATGACAAACTGATAAAGCTGTTGAGTGAATACGGCAAATACTTTGGGAAAGGAGACGTAAAACTCTCTTTCATCAAGGAGCACGCCCGCTGCATCATTGAAGACGCGGCGGTTGAGACCCTTGTGGACTACGTTTGCTAACCCCGGAGGGAAGCAACCGCTTTTCCTGCGTCGCCGTTTCGAAAAAGATAAGAACCTGCTACCATGACATTGGCGCCTGCCTCTGCCGCCAGACGGGCCGTTTCTCCATTTATCCCGCCGTCCACCTGAATATCCAGCGGTATTTTGTGTTCCGCCGCATATTCCCGGACGGCGCGGATTTTTTCTAACATACCCGCCATGAAGCTCTGCCCACCGAAGCCCGGCTCCACCGTCATGACAAGCAGCATGTCAATTTTATCAAGCAGCGGCAGGACAGCCGAAGCCGGGGTAGCCGGACGGACAGAAACGCCGACCTTCTTCCCTGCGGCACGGATCTTTTCAATGACTTTTTCAGGTTCGGACTGGCTCTCCAGATGAAAAGTGATCCCGTCCGCCCCAGCAGCTGCAAACCGCTCAACGTAAGCGAAGGGGTTGCAGATCATCAAATGGACGTCAAAAAAAAGGTTTGTCGCCTTTCGAATACTTTTTACCACTGGAAGCCCGAACGATATATTGGGAACGAAAACGCCGTCCATCACGTCGATATGAAGCATATCCGCCCCCGCCTTCTCCATTCTGGCAATTTCCCCGCCCAGATTTGAAAAATCCGCCGCCAGAATTGAGGGTGAAACCAAGATTCCCATAATTCCTCCGAAGCCGCCCGCCACCGGCAGCGGCCTTTCTGCGCCTTTGCGCATAAGTATACGATTTTATTTTAGTATACTTTTACTCGTTCGTCAATAAAACCCGGCAGGACAAGCCAGGCCGAAGGATAAATTTTTTGTAAATTTCCATTTACTGGGGTTTTCAGCCAAAATTTGTTTGACAATTTTGTGTAGTGTTATATACTTAATAGTATCAAAACAGGTTCATCAGTAAACGACGCAGGAGGTACACTATGCAGCAGAAATTGTTTGAGAAAATGGGAATCGAAGTCTCCCGCCTTGGCTTTGGATGTATGCGCTTTCCAACAAAAGCCGACGGTAAGATCGACCGTGAAAAATCCCTGGAGCTTATCGACTACGCATACCGCCACGGCGTAAACTATTTCGATACCGCTTACCGCTACCACGAGGGCGAGTCGGAAGAATTTGTAAGGGAAGCGCTTTCCCGCTATCCCCGTGAATCCTATTACCTTGCAACCAAATTCCCGATTGGGTTCATGCCCGAGGTTTCCGAAGCCGCCGTCGATAAAATTTTCGATGAGCAGCTTGAAAAAACCGGAGCCGGCTATTTCGATTTTTACCTGGTGCATGCCCTGAGCGCACCAAACTTCAAACGGATGAAGGAACTGAAGGTGCTGGAAAAGCTGGAAAAGAGAAAAGCCGCAGGGCAGATTAAACATTTGGGCTTTTCGTTTCATGACACGCCGGCCGTCCTGCAGGAAATTGTGGATTATTACGACGGCTGGGAATTCTGCCAGATACAGCTCAACTACCTTGACTGGACCTACCAGGACGCAAAAAGCCAATATGAAATCCTGACTGATAAAGGGATTCCCGTTATTGTCATGGAGCCGGTTCGCGGCGGGGCTTTTGCCGATCTTGGGAAAGAATCCAACGAGCTGCTGAAGGCGGCACGGCCAAACGATTCGATTGCCTCCTGGGCAATGCGGTACTGCGGCTCCCTTGACAATGTCCACATCATTCTCAGCGGGATGACCGAAATGGAGCAGGTGGTGGACAACGTCAAGACCTTTGAAAATTTTGAACCTTTTACCGAAAAGGACTATGAGCTGATTGACGAAGTTCTGAAAATCAGGGAAAAAACCCGCACCATCCCCTGTACCTCCTGCCGGTACTGTGTAGAGTACTGCCCGCAGAACCTCGATATTCCTGAGCTGTTCTCGATGTACAACCGCTACATGATTACCGGTTCTACATACGGTTTAAATGAGGATGTGCGATCTTGCGAAGAGGATCGTCTCCCCGCCAGCTGCATCGGCTGCGGCGCCTGCGCCGAGCACTGCCCGCAGAAGATTGAAATTCCGAGCCGGATGGGGGACATTGATCAGGCGATTAAAGCGCTGTAAGCTACATTTCAAAACCTTCTCCTGTTTTTCGGGGGAAGGTTTTCCCTCTGCCCCGATATTGAAACAAGGACTGGATGCCAAAAATGGAAACAGCAATGATTGTGCTCTACCAGGCTGTTGTCATGTTCATCATGATTGTGGTCGGGTATGTTTGCTATAAAATTCACCTGATCTCCCCCACCACCAATATACAGATGTCCAATCTGCTTCTTCTGGTGGTCAACCCCTGTATCATCTTTATCTCGTTCCAAACTGATTTCGATACCCGGCTGGTGACGGGGCTGCTCACGTCAATCGGCCTGTCGCTGGCCTCAATTGTCCTCATGCAGGTGCTTACCCGGTTTGTCCTCAAAAAAAGCCCCGAAGGCCAGTACAAGATCGAACGGTTCGGATGTATTTACACAAACTGCGGTTTTTTCGCAACGCCGCTGGTTTTCGTCATGTTTGGCAGCGAAGGCGTTTTGTATATCACGGCCTACATCGCCATGACGAATTTCTTCATGTGGACCCAGGGCATTGGGGTTTTTACCGGAAAGATGAAATTCAAACAGCTTGTCAATTGTCTGAAGGCGCCGACCATCATTGCAATTTTCCTGGGGGTGGCCCTTTTCTTCCTCCATATCCGGATTCCGGATTTCCTTTACGACCCGATCAATTTTATCGGGAGCATGAACTCCCCCCTGGCCATGATTATTGCAGGGGCGTTCATTGCCCAAACGAATGTCGTCAAGGCGTTTACCAAGCTGCGGCTTTACTACGCCAGCACCATCCGGCTTTTGGTGATTCCAGTCATCTGCATCATCCTTTTCGCTTTGCTGCCCATTGACCGGACCGTAGCTTTGACAATTTTGGTAGGCGCGTCCGCACCCTGCGCTGTTTCCATCATGATGTTCGCGGCAAAGTATGAATGCGATGAACACTACGCGGCAGAGCTGTTCAGCGTCTGCACTCTCATCAGCATTGTCACCATTCCGCTGATGTGTTTTCTTTACGAATGGTTCAGCGGCCTAATGTCCGCCGTTTTGCCATACTGAACCCGGAAGTGAACAAAGGCCGCCGGGATTCCAGCGGCCTGTTCTATAAAAAGCAGGCAAGTGCAGCAAATTAATGCGGCTGCGCGGGGAAGCTCTTCATAAGGACGGATTTGCCGTCACTCCCTGCCGCTCGCCCGCTGGTTTTCCTGCTTAACCCATAGTATGCAGCCGGGCGTAAAAAAGCAACAGGACATTCTGCCTGTCCGGGGCCTGAAACGCCCTTGACAGCTTGCAAAAATAAACTTCTAACCGTAAGGGAGGGGATGTAATCCCCTCCCTTTTTACGGACATCAATAAGGCGTTCAGGCAATCTGTCCATTTGTAGGACGAGGAGGCAACAGTTCCGGCTGACAAAGCGTGACGGAGTGCAGAACACCGGAAAATGCCAGGAGGCGGCAGTAAAGCCGCTTGTCGGGCGGCGCTGCCGCCTTTCCCACAAAAAACGGAGGCGGGATTTCTCCCGCCTCCGTTTTTTCATTGCTATCAACCGCTGACCGTCGACTGGGCAGCCTGAAGCCCCCTGTCCTCCTGAAGTTTGAGCGTCACGGTAAAACTGCGCCCGGCGCTTCCGGACGTCTGCCTGTAAACATCCAGCACAATTGTTTCGTCCGCCTTTTTCGTTTGAAGAATCGCCGAAAGATCACTGAACGCAGTCATCTGGGTTCCATCCACCTTGGTAATGATATCCCCAATCTGAAGCCCTTTGGCCACCGCGTCGGAAGTCGATTCTATTGAAACGACCCGCAATCCCTGCGGGATGCCGTACATTTTAGCGAGTACTTCGTCAATTGGAGTCACAGTAATGCCGATTTTTACCCGGTCTTTGACGTAGCCGTAATTGAGAAGGTCATCTATAATCGGTTTCGCCTCGTTGATTGAAATAGAGAAACCGATTCCCTCAAACCCTGTTGCGACAATCTTAGAAGAGTTAATTCCTACAACCTGCCCATAAATATTGACAAGCGCCCCGCCCGAGTTGCCGGGGTTAATCGCCGCGTCGGTCTGGATGCAGGCAAGGGTATAACCCGAATCGGTCGCGGAAGTCACAAGCCGGTTGGTGGCCGATACAATTCCCTGGGTAACGCTGCCCGCGTATTTCATACCGCCCGGATTCCCAATGGCGACAACCGTTTCACCGGTCACCAGCTTGGTTGAATCGCCAAACTGGGCGGCCGTAAGGTTATCCTTTTGTATTTTGATGACGGCAAGGTCGGTTCTTACATCAGCCCCGATAACTGAGGCCTCAAACTCATCACCGTTTTCCAAAATAACTTTGATTGCATCAGCCCCATCAATTACATGTTCATTCGTGATGATATATCCATCCGAAGTCATGACAATTCCGGAGCCTTCGTTTGCCGCTTTCAGCCCGCTCTCCTTGGTGTAGGTGATAATCCCGACCACCGAGGGCTTCACCTTAGCCGCAATCTGCGGGATGGTGAGAGGACCGTCAGTCACTGTTAACGAACTGCTGCTGTCCGGCGTCTGGCCAATAATCAGGCTGGGACTGTCATCCCGCGGGGAAGAGGAGTTCTCAGAAGCAGAAGAACCTTGCGCCATGGTGTTTCCGGCATTCCAATCGTTTACCAGAACAAAGGCAAACGCGCCAAGAGTTATTACCAATACGCAGCTGACGACAATTGAAAATATTTTAAGCCCCTTGTTTCTGCCCGGTTCCCTGGGCTCTTTTGAGCCCTTCGGCCGTTTTTCACGTTTTTGCTTTTTCGGGCGCGGAGGCTCTACGTCATCCCAGCTGAATTCCGCCGGACGGAAAGGCTGTTCAGCAGACGGCTGGGAATCCGCCGGATTCTCAGCCGTATTTTCCTGCTCCTCCGGCCCGCTGTAAGAACTCATATTTTCATATTCCCGCTCCGGACCGCCGGAAACAGGAGACTGCGCTTCTTCGTTTCCATCTTTGCGGTTCAGCGGATCATATTCATCAAAATTCATTCTGACTCACCCATTCTATCAACCATTTAAATCCAGGAAGGATTCACAGTAAAAGTATATCCAAAAACCGGGCGTTAACCCTGTTTTTCTTCCAGCTTTCCACCTTTTTTCAGCGCCTTTGACATCTTGCCGGTCGGAATGTAAAACTCGAACTCGCAGTACTCACCCTCGACCGAGCGGACGACGATTTCTCCGCCGTGAAGGCTGATGATGGAACGGACGATATAAAGCCCAAGTCCTACCCCATTTTTATCAAGGCCCCTGGATTTGTCGCTTTTATAAAAGCGTTCAAAAACATGCTGGACTTCCTCTTTGGAAAGGCCTGCGCCGCTGTTGCGGATGCAGACGTATGTCCTCCCGGCTTCCGTGCGGAAATAAAACGAAATGGTACCGTTCTGATCCACAAATTTTACGGCGTTTTCAACCAAATTGTATACCACCTGATGGATTAAATCCTTATCTGCCTCTACAATCACCTTATCGCGGTCCAATCCCTCAATGCTAACGCCTTTTGACTCAATGACCGACTCAAAGCTGAAGAGCGTCTGCAAAACGACGTCAAGCAGGTCAAAGTTCGCCTTGGTTATTTTGACTTCTCCGCTTTCAATCCGCGACATATTGAGCATCGCACGGACCAGCCGCGACAGGCGCTTGACTTCATCCGAGACAATGGACAGGTACTCCCGCTCCTTTTCCTTAGGGATAGTCCCGTCGAGCACCCCGTCGACAAATCCGGCAATGGTGGTCATTGGGGTCCGGAGCTCATGGGAAACATTTGCAACAAAGCTCCGCCTGCTCGACTCAATGATTGACAGCGACTGCGCCATGTTATTTAACGCCAATGCAAGCTCGGCAATTTCATCTTCGCCGCGCACCTCAAGGCGCTCCGAAAAATCTCCGCTGCCGAATTTTTTAGCCGCAAAAGCCATACGCCGGAGCGGTTTTACCATTTGCAGCGTAATAAAATAGAATACGATAAACGACAAAAAGATGACAAAAACAGAGGAAACGCTGAACATTTGCAAAACCTGCAGCAGGAAATCCATCATTGCCGTAGCAGGGGTAGAGGCAAACAAGTAGCCGACCAAAACCCCGTTGTCCAGTCTGACAGGAAGGCCGTAGGTGTAATACTGCGAGTCATAAATCCCGCCCAGCGTTCCCACTTCAAAATACTCGCCCGCCTGCTGCATCCGGTTCAGAATTTTTTCCGGTACGCTGTAAGCGGCAAAACCGCTCAGCCCATCCCCACTTTCGCCCAGTTCAAGGCCGTTTACCATGGTATTGGCATTTCCGGCGCTGTCTACCAGAATGATCTGAGCGTCGATTGCGCCGGCAAGAATTCTATAAGTGTTTTGAACAGAGGACGCAATTCTGACTGTTGCGGTTTCATCGTCATAGGTGCTGTTGTTCAACGTAAAGGCTACGGCACTGGTCGTATTCTTTTTTAAAAGGTCGTATTTATCGGTTTTAAAATACTGGGCCGCCACCAGCATCATAATCGCCCCCAGCAGGGTCAGCGAAATGATAATCACCGCAGAACAGATGGCAAAATATTTTGTAAACAGGCTTTTACGCATCAAACCCCTCCAAAGGGCACTGCTTTTGTGAAGCCGCGCATGGCGTTACTCCACCACTTCAAACTTATATCCAACGCCCCAGACCGTTTTGAGCGACCATTTGTCCGACACACCCTCCAGCTTTTCCCGCAGGCGTTTGACATGCACGTCTATGGTTCTGGAATCGCCGTAATACTCAAAGCCCCACACCTCGTCCAGCAGCTGATCGCGGGTATAAACCCGGTTCGGGTTGGAAGCCAGGTGGAACAAAAGCTCCAACTCCTTGGGCGGCGTATCAATGACCTTACCATCTACTTTAAGCTCATACCGGGTCATATTCACACTCAGTTTGTCGTAATTAACTTCTTTATGCTCAACCGTCGGGGCCGCATTCCCAATCCGGCGGAGAACCGCCTTTACCCGTGCAATGACTTCTTTGGTGTCAAACGGTTTGACAACGTAGTCGTCGGCGCCGAGTTCAAGGCCGAGCACCTTGTCAAAGGTTTCGCCCTTGGCAGTCAGCATGATAATCGGTACGTTTGAAGTCTTGCGGATTTCACGGCAGACCTGCCAGCCGTCCAGCGTGGGAAGCATGATGTCAAGCAGGATCAAATCCGGTTTGATCGCGTTGAACTCTGCAATTGCCTCCTCGCCCTCGTTCGAAATTGCAACGGTATAGCCCTCCTTTTCCAGGTAGAGCCGGAGCAGCTCACAGATGTTTTTATCGTCGTCCACAACCAAAATTTTTCCGATAGACATACCCAATACCTCCTATGCTTTCTGTTTTCCATTTTCTTCATTATAGCCCGTTTTTCCACAGGACGCAACGCCGGGGAAAACACCGAATTAACAGGAATACGCCGTTAGGGCGAATCTATTTTTATTATAACCGATACACTTTTGCAAAAGTGAATAAAATATAAACCTTTTGACAACGGGCTTTGAAAAAACAACGTCCCTTTGGCCTCAGAGCCGCAGCGCAGTCAGTTTGCACGATTTGCCGGGGCTCTTTTTGTACAGAACCGTAAAATCTTCAGAAAAGCTCCCCTTTTTCCACACTTCGTGCTATACTGAAAGCAAATCTTAAAACGAACCATCCAAACACGAACCAAGGAGGAACCAAACGATGAACGAAGTACGGATTGGTATTGTAGGAATCTCCAACATGGGGTTACAGCACGCGCGTTATATTGTCCGCGGCGAAATTGAGGGCGCCCGGCTGACCGCCGTCTGCGCCACCCGGCAGGCCACAATAGACAGCGCAAAGAAAGAACTGCCGGAAGACGTGGCCGGTTTTACCGATTATGACGCATTCCTGCACAGCGGCCTGATTGACGCAGTTATGATTGTCACTCCGCATTATTCCCATCCCGAACTTACAATCAAAGCTTTTGAGGCTGGGCTTCACGTTCTGGTTGAAAAACCGGCGGGCGTTTATACCAAACAAGCCCTCCCGATGAACGAAGCTGCGGAAAAAAGCGGCAAGGTTTACTCCATTATGTACCAGGAGCGGGCAAACCCGGTGTTTGTAAAGCTTCGTGAAATGATAAAAAACGGAAAGCTGGGCCGAATCCACCGGATTATCTGGATTGAAACCACCTGCTACCGGAATGATTACTATTATACAAGCACCCCATGGCGGGGCACTTATGCTACCGACGGCGGCGGCGTGCTGCTCAACCAGGCCATCCACCAGCTTGACACATGGCAGTGGCTGTTCGGGATGCCGCAGTCGGTTCAGGCGTTCTGTGAGTTCGGAAAATACCATCCCATCGAGGTGGAAGACGAAGCGGTCGCCCATATGCGGTATCCGGACGGGGCCATTGGTACCTTTATTGCCTCAACAGGGGACGCACCGGGAACCAACCGGCTCGAAATCACCTGTGACAACGGAAAAGTGATTGTGGAAGGGCGGAAGCTGACGTTCCATAAGCTTGAAATTCCTGAACCGGAATATAATAAAACCAGCACCGAACCATTCGGTCACCTCAAATCGGTTGTCACTACGGTGGAATACCCGCCGCGCGAAGGGTTTCTCCACCCGGAGGTCACGCAGAATTTTGCAGACGCCATCCTGTACGGCGCAGAGAACAAATGGGACGGCCGCAGCGGGCTGAACAGCCTGGAGCTGGCTAATGCAATGGTTCTTTCCTCCTGGGAGGGGAACAGCATCATCCCCCTGCCGATGGACGCGGAACGGTATTACAGCCTTTTGGAAGAGAAGATTGGAAAGGAATAAAAACATAGAAAAGCAGGCCCATTAAAGGGCCTGCTTTTCTAATTGACTAGAATTGTCGCTGAACCGTATTGGATCGAGGCAATCTCAGCAGGATCGATTGGATACGGGAACATTAAGACAATCATACAGGTACCGACCGTATCTGTTGCCATATACCGGTGTGCATATTTTACATCTCCGCCAATCCGTGTACCATCTCTCAAGACCGTGATTGGCAAATAGGCCGCCTCTTCCTCCTTTGATTCCGGATTTTCAGAAAGTTCTATCCAAAACGCAAGTTCGGTATCCGACGCTCTATAACTTAAAAGGGTCTGTGTTTCATTAAGCTGGATTGGTTCTTTACAAACACAGTCAATTGCATTCTTAGCCTGTTTGCTTTCTAACGGCCACTCAATTGTCCATGTTCCTTTTGTATCAATCCTATTACCATCACCATCAAGATAACTAATGTTATCAATGGAAAACCCTTCAACCCCCAACGAATAATTTGCGTTGACCAGATGATACGAGTGTGTCGTGCTGAAAAACCAGACCGGGATGACCCCATCGTTTGGGTTATCATCTTCCCGTGGAAGGATATTACCGCTGCGCCCGCCGGTAAACACAGAAACACTATTGTTATCTACAATCGGAGCAAAATAATCTTCTTTTTTCATGAGATCTTCGTATCCCGCCGATGGGAATTCAAAAGAAAAAAGCGGAAACCAATCATTACTATTCTCCCACTCAACCGCCTCACTTGCTTTTGCTCCCAAATGCGGTGTGATCACATCTAACTCCGCAATTGTGACGTTGCCTTGAACAAAAACACGCCCAACTTTGATTGTTATTCCTCCAGAGGTTGATTCTGTGCCAATAACAGGACAATTTTGCAGGTATTTCTCTGCAACAAGCCCTTCCAGCCCAAAACCACCCGATAAACCAATCTGTCCATCTCCCGGCTTCCATGTGTTAAGCATTGGCGCAATTGCCGCCGCTCCAACGGTTATTCCTCCAATTAGCAATGCCGCGGCTGCTATAAGAATCATCAACCTTTTTGATTTTCTGTGCCGTTTTGGTTTGCTTTTGCCCTCCCGCTTGGTACGAACCTGCTCAAAGAGCTTCTTTGCCTCCCGTTCGGTCAGAGGCGCCTCGCTTAATAATTCCTGGCTTTTCAATCCTGAATAAAGCTCTTCTTCCTCAATCCGGGTGATGATTTCATCCAATCTCCTCATAATCCAGTCCCCCTTCCCTCAAAAATGTCTCCAGGTCTTGTTTTCTGCGTGATAAAATGTTCTCTACCTTTTTCGGGGTGAGGCTCAATCGCTCCGCAATATCTTTCACCTTGAAAAAATAGAAATACCGGAGCAGGAAAATGGTACGGTCGGGTTCTCTCATCGCCTCTACCGCCTGGTGTACTAAGTCCTCGTCCTCTCTCCTCGCAATTTCATCTTCACCGCAGTTCCGTTCCACAATGCAGACCTCTTCCAAAGGCAAAACCGGCTCTTTCCGGAGCTTTCGTCTATGTGCAAGGGCAGTTGTCCGCGCGATTCCATAACAGTAGCTCCTGAAGCTGGAGCCCAGTTCCGGGTCAAACCGCTCCGCCGCCTGCCAAATGCCGACAAAACACTCTGAAACTGCGTCTTCCACTTCCGCGCTGCCGCAATCCGCCAGGATATTGCGGCAGATCGTCCGCACCGGGTTTCCATAAAGCTGGATCGCAAGAATCATTCCCCGTTCCGGTTCCTTCTGGATCAGGCGCGGCAATTCCCGCTCGTCGATCTCTTTTCTCATCTTCCCCTCCTCCTTTCCGGGCCCTTCATTTATCTATTGTCGGTTCAGAGGGTTTTTCACTCATTATCATAAGGAAAAACGAAAAAGAGGGCAACAAAAGAGCCCCGCGGCAAATGAAGTGACCCCAAAAAGTTAGACAATATTTTGCAATAGAAAATGTTCAAGCAAC
>ERZ1673695.1821-NODE-1821-length-19178-cov-5.394813_pt1 | contig 19178 bp, 16 predicted proteins | sample MGYA00580225_ERZ1673695 | MGnify/ENA primary metagenome ERZ1673695 (study PRJEB41218, sample SAMN15661739) | gut metagenome | host: Homo sapiens | place: Canada: London | collected 2015-08-20/2019-03-30 | study: EMG produced TPA metagenomics assembly of... | reverse complement strand
GGCGCGGCCCGCCTGCGGGAATACGCGGGCGGGGAGCGCCGCCTCGCGGTGCTGGGGCCGGGGGAACTGCGCGTCGCCTGCGCGCTCGCCGGGGAAGACGCGCGGGTGCTGCTGCTGGCCGGCTCGGAGAGGGACGGCCTGTCGGAGCTGCTCGCCGGGCGGTGCGACCCGCCCGACCTGCTGGCGCGGGGGCCGGTGCCCGGGGTGGACCTGCTGCCGGTGGGGGAGGGGCCCGCCGCCTTGACGCCGGAGGCGCTCTCCGCCCTGCTGCTCTGGGCGGAGACGCGGTACGTGCGGGTGCTTTTCCCGGTCGCAAAGGCGGGGGAGGCCGCGATGCTGTCGGCCGGGCTTGTGGTGACGGCACAGAGCGCCCGGGAGGCCCGCGGGGCGCTGCGCGGGGCAAAAAAGGCGGGCGCGCGGGCGGTCTGCGGGGTGGTCTGGGCGGACGGGCAGAGTGAACAAAAATGATTTCAAAACATTTACGAAAATTATTTTGAAAACATATTGTAAAACTTCCCGCGTTGTGTTATCCTAAAGCCGGAAGGGAACCCACAACAGCCGGCGGTCTTTGGAAAGGGGCTTTGCAATATGGCGAACATGGAGGGCTTCCGCGCGGCGGACATGCGCGAGAGCAACGAGAAACTGGTCAAACGGTTCCTGATGGAATACGGCGAATGCACCAAGATGGACATCGCGGGCGGGCTGGGGCTCAGCCACCCGACGGTCGCCAAGGTGCTGGCGGACATGGCCGCGCGGGGGGAGGCAGAGAGCGCGGGCAAGGAGGATTCCCTCGGTGGGCGCAGCGGGGAAAAGTACCGCCTCAACTACGACCACACCCATGTGCTGGCGATCATCCTGACTCTGGACCGGCTCCAGTACCGGGTGGTCAACCTCGCGCGCAGGACGAAGGAGGAGGGGAGCCTGCCCGTCGAGGGGCAGACCCACATCGCGCGGATGGCGGAGCTGGTCAGCGACGTGCGCGGGCGGTTTCCGAACATCCGGCTGATCGAGCTGGGCATGTCGGGCACCGTGCTCGACGGACGGCTGCTCTACATCTCCCAGGCGGACTTTTACCTCGTGGGGAGCGACGTGGCGGGCGAGCTTGAAAAGCGCTGCCAGCTCCCGGTCGAGGCGGTCAACGACGTGAACGCGATGGCGTTCGGCTTTTTCCGGCGGCATATCGAGGTGTCGCTCAAGAACGACAGCATGGCCTACCTCTTCCAGAACCGCACCGGCCCCGGCTCGGGGATCATCGTGGACGGTAAGATCGTCAACGGCTTCTCGGGCTTCGCGGGCGAGGTCGCCAACGTCTGGCCGCCGCAGGAAAGCCTGACCGACCAGATCAAAAGCCAGGTGGCGGCGATCATCTCGGTCGTCAACCCCCGCTTCCTCGTGATCAGTCACGACCGGCAGATCCCCGTCGACCGCGAGGCGGTCCGGGCGTTCGTGCGGGAGCGGTTCCCGGCCCACTCGGTGCCGCGCTTCCACTTCACGCAGGAGTACCCCACGGGCAGCATGCCCGAGCTGCACTTCACCACCGAGTTCGAGGAAAACTACATGGAGGGCCTCACCGAGCTGGCCATCGACGGCGTTTTCCCCGGCTGACGGCGGACGAAAAACAGGCCGCGTATCGTGCGATAAGCGGCCTGTTTTGGATTTTTCGCGGTCAGGGGAGGGATTCGAGCGCCTCCGCCAGCTCGTCGAGCGTGGGGAGCTTCTCCCCGGGCTCCCGGTCGAGGAGGCTTTCCGCGCCGGGGGTTCCGGGGGAGAGGGAGTTGACGTAACGGACCGTTTCGGGGTCGAGCCCCGCCACGGTGAGCCGGAGGGTGCAGGAGGCGTTGCCCTCGAGCACCAGCGCGCCGAGCCCCGCCTGGAGGGAGAGGGAAACCCCCTCCGCCTCCGTCTCCTTTTTCGTCCCGGCCAGCGTGGTCACGCTCCCGTCGGGGGCCCGGTAGGAGAGCTTGACCGCCCGACTCGCGCCGGTGATCCGGCAGGAGACGGACACGCCGGCGTCCTCCTTCATGTCGAGGTAGAGGACCGCCGCCTGCCCGTGCACCCTTGAATCGCGCGTGACCACGCCGATTCCCCCGTCGGTTACGGCGGAGGTGACGCTCCCGCCGGTGATTTCCCCGAACGCGGCGGCGGTCTCGTCCTTCCAGGGGACCTCCTGGTTGGGCTGGGGCGTCGAGATCCCCAGGTGGGCGCAGGAGGTCAGGGAGAGCGCGGCAATGAGGGCTGCGGCCAAAAGCAGAGTGGCGCGTTTCATCGGAAAGCCTCCAATCCTGTGGCGCGGGGTGGTTGGGTTCAGTCACACGCGGGGAAGGGTCAACCCTGCGGGAAGAGGGAGGAGAAATCCCCCATGTCGAGGTCGTCAGCGTACTGGTCGGCCTGGGTCTTGGAGGTCAGCGCGATGAGGTAGCCCGCGGGAAGCCGCCCGGCATACCGGCTTTCAAGCGCCTCGAGCGCCGCCTGATCCGCACGGAGGACGCCCGCCCACTTTTTTCCGGCGGCGGTCAACTCGCCGATCGGGCCCATGACGTCCTTGAACGCGCCGAACGGGTTGTCTTCCCCGTAGGTAGTGCCCTCGAGCGCGGCCAGCTCTCTGGCCGGCCTCATCACGTCCTCGACGCAGAGATAGACGTCGCCGATCATCTCGGTCTCCGCCGCCATCAGCTCCTCCAGCTCCGCGCCCGAGAAGCCGAGCGCCGTGAGCGCCTCCCGTGCGTTATCCAGGAGGGCGTCCCGCGCGGCGGCGGCCTCGGCCTTGAACGCGTCCTCGGAGAGCTCCCCCTTCAGGTAGCGGCCGGTCGGGCCGTCGACAAACTCCATCGCGATCCGGTTGGCCTCGGCGACATAGCCGTCGTCCCCCGGCGCGGCGGAAGCCGCGCCCGCTTCAGAGGCGGCTTCCCCTGCGCCGAAGAGGCTCCCGGAAGCCGCTCCGTCCTCCGCGGGTCCGGCGGCCGCGCCAGGATCGCTTGCATTTCCGCCTGCCGCAGAGCCGCCCGCATGGGGCGGGAGGAACATGCAGGAGGTGAGCGTCAGCGCGGCGAAGAGAACCGCCGCCGCGGTTGCAAAAATACGTTTCATCAAGATACCTCCGCTTGTATTATGTGTGTTATTCTATCAATACAATAATACAGCAGAGGGCGGGGAATGTCAACCTTTTCTCCTGCGGAGGGCCTAGAATTTTCCAAGGGGCTGCCGCTCGGGAAGCGGCGGAGCTGCCGGGGCCTGCCCCGGCGGGCGGCCCTATTTCTTGGCCGCCCAAGAAATAGGGGAAAGAAGCCGCAGGGGGCTGTGCCCCCTTGACCCCCAGCGCCGCCTCCGATTGGCCTGCGGCCAAAGTCGGCGGCGCCCGTTTCACGGATCAGCGGACAAGCCGACAGCATCCCGCCCGCCGCCGCGCCGCGGGCGCAATGCCTCTGCCTGAGAGCCTCCGGAACCGTCCCGGGAGTAGTGCTCCCGGGGAGGCACGGCCTTTGCCGGCAGGTGCGCGGCGACCCGGGGACGGGAAAATGCGGTCAATCGGGGCACACGGGGGAGGGTCGCTGACCCTCCTGTCCCATGGCCGGGATCCCAAAGGGACGCGCGCTTATCTGTCCCACTTGTCGCAGAGGGAATTGACCTGGTCGGCAAATTTGGCGAGGTCCTTGTTGGCGCCGCCCCTGTTGTGCTCGATGACGGCCATGAGGCGTTTCCCGGCGGCGTAGAGGCGGCCGAACACGCCGGTGTAGACGCTTTCGGGCTTGGCGGCGGGTTTCATGACCTCGCGCTTGACGCCCGGTTCGAGCATGGTGTTGGTCAAAAGGTCGAAGCCCGCGCCGTAGTCGGGCGCGGTGACGGGGACGTTGTAGCGTTTGGCGAGCAGGGCGGCGAAGGAGTCGCACACGTCCGATTCGCCGTGCACCACGAAGATCCGTTCAATGGGGGTTTCAAACGCGTCGAGCCAGCGGAGCAGCCCGGCCTGGTCGGCGTGGCCGCTGACCCCCTCGAGGGAGACGATCTCGGCCTCGACTTCGATCGTCTCGCCGAAGAGCTTGACGGATTTGGCGCCCTCCATGAGCGCGCGCCCGAGGGTGCCGGCCGCCTGGTAGCCGACGAAGACGACGGTCGACTGCGGCCGCCAGAGGTTGTGCTTGAGGTGGTGCTTGATGCGCCCCGCCTCGCACATGCCCGACGCGGAGAGGATGACCTTGGGGGTGTTGTCGAAGTTGATGGCCTTGGATTCGTCGCTCGTGATGGCGAGGTGCAGGCCGAGGAAGGTGATGGGATTGATGCCGTGGCGGATGAGCTCGGTGGCCTCCTCGTCGAAGTCGGCGCGGTTGTCCTGGAAGATGCTCGTCGCCTCGACGGCCAGCGGGCTGTCGACATAGACGGGGAAGTTGTTGTGCCCGTGGACGAGCCCGCGCGCCTTGATGTCGCGCAGAAAATAGAGCATCTCCTGCGTGCGCCCGACGGCGAAGGAGGGGATGACGACGTTGCCGCCCCGGTCGAAGGTGCGCTGGATGATTTGGGCGAGGCTTTCGGCATAGTCGGGCGGGGGATTGTGGAGCCGGTCGCCGTAGGTGGATTCCACGACGACGTAATCCGCCTCCGCGATATAGCTCGGGTCGTTGATGAGGGGCTGGTTGAGGTTGCCCACATCGCCCGAAAAGACGAGCTTTTTGGTGACGTCCTCCTCGGTGACCCACAGCTCGATGCTCGCGGACCCGAGCAGATGGCCCGCGTCGATGAACCGGATGGCGATCCCGTCGCAGAGCTGTTCGACCTGGTTGTAGACGTATGGCTCGAGCTGGGAGATCGCCGCCTCCGCGTCCCGCATGGTGTACATCGGCTCGATCTCCTCGCGGCCGGCGCGTTTGCCCTTGCGGTTTTTCCACTCGGCCTCAAACTCCTGGATGTGCGCGGAGTCGCGCAGCATGATGCCGCAGAGGTCGCAGGTCGCGTCGGTCGCGCAGATCGCGCCCCGGAAGCCCAGCTTTGCCAGCAGGGGAAGGCGGCCGGAGTGGTCGATATGCGCGTGGGTCAGCAGCACATAGTCGATTTCCCCCGGCGCAAAGGGGATCTCCTGATGCTCATATTCATCGGGGCCCTGCTGCATGCCGCAGTCGATGAGGATTTTCTTCCCGCACGCCTGTAAATAGTGGCAGCTGCCGGTGACCTCGTGGTCCGCGCCAAAAAAGGATAGTTGCATAAGCCAAACCTCCCGATATCGTTTTTTTCATTCTACTACAATCCGGGCGGCCGCACAAGGAACGAAAAAAGGAACGAATAGAAAATCTATTCGTTCCTCTGATTGCTGGCCGCCTGTTCCTTCCGGACGGCCTCGGTGGCTTTCAGCTGGATGATCTCATAGTGCAGGCGGCGGTTTTCCTCCTCGAGCTTGTGGTAGTAGTGATAATCGACGTTGTGCTTGATGAGCAGTACGACGATCGCCGTCAGGAGGATCGTGACAAGCAGCAGCGCGAAGATGAAAAGATCCCCCAGCTGCAGATAGTAACCCCCGAACAGCTTGTACCGTTCAAGCCCGGAGATGTCGGAGAAGAGCTGGTTCATACCGGTATCCTCCTTTGTCTGTCTCACGCCGCGTCCGGCGGCGGTCCCACGTTCGTGTTTGGCGGGCTGTCCGTCCGGGGCGCGCGGCCTGTCCCATGTTCCCACCCGGATTTCGTTAAACTCAACTTTAGCGAAATATAGCCCCGGTATCCGGCGGCTGGAAGGCCCGCCCGGGCCGACTTCGCCCCGTCAGCCCGGGGCCGCGCCGCCGGCGGGCATGCTCCCGAGGCGCTTTCCCTGCCAGGAATCCCGGCGCGCGAGCTCCTTGTCGATCTCGTTGAGCACGCAGAGCTTTTTGCGGCTCCAGTCGGGCCCGATGAGCGTTTCGGGGTCGCCGTCGCCGGTGAGCCGCCCGATCACACATTCGGGCGGCAGCCACTCGAGCTGGTCGCAGACGGTCCGCACGTATTCGTCGCGGCTCATCAGCGGGAAAGGCTTCTCCCGGTACTCCCGCGCGAGCGCGGTGCCCTCGAGCAGGTGCAGCAGATGAATCTTGACGAGGTGCGGGCGCAGCCCGCCGACCCGCTTCGCCGTTTCGACCATCATGTCATGCGTTTCGCCGGGCAGCCCGTCGATCAGGTGCACGCCGAACGGTACGCCCCGCGCCCGCAGCTTCCCGGCCCCTTCGAGGAAGTCGGCGTAGCTGTGGCAGCGGTTGATCCGCTCCCCCGTCGCGTCGTGGACGGTTTGGAGCCCGAGCTCGACGGTCAGGTAGGTGTGCCGCGCCAGCTCCCCGAGCAGCCCGCACACCTCGTCGGGCAGGCAGTCGGGCCGGGTGGCGACCGCCAGCCCCACTACCCCGGGACAGGCGAGCGCCTCCTCATAGAGGCGGCGCAGCGTGTCCGCGGGCGCGTAGGTGTTGGTGCGCGCCTGGAAATAGGCGATGTGCCGTGGGGTGTCCCACTTGCCGGCCATGCGCGCGGCGACCTGGGAGAACTGCTCCCGGATGGGCAGGCGCGGGTCGCCGCCGAACTCCCCGCTGCCCGCGGGGGAGCAGTAGGCGCACCCTCCCCTGCCCTTCGTCCCGTCGAGGTTGGGGCAGGTGAAGCCCGCGTTCAGCGGCACGCGGGAGACCTTGCCGCCGAACCGGCGGGAGAGAAAACAGGTGTAGGTGTGGTAGCGCTTGTTGTTGTCGGAATACGGGAAGGGATTTTTCATTCGATGAAGGAGAATTTCGTCACGTCGAACATCCCCATGTCGGTGATGCGGATCTCCCCGATGACGGGCAGCGCCATGAAGCTCAGCGTAATGAACGGGTCGATTCCCTCCGCGACCCCCTGTTTTTTTGCCAGGGCGATCATACCGTCGAGCGCGGGGATGAGGGTGTCGGCGGTTTCGTTGCTCATGAGGCCGGCGACGGGCAGCGGCAGCGTGCCGAGGATTCTGCCGTCCGCGGCGATCGTGTAGCCGCCCTGCACCCGTTCGATCTCCCGGACGGCGGCGAGCATGTCGGCCTCGTTGTCCCCCACGACGATGAGGTTGTGGGAGTCGTGCGCGACGGTGGTGGCCACCGCGCCGTGGGTAAGCCCGTAGCCCGCGATGAGGCCCACGCCGGCGTTTCCGGTGGCGTGGTGCCGCTCAAAGACGGCGATCCTGCGCAGCTTCCCCGCCGCGATGAGCGAATCGACCTCGGAGGCGGGGAGATCGGTGCGGGTGGTCGTGACGTTGCCGGGCATGACGTTGATGACCGGGTAGCTCTCCCGCTTTGGCAGCGCGAGGCAGCCGTCGGCCAGCGGCGCGAGGTGGACCGAATGGGTGATCGGGTCGTCCTCCCCCGCGCTCCCGACGAGCCCGAAGGAGAAGGCGCCCCGGACAAATTCCTTCCCGTCCTTGTAGACCGCCCGCACGTCGATCTCCCGCAGGTCGGTAAAGACGACGAGGTCGGCCCGGTAGCCCGCGGCGACCGCGCCGAGGCCGTGGAGCCGGTGGATGCGCGCGGCGTTGATCGTCGCCATCTGGATCGCCTTCACGGGGTCGAGGCCGCATTCGACCGCGCGCTTCACGTTCCAGCGGATGGTCCCCTCGCGGCGGATGTCCGCGAGGTGCTTGTCGTCGGTGCAGAAGGCCATGTGGGAGGTGTCCACCCCGTCGGCGAGCGCGCCCTCGATGATCGGCGCGAGGTTTTTGCAGGCCGAGCCCTCCCGCACGAGCACCGCCAGCCCGGCGCGCAGCTTCTCGTGCGCCTCGGCCCAGGAGGTGGACTCGTGGTCGGTGCCGGTGCCCGCCGCGATGTACGCCTGCAGGCCGTTGCCGGTGATGCCGGGCGCGTGGCCGTCGACGACGCGCCCGGAAAAGAGCTCGAATTTGGCCATGACGGCGGGGTCGCGGCCCGCGACACCCGGGTAGTTCATCATTTCGCCCAGCCCGAGGACGCGCGGCTCCTCTGTAAAGGGCTTCATCTTTTCAGCGGTGAACACCTCGCCCGCGTGCTCGAAGGGGGTCGCAGGCACGCAGGAGGGCAGCTGCACATAGTAGTTGACGGGCAGCTTCGCGGAGGTGTCGAGCATGAACCGCACCCCCGCGCCCCCCGCGACGTTCGCGATCTCATGGGGGTCGGTGACGAGGGTGGTGGTGCCCCAGCCGAGCGCCTCGGTGCAGTAGGCGGGCGGCGACACCATCGACGACTCGACGTGCACATGCGCGTCGATGAAGCCGGGCGCGACGAATTTCCCGCCGAGGTCGACGACCCTTTCCCCGCTGTCATAGCTGCCGACGCCGGCGATCATCCCGCCGGCGATGGCGATGTCGCCGGGGACGACCTCCCCGGAAAAGACGTTGACGACCCGCGCGTTTTTGAGCACGAGGTCGGGCTCCCGTTCGCCGAGAGCCGCCGCGATGAGGATTTCCCGTTTCATGAAAGCACCTCCAAAGGCTGTTGTTTACCGGATCGCCCGGCACTCCAGATAATAGCGTTTTTCATGCGCGTGCCCCATCGAGAAGGTCTTGCGGGGCAGCGCGCCGTCGAGCAGGACGGTCGGAAAGAGCTGGGACTTCTTCATGACCGGCAGCAGAAAGCCGATCGTGCCGGGGCTTTTGCAGAGGTGCCCGACCACCTGCTCCCCGTGGATGTAATCGACCTTGCCGCCGAACCGGCCGAGATACCAGTCGATAAAGTTCTGCAGCGTCCCGGCGGCGAGCTGGGAGGAGGGGTTGGCGACGTAGAGCCGCCCCCGCCGGGAGCCGCAGACGTATTCAAACGACTGCCCGCCCACCGCGTCCTCGCCGGTGTCGTAGTAGCCTTGCAGCTCGCGGAGCACCTGGTCGGGCTCCACGCCGAAGAGGATGCGGTGGATCGGCTCGAATTCGAGCGCCTCGTCGTGGACGTTCACGAGCTCGACGAGCGCGTAGCGCGCGGGATGGGTTTCACGCTGTTCCGCGGGGAGGGCCTTTTTGAGCCGCTCCCAGCAGGCCTTGGCGGTGGCCAGCGAGTGGTTGCCGTCCCCCACCGCGATGAGCAGCGGCCGCTTGCCGGGGAAGCGCGCGCCGTAGTCGCCGAGCTTTTCCGCGAGCGCGCCGAACGCCCCGTCCACCCGCGCGGCCTCGGGGCCGGACACCCGCCACCCGCAGATGCGTCCGCCCCCCTCCATGAGCTCGAAGTCGTAAAGCCGGGGCAGGCTTCCCGTCCGGGCGCGCAGCGGCTCGATGACGGTGCGGCCGGGATCGTCGATCAGCACCATGATGTGGGGGCTTTCGAGCGGCGCGTCCTCCCGCACCCGGATGCGGGGGGGCAGGCGGCTTTCCACCGTGCCCTCGGTCGGCCGCACGAGCGACTGGCTGCCCGCGCCGTACTCGTATTCCTCGAGGTCGAGCTTGCCCACCAGCCCCTGCCGCACCTTGCCGGGGGCGAGGGTGCGCTGGAGGTAGACGTAGCTTTCGGGCAGGGTGCGGAAGAGCCCCTCGTCCAGATAGCGGCGCATCGCCGCGTTGATGCGCGGGATGCGCGCGCCGGCCTCCTTTTCGTCGAGGTAGACCTCCGGCAGGATCATGTCCAGCGTGGAGGGGGCGTCCCCCACCTCGCGGGCGACCCGCTTCCAGTACTCCGGCTCGGAGGTGTACTGGTCGCAAGCCACGACGCTCCACCGCGTCATGTCCGCCTCCCGCGGAATCAGAATGTCCGCCGGGGAAAAGCCTGTTTTGTTCATCTGCATAACCGCCTTGTCGTTTGTTTTTGGGCCCGGCCCGCCGAACCAAATTCCCGGCGCGCCATAGTATGGGTTAGGCGCGGGTTTCCCGCGCGGTACATACGGGTGGTGTTGGGTTCATGCTATTTGTCTTTGTCACGGCGCTCGCCCTGAGCGCCGACGGGTTCGCCGCGGGCGCCTCCTTCGGCCTGCGCGGGGTCAAAATCGGCGCGGCCGCCAAAACCGCGATCGCGCTGCTCTCGACCGGCTTCGCCTTCGCCGCCGTCACGGCGGGCGGCGCGCTCGGGGCGTTCCTCCCCCCGAGCGCCGGGCGCTGGATCGGCGCGGGCATCCTGATCCTGCTCGGCGCGGGCGCGGCGGTCCGTTCCCTGCTGCCCGCGCGGGAGGCCTCCCCCGCCCCGGAAAAGCCGCCGCTGCAAAAGCGGTTCCACGCGCTGGGGCTGACGATCTTAGTCGTCCGGGAGCCGTCGGCGGGCGACCTCGACAACTCGGGCTCGATCGACTTGGGCGAGGCGCTGCTGCTCGGTTTCTCCCTCTCGGTCGACATGCTCGGCGCGGGCATCGGGCTCGCGCTGGCGGGCGCGGGCTCCCTCTGGCTGCCGCTGGCCGTCGGCGTGACGCAGACCGCCTGCCTCGCGCTCGGCGAGGCCGTGGGCAAACGGCTCTCCCGCCTGCCCGTCCCGAAACGGGCGCTGGGCGTCCTTTCGGGCCTGCTGCTCGCGGCGCTCGGCGCCGCGCGGCTTGTGGTGTAACCCCATGATACCACATTCCCATACGGATTTCCACAGCGGAAAGGCAAAAGGAGAGGCCCGCCGACTGGCGGACCTCCCCTTTTTTGATGCGTTTTTATGCCGGGTCCGCCGCCTCGTCCAGCGGCAGGCTTTTGAAGCTCTCGACCGTACGGGAGACGATCTGCTCCACCGGGATGCGTTCGATGCTTGACGCGCCGATGAACCCGACCGCGGAGGTCTGGCGGAAGACGGCGCGGGCGTCGTCGGGCGAGATGATCGCGCCGCCGTGGCAGAGGGGGATGATGCCGGGGTTCTCTTCGAGCCCGGCCCGCAGGATCGCCTCGGTCTTTTCCATCGATTCCTCGAGGGTGCCGTCCGACTGGAGCCCGATGTCCCCGCCCTGCGTCAGCCCCGCGTGGGAGACGAGCACGTCCGCGCCCGCCGCGGCGTAGCGCCGGGCGTCCTCGGGGCAGAAGACATAGGCGAGCGTCAGAAAGCCCATGTCGGCGGCCATGCGCATGGTGGCGATCTCCCGGTCGAGCCCGAGCCCGACGTGTTCCAGCTCGTAGCGCAGGCGGCCGTTCATCTTGCCGACGGTGGGATAGTTGATGACCCCCGAGTACCCGACGTCGGCCATCCGCTCGAGGAAGCGGCGCATGTCGCGGGTGGGGTCGACGCCGAAGATGCCGCCGACGACCGGCGCGCGGCGGACGGCGTTGATGATGAGTTCCTCCCCCATCTCGAGCACCATTGCGTTGGCGTCCCCGACCGGGAGGTTCCCCAGAATCGAGCTGTAGCCGTTCATGCGGAAATGTCCCGAGTTATAGACGACGATCAGGTCGATGCCCGCGCGGTCGACGATCCGGCCGATCAGCCCCACGCCCGCGCCGCTCCCGATGATCGGGCGGCCCGCGGCGATCTCGGCGCGCAGGTTTTCGAGGATGGTGTCGCGGTTGATTTTCGTTCCTTGCATTGGCAAATCTCCTTACAGTTCCGGGACCGCGGCGGGGTCAGGCGTGCGCCTCTCCCCTGCGGACCGCGTCCCAGTCGATCATGCGGATGAGCTCCCGCACAAGCAGTTCGGCGAAGGCGGGGTCGTTGAGATGGCAGTCCTTTGTTATGACAGGGACCTGCGGGGGCATCTTCGCCTTGACCTCGCTGGTGAAGACCGCGTCGGTCTCCGGGTCGTAGAAGACGTTGCCCGCCTTGTCGATCTCGGAAAATCCCTGCGTGGGGATGACCAGCCGGGTGTTGCCCGCCGCGTCCCCGAGCCTGTGGACGAAGAGCTCGGCCAGCGCCCGCATGTCCCGCTTGTCGGCGCGGATCTTGAGAAGGCTCGGATTGTGATAGTAGCGGACCTTGTCCGCCTGCCCGGGGCGCAGCTGCTCCTCCGGGCCGATGTTGATCATTTCGAGCGCGCCCGGCACCACAATGTAGGGGATGTTCGTCTCCACCCCGCCCCGCAGCCGCTCCGGGCCGATCGCGTAGGCGCCCCCGCCGACCTCGTCCGCGAGCTCGGTGGTCGTGATGTCGAGCACCCCCGCGAAAAACCGTTCGCGGATCATCTTCTCCATGATCTTTCCGCCCGAGACGCCCCGCGCGTGGAAGATCACGATTTCATACCCCATCTCCTCGAGCAGCTCCTTGCAGCGCTGGACGCAGGGGGTGGTCACGCCGAACCCGGTGATGCCGATCGCCTTTTTCTTGTGGCGGGCGATCTTGGGCCCGTCGATCATCGCGCACATCACGGCGGCCGCCTGCCCGAGGATGTATTCGGTCAAAAAGTTGATGCTCTGGATGTCCGCCACCGAGTTGATGAGCAGGATGTCCTGCCCCTGCACGTAGGGCACCGTGTTGCCCGAGGCCATCGTGCCGACGATGATCTTCGGGATGCCCAGCGGCAGGTTCTGCATCGCGTAGCTCGCGATGGTGGTGCCCCCCGAGCCGCCCAGCGACATCATCCCGTCGAGGTTGCCCTCGCGGCAGAGCTTCTGGGTGATGCTCAAGAGCCCCTCCATCATGATTTTCGACGCCTCGAACCGGGAGAGGATGTTCTCCACCGAGGCAAACGAGCTGCCCGCGCTCTCTGCAACCTGGTCCTGCGTGAACTGGACCGGGAAGCTGCGCGCCGTGCGCTTGAGCCCGATGTCGATGATGCTCACCTGCGCGCCGCGCTCCTCGAGCTGCGCCTTGAGGTAGAGGGTCTCCTCCCCCTTGGTGTCGAGGGTGGAACAGATTACGATCTTTTTGTGTGCGTCCATCCGGTAGATTTCCGCCTTTCCCCAATATTTTCCGGGCCGCCCGGTCAGGCGGCCGGTCCTTCCGCGCCCTGTGCGCGGGCTGCGCGCCGGTGCCGGCAGAGGTGGGACGCGACGACCAGCGCGATAAGCGCCAGGCCGACGAAATCGAAGGCGAAATGCGGCCAGATGCAGCAGAAGGCGGCGGCCGCCGCGCCGATGCGTTCGGGCAGGATCAGCTTCTCCAGGAAGAAGTTTTCAAAGAAGATCACGCAGGCGAACGCAAAGACCATGACCATCAGGATGCTCCAGACGAATTCCCACAGGGTGCCCATCAGCAGGATCTCCGGCCGGAAGATGAACATGAAGGGGATGGCGAAGCCGCAGACCGCCAGCCGCATGGAGATGAGGCTGGTTTTCATGAAGTCGCCCTTTGCGAGCCCCGAGGCCACGAGCGCGCCGATCGCGACGGGCGGCGTCACCGCGGAGAGCTCGCCGTAGTAGAAGACGAAGAAATGCGCCGCGAGCAGCGGGACCCCGAAGGCGGTCAGCGCGGGCGCGCCGAGCAGCGCCGCGAGGATATAGGCGGGCGCGGCGGGCATGCCCATGCCGAAGATGAGGCAGGTGATCGCGACGAAGAGCGCGAGCAGGAAGAGGTTGTCCCCCGCCAGCGTGATGACGAACTGCGAGATCTTGGAGGGCAGGCCGGTGGCGGTCAGGATCTGGACGACCACGCCCATGATCGCCATGACCACCGCGATCATCGCCATCGACTTGGAGCCGATCGCCAGCCCGTCGAGCGTCTTGCGGACGAACCCGCGGACGCAGCCGGCAAGCCCGCTCCCGCGCACCTGCTGGATCAGCCCGACGAGCAGCAGCGCGAGGATCGCGTAGAAGAGGGAGACCTGCGGGGAATACATCTTGACGAGGAAGACGACTAGGACGATGAGCGGGATGATGTAGATCACGAACTCCAGAAACGCCTTTTTAAAGTGCGGGAGCGCGTCGTCCTCGTTCTTTTTGTCCCCCAGCTTGATCGCCTTGATGTAGATGCTCAGCGAGATGCCGAAGTAGTAGAGCAGCGCGGGCGCCACGCCGATCAGCGCGATCTTGATGTAGGGGGTGCTCGTCCACGAGGCGATGATGAAGGCCGCCGCGTTCATGACGGGCGGCAGGATCGCGCCGCCGGTGGAGGCGGCCGCCTCGCACGCTCCCGCGAACTCGGGCGGGTAGCCGCGCTTCTTCATGAGCGGGATGGACACCGCGCCCGTCATCGAGATATTGGCGGCGACGCTGCCCGTCACCGAGCCGACCAGCCCGCTGCTGAGCACGGCGACCTGCGCCGCGCCCGAACGGACCTTGCCGCTGGCGGCCATGGCGACGTTCATGATCGCGTCGAGCGCGCCGAACGCCTGCATGAGCCCCGCGAAGATCGAAAAGAGCACGATCGTGTTGGCCGAGATGGTCCCCAGCATGCCGAACACGCCGGTAAAATTGGTGGTGGAATAGGTGATGACCCGGTCGAGGCTGAGTCCCCCGTGGTAGAGGAACCCGGGCATATAGGGGCCGAAATAGCCGTAGGCCAGCGCGATCAGCACGATGATGGGGATCGTTTTGCCCCAGGTGAGGTAGGTGCCGATCATCAGCACGGCGAGCAGGATGGCGCCCGAGAGCACCTTGCCCGGCGGGTTCTGCCCCATCGAGGTTTTGAAGGCCTCGTAGTTGGCGGCGATAAAGATGGTCACGCCCACGCTCGCCAGCGCGAGCGCGGCGAGCAGTGAATTTTCGACCGGGTGGCGCCTGTCGTCGAGCTTCATCTTCTGCAAAAAGACGATCACCAGCGCGAAGCAGATGTGGATCGCCACATGGATGTCCGAAAAGACCAGCAGCTTCTGCGCCGAGACGAAGTGGTAGACGCTCATCAGGATGGCCGTGGCGGTGGTCAGCCGGTCGATCGTACGGTTGCGCCGGCTGTAATCGCCGGGCAGGTTACGCTGTTGCATGGATGCCTCCTTTTTCCTTGCGGGCGGGCCTTCCGGCCCTCTTCCACAGCGCGGTACGAGCCCGCCCGCTCCGCCGCCCGGTCCTCCGGGCGGCGGGTCGTGGTTCGGTTATTCGCCGTAGACGGTGAAGCGGTCGTCCCACAGCCCCGCTTCCTTGAGCGCGCGCGCGGCGCCCGGGTGGAAGGGCACGTCCTCGACGCAGACGCTCGTGACGTAGTCCTTGAGAGGCTTCAGGTCCTGGGTGATCTTGCCCAGCTCCTCAATGTTGGAGATGCACGCCCTGGTGAACTCATAGACCGATTCCTCCGGCACGTCGGCGTGGAAGATCATGACGCCCGCATTGACCGGGGAGAGCCTGGGATCGCCCTCGGGGATGATGTCGCACTCCGCGTGGGTCAGATCCTGCGCCATGATGCCGGGGTTGATCTCGTGGATTTTAGCGCCGACCTCGGGCGGGAGGGAGAGGATGTTGATGTCGCGCACGGTGAGCAGCTCGATGATGCCCGCCGGCGGCACGCCGTTGCCCCAGGTGCCGACGCACGCGTCGACGCGGCCGTCCTTGAGCGCGGAGAAGCCGTCGCTCCAGGTGAAATATTCGATGTTCACGTCGTCGAGGACGCCCGCTTCCCGCAGGACGATCTTGAGCACCTCGGTCGAGGCGGAGCCCACGTCGGGGAAGGCCATTTTTTTGCCGCGCAGGTCCTCGTAGCTCTCGATGCCGCTGCCCGCGACGGTCAGCACCGGCAGCCGCCAGGAGACGAACCCGAACGCCTGGAGCATCGAGCTGGCGGGGATCTCCTTCTGGAAGGGCTCCTCGCCGCGCAGCGCCTGCACAAGGTTGATCGAGCCGGTGTAGCCGCCCTCGAGCTCGCGGGAATCAAGCAGGTTGATGATTTCGACCGCGCCGGTTGTCGTGACGGTGGAGGTTTTGATGTCGGAGTTGCGGTTGACCACCGAGGACATCGCCTCGATCGCGACGTTGTCGGTGCCGCCCACCGAGCCGGTGCCGAGGCGCAGCGCCCGCATGGGCGCCGCATCCGCCTGCGGGGCGTCGCCGCCCTGCTGCGCGGGCGCGCCGCAGGCGGCCAGCAGGCAGACCAGCGTAACGGACAAGAGGATGGAAAGGATGCGTTTCATGGAAAAAGCTCCTCCTTTTTTCAAATCGGAAATCAACGGAATCATTCGGCTGCTGCTTGCAAGCATGTAAAAAAGATTGGCCGGAATATATGCACCTTGCATAGAAGCAATCTTTTTTATTTAGCTCGATTATAGCATGTTATCTAAAATTTACAATAAGGTTTGGGCTATATGACGAATTTTCTTGCAATGTCCATAATCTTCTGGAAGGCAATTCGTAGGAGTCCACAAGCATTTTCCTGGTTTCTCCGTCAAACCGCTCGACATCTTTCCACATTTTTGTGGGATCGTCCAAATTTCCATTCCGGAGAGGTGGGCAAAAACGGAAAAACTTATCCGTTTTGCCCTTTTTCGCCCCTTTTTCTTGTCGAAAACCCATAAACGCGCGCAGTTTTTCCATTCCAGCTAAAAATGCAGCCGGATTCTTTGCGGTTTTGACCGGGCTTTTCCCCGCCGCCCGGCAAACTGCCAAAATTTCCGCCGGGCTCTTTCGGCAGTTTGCCCCAGGCGCGGAAAAAGAAAACAACCGGGCGGCCGCGATCTCTGTCACAGCTGCCCGGTTGTCAATGAAATTGTTCTCTGGGATCAGGCGTCCTTGTGCGCCAGCATGGCCGCGCCGATGATCCCGGCCTTGTAGCCGAGGGTGCAGGCGGTGATGCGGGTGTACTTCTCCCCGCGCCCGCCGAAGATTTCGGCGTAGGCGCGCTCCCGCAGCGGCGCGAGCAGGGTTTCCCCCTCCTTGGCGATGCCGCCGCCGAGGCTGATGACCTCCGGCTCGAAGATGTTGATGATGTTGGTCACGCCGCAGGCGAGGTAGCCGATGTACGCGTCGACGACCGCCTGACCGGCGGCGTCCCCCTCCTTCGCGGCGAGGAAGGCGGTGCGCCCGTCCGCGCCGCCGTTTGCGGCGGCGAGCGCGGCAAGCCGGCTGTCCGGATGGGCGGCGGCCGCCTCGTTGGTCAGGTTGATGAGGCCGGTGGCGGAGGCGTAGGCCTCGAGGCAGCCGTGCCGCCCGCAGGTGCACAGCCGTCCGCCGTACCGGATGACCATGTGCCCGAGCTCGGAGGCGGCGTAGTTGTAGCCGGTGAGGATCTCGCCCGCGAGCACCACCCCGCAGCCCACGCCGGTACCGAGCGTGACGATGATCGCGCTGGAAGCGCCCCTGGCACTGCCGGCGCACACCTCGCCGAGGGCGGCGACGTTTGCGTCGTTGCCCATCGCGACGGGCAGTCCCAGCGCCTCGCTGAGGTAGCGGCGCATCGGGTAATCGCGCCAGCCGAGGTTGTTGGAGTACTCCACGACGCCGGTTTCGGGGTTGATGGTGCCGGGACAGCCCACGCCGATCCCCCGCACCTGCGAAAGGTCCAGCCCGGCCGCATGGAGCGCGTCCCCGGCGGCCCGGACGATGTCGGCGCACACCTCGTCCGCGGGACGGGGCAGCGCGGTCGGCAGGCTCCCCTCCCCGAGGATGGCGCAGCTCTCCGCATCCACGATCCCCACCTTGATGTTGGTCCCGCCCAGATCGACGCCTATGTAATACATCGCATTTCCTCCTATACCGTTGTGAGCAGCAGCTCGCCGTTCCCGGCGAGGGCGAAGCCCGGCGCGTCCGCCGGGACAAAGAGGCTCTCCCCCGCGCGCAGCGGGAATTCCTCTCCGCCGCAGGAGAGCGCCGCCCCCCCTTCGGTGCAGAGCACCGAAACGAAGGAATCGCCTGTCATTTCGCGGCGGTAATTGCCCGAAAGAGCCAGCGCATCTACTGTAAAGTAATCGCACTTTGCAAGGCGCCTGAGGCGGAAATCCGCCGTTTCCGCAAGCATTTCCGCGCCGGGCGCGCCCGCGGGAGCGGGCGCGCGCAGGGTCACGTCGAGCGCCTTGTCCACATGCAGCTCCCGCGGCTTCCCGTCCGCCCCGACCCGACCGAAGTCGTAGACGCGGTAGGTCGTGTTGGAGTTCTGCTGGATCTCCGCGAGCAGGATGCCCGCGCCGATCGCGTGGATCGTGCCCGCGCCGATGAAGAAGACGTCCCCCTTGTGCACGGGGGCTTTGTGGAGCGCCTCGGTGATCGTGTGGTTCGCGATCCTCCGGCGCATCTCCTCCGCCGAAATTTCCCGCTCAAACCCGAAATAGAGGAAGGCGTCCGGCTCGCAGTTGACGACATACCACATCTCGGTCTTGCCGCGCCCCCCCTCGACGCGGCGGGCGTAATCGTCGTCCGGGTGCACCTGGATCGACAAAAACTGCGCCGCGTCGATCAGCTTGATCAGGATCGGGAACTCCTTCGCGCCCGCGCAGTTTCCGCCGAGCGCCTCCGGATGCTCCGCGGCAAACCGGGAAAAGGGTGTTCCCGCGAATTCCCCGCAGGCGATCACGCCGTCGCCGTCGGGGTGGGCCGAAAGCTCCCAGCTCTCGGCCAGGACCGGCAGCGCGGTGCGCTTGCCGTAGGCTGTCTTCAACCGGGTCCCGCCCCACAGGTAGTCCTTACAGGCGGGTGTCAGCCGAAAAGGCTGCATGGCGATACCCCCTCATTCGTCAAATAGTTCCGATTCCACATACGCGCAGAGGAAATGATAGATTGCCAGATGGCATTCCTGCACGCGGTAGGTCTCCCGTTCGGGCGCGCGGACCGCGCAGTCGGCGAGCGGGGCGAGCTTCCCGCCCCCTTCGCCTGTCAAGGCGATCACCTTTGCGCCCCGAATTTTTGCCGCCATGGCGGCCGCGCGGACGTTTTCCGCGTTGCCCGACGTGCTGAGGCCGAGGAACACGTCCCCCGGCCGCGCGTAGGCGTATGCCTGCTGTGCGTAGACGAGCGCCGGGTCGACGTCGTTTTCAAAGGCGCTCATGAGCGCCGCGTGCGCGCAGAGGGAGACGGCGGGCAGCCCGCCCTGGAGCTTTGCGGCGATCGCCGCCCCCTCCCCGCCGAACCGTTCGGCGAAGGCGGCGCGTTCCGCCTCGGGCAGCGGGCGGCGGAGTAGAAAGCCCTTCATCAGCTCGCCCACGATGTGATCGGCGTCCGCGCAGGAACCGCCGTTCCCACAGGCGAGCAGCTTGCCGCCCTGCCGGAAGGCGTCGAGCAGCAGCCCGCAGGCGCCCAGAATCTCCGTTTTGATCGCGCCGAATGCTTCATGGCGCGCGAAAAAGCCGTCCGTCAGCCGGCTGGTGCGTTCTTTCATACCGGTTCCTCCGCGGTTTCGATGTGGTAGCGCGCGACCGAGAGGGCGGCGATATCCCCCACCGATTCGGAAAGCGCGCTGGGCAGCACCTCGCACACCGCGCGGGCGGCGGGCAGCGCCTCCCGTTCGAGGACCTCCCGCGCCGCCGGCCATATCTCATTATAACATCTTGCGAAAATGCTGCCAATCACGATTTTTT